>Ga0209793_1000039_pt1 | contig 294647 bp, 270 predicted proteins | sample EBPBio122009_DNA_FD_185863 | JGI IMG/M metagenome (GOLD analysis project Ga0209793, IMG submission 185863) | Wastewater treatment Type I Accumulibacter community from EBPR Bioreactor in Madison, WI, USA - Reactor 1_2/2/2009_ DNA (SPAdes) (version 2) | ecosystem: Engineered > Bioreactor > EBPR...
CTGCGGACCGCGTGACCTTGCATCAGACGCACATGATCGCGCTGCCGCGCCGGTTCTCGGTGCCGATGCAGGAAATCTGGCTGCTGCAGCCGCGTTTCTCGCAGCGCAAGCGGGTGGGGCGCTTCATGGCGAATCCGCGCTTTCGCGCCGCGTTCGATTTCCTGCAGATGCGCCAGCACGCCTCGGACGAGCACGCCGCCGACATCGCCTATTGGCGCGACGAGCAGGACGTGGAGGTCGCCGCCGGCGATGAAGAAGACGATGCGGCCACGCCCGACGACATCGCCGCGGAGGAAGCCGCGCCGCGCAAACGCCGTCGCCGGCGTCGCCGTTCGACCGCCCCATCGGAATGATGTCGATGGGGCATCCTCACACTGCCGCTTTCATCGGACTGGGTGGCAACGTGGGCGATGCCGAAGCGACCTTGCGCAGTGCGCTGGAACGGCTGGATGCGCTTCCAGGCACGCGCTTGCGGGCGGTATCGCGAATGCATCGCACCGCGCCGGTCGGCGGCATCGAACAGGCGGATTTCATCAATGCCGTCGTCCAGGTGGAAACCGCGCTGCCGGCGGTTGAATTGTTGCGGTCCTTGTTCGAAATCGAACGTGCGCATGGCCGCGACCGTGCGCGCGAGCAGCGCTGGGGCCCGCGCACGCTCGACCTCGATCTGCTGCTGTACGGCGAGGACGTGATCGATGTCGATGGCCTGACCGTGCCGCATCCGCGCATCGCCGAGCGCGCCTTCGTGCTGGTGCCACTGGCGGAAATCGCGCCGGATGCGGTGATTCCCGGGCATGGCCGGGTGCGCGAAGTGCTGGCCGCGCTCGAAAGTTTCACCTGCGAGGCGTTAGGCTAGGCCTTCCTCATCCTGCGCAGGCCGCGATGACCGACGCCCCCGCCAAACCCGTCACCGTGCCGGAGCTCGCCACGATGCGCGAGGCCGGCCACAAGCTGGTGATGCTGACCTGCTATGACGCCGGCTTCGCCCGCACGCTGGATGCCAACGGCGTCGACCTGATCCTGGTCGGCGACTCGCTGGGCATGGTGGTGCAGGGCGCGGATTCCACCCTGGCGGTCACGGTGGACGACATCGCCTATCACACCGCCTGCGTCGCCGCGGCCACGCAGCGCGTGCTGGTGGTCGCCGACCTGCCGTTCCAGGCCGATGCGAATCCCGAACGCGCGCTGGATGCTTCGACCGCGTTCCTGCAGGCCGGGGCCGGCATGGTCAAGCTCGAAGGCGCGGGCCACAAGCTCGACACCATCCGGTATCTGGTCGAGCGGGAGATCCCGGTGTGCGCGCACCTGGGCCTGACGCCGCAATCGGTGCTGCGCTTCGGCGGCTTCAAGGTGCAGGGGCGGGGCGGGGCGGCGGCGGAGAAACTCCGCGCGGACGCGCTCGCCGTCGCCGAAGCGGGCGCGGCCTTGCTGGTGCTGGAAGCGGTGCCGTCGGCGCTGGCCGCAGAGATCACCGCGGCCTCGCCCATTCCCACCATTGGCATCGGCGCCGGCCCCGGTTGCGACGGCCAGGTGCTGGTGCTGCACGACATGCTTGGCCTGGACAGCGGCCATCGCCGCCCGCGCTTCGTGCGCGATTTCCTCGCCGAGGGCGGCTCCATCGCCGGTGCGGTGCGCGCCTATGCCGACGCGGTGCAGGACGGCAGCTTCCCGACCGCCGACCACAGCTACGCGGCCTGACGGAGCGGCTTCAGGATGATCACCGTCACGATGCTCGACGCGTTGCGCGCGCAGGTGCGCGGATGGCGCCAGGCCGGCCAGCGCATCGCCTTCGTCCCGACCATGGGCAACCTGCATGCGGGGCATTACTCGCTCATCTCGATGGCGCGGCAGCGCGCCGATCGGGTGGTGGCGAGCGTGTTCGTCAACCCGACCCAGTTCGGCCCCAACGAGGATTTCGAGCGCTATCCGCGCACGCCCGAGGCGGATGCGAAGGGGCTGGACGAAGCCGGCTGCGACCTGTTGTGGTTGCCGACGGTCGAGACGATGTATCCGCTCGGCGTCGCCGCTGCGGTCAACATGCGCGTGCCGGGCGTGACCGAGACGCTGGATGGCGCACACCGGCCGGGGCATTTCGACGGCGTGGCGACGGTGGTGGCGCGGATGTTCAACCAGGTGCTGCCGGACGTGGCCATCTTCGGGCGCAAGGATTACCAGCAGCTTGCAGTGATCCGCCACATGGTGCGCGACCTCGCGTTCCCGATCGAGATCCTGGGCGCGGACATCAAGCGCGAGACCGATGGCCTGGCGATGAGTTCGCGCAACCAGTACCTGTCCGATGAAGAGCGCGTCATCGCGCCGCGCATCCACCAGGCTTTGCTGATGATGCGTGATGCCTTGCAGGCCGGAAGCCCGCGCGTCGACGTGGAGCGCGATGCGGCCGAAGCATTGGCCAAGGTCGGTTTCGTGCCGGATTACGCGGTGATCCGCACGCCCGGTTTCGCCGAGCCGGAAGATGGTGAGCCGGGGCCGCGGGTGGCACTGATCGCCGCGAAACTGGGGCGCACCCGTTTGATCGACAACGTTGAATTCGCGCTGGATTGAGCCGTCCCAGGCTCGTGACGATCGCGGCATCCATCGCTGAACGGCCGGGCGCGATTGTTGCGATGCGCAAATCCGGTCCCTACACTGGCCGGGAGCCGATCCCGGAACCGTCATGCTGCTGACCCTGCTCAAAGCCAAGATCCACCGTGCCTCGGTGACCCATGCCGAACTGCACTACGAGGGCAGTTGCGCCATCGACAGCCGGCTGCTGGACATCTCCGGCATCCGTGAGAACGAGCGCGTGGAGATCTACAACATCAACAATGGCGAGCGTTTCGCGACCTACGCGATCCGTGCCGAGGCCGGCAGCGGCATCATCTCGGTCAACGGCGCCGCCGCGCACAAGGCGCAGCCGGGCGACCTGGTGATCATCTGCGCCTACGGCCAGTGCGACGAGGCGGAAGCGGCCGCGCACAAGCCGACCCTGGTCTACGTCGACCGCGAAAACCGACTGACCCACACCAACGAATCGATCCCCGCACAGGCGGCCTGAGATGCTGGCGCGCCTGCGTGAGGAAGCGGCGCGACTGGGTGGTCTTTCGCTCCAGGACCTGATGGCCGCCGATCCGGCGCGCGCCGTCGATTTCGCCCTGCGTGTCGGCCCGCTGTACGCCAACTTCGCCCGCCAGCGGCTCGATCGCGCGGCGCTGGAAGCACTGTTCAAGATCGCCCGTGAAGCCGACCTGCCGGGTGCGCTGCGACGGCTGGCCGATGGCGACATCGTCAACGCCACCGAGGGCCGCGCCGCGCTGCACACCGCTCTGCGCGGCGATCTTTCACCTGCAGCGCCCGCCCGCGCGGCGCATGCGCAGGCCGAATCGGCGCTGCTGCGGATGGATGCCCTAGTCGCCCGGTTGCGCGACGATCCGGCGATCACGGATGTCGTGAGCGTCGGCATCGGCGGCTCCGACCTCGGTCCGAGGATGGTGGCGGATGCGCTGTCCGGGCACGCCGCGCCGTTGCACGTCCACTTCGTGTCCAACGTCGATGCCGCCGCGATCGATCGTGTGCTGGCGGGGCTCGACCCGGCGCGCACCGCGGGGATCATGATCTCCAAGACCTTCGGCACGCAGGAGACGCTGCTCAACGGCGCGGTCCTGCGCGACTGGCTGGGCGACGACGCGCGCCTGTACGCAGTCAGCGCGAACATCGAGCGCGCCGGTGCCTTCGGCATCGCGGCCGAACGCATCCTGCCGATGTGGGATTGGGTCGGCGGGCGTTATTCGCTGTGGTCGGCGGTGGGCTTCCCCATCGCGCTGGCCATCGGCATGCCGGCGTTCCGCGCGCTGCTGGACGGCGCAGCCGCATTCGATCGTCATGCGCTTGAAGCACCGATCGGGCAGAACCTCGCCATCCGCCATGCGCTCGTCGCGGTGTGGAACCGCAACGTGCTGGGCGCGGCCACGCAGGCCGTGCTGCCCTATGACGAGCGGCTGAGGCTGTTGCCGGCCTACCTGCAGCAGTTGGTGATGGAGAGCCTGGGCAAGCGTGCACGCGTGGACGGCGGCGATGTCGATGCGGATACCGTGCCGGTGTGGTGGGGTGGCATCGGCAGCGATGCCCAGCACAGCTTCTTCCAGGCGCTGCACCAGGGCACGCAGGTCGTGCCGGCGGACTTCATCGGCGTGATCCGCCCCGATCATGCGCATCCCGACCACCATGCGGCGCTGCTGTCCAACCTCTTGGCGCAGGTCGAGGCGCTGGCGAACGGGCAGGACAGCGCCGATGCGCATCGGCGCTATCCCGGCGGCCGGCCCAGCACCTTGCTGCTGCTGGATGCGTTGACGCCGGCATCGCTCGGCCACCTGCTGGCCCTGTACGAGCACAGCGTGTACCTGCAGGCAGTGCTGTGGGGCATCAATGCCTTCGACCAGTTCGGCGTGGAGCTCGGCAAACAACTCGCTAACGGCCTGTTACCGGTACTGCGCGGCGAGGAGGCGGCCGGCGACGCCGTCACCGCGGCGCTGGTCGCGGAGATCGGCGCGCGCCGCTGATCAACCTTTGACGCTGTGGCGGGCCAGCGCCCAGGCCACGTGTTCGCGCACGATGCCGGATGGATGTTCGCTGCGTGAGCGCAGCGCGGCGATGATCTCCGGTGTCGTCGGTGCGTTCCCGAGCGCGACCGCGATGTTGCGCAACCAGCGCTCGTGGCCGCTGCGACGGATCGCCGAGCCTTCCGTACGGCGGAGGAATTCGTCCTCGTCCCAGGCGAACAAGCCCACCAACGTGGCGTGATCCAGATCGTTGCGAGTGCGGAAATCCGGCTCGTCGAAACGTTCCGCGAACTTGTTCCATGGGCACACGAGCTGGCAGTCGTCGCAGCCGAAGATGCGGTTGCCGATTGCCTCGCGGAACTTCTCCGGGATCGCGCCTTCGTGTTCGATGGTGAGGTAGCTGATGCAGCGCCGCGCATCCAGTCGGTACGGCGCGACGATCGCCCGGGTCGGGCAAATGTCGATGCAGCGCGTGCAACTGCCGCAATGATTGGTTGCCGGCGCGGCCGGCGGCAGCGCGATGTCGAGGTAAAGCTCGCCGAGGAAGAACCACGAGCCGCCGTCCTTGTCGATCAGGCAGGTGTGCTTGCCGATCCAGCCCAGCCCCGCGTTGCGCGCCAGGGCGCGCTCCAGCACCGGCGCGGAATCGACGAACACGCGGTGCCCGAACGGCCCGACCATCGCCTCGATGCGTTCGGCCAGCTTCTGCAGGCGGTTGCGCATCAGCTTGTGGTAGTCGCGACCCAGCGCGTAGCGGGCGACGTAGGCGCGCTCACCATCCTCGAGCGTGGCCCAGGCCTCGTCGTGCTCGCGGCCGTAGTCAAGCCCGACCGAAATCACCGACACGGTGCCCGGGATCAGTTCCTCCGGGCGCATGCGCTTGTCGCCATGTGCGGCCATCCACTGCATGGTGCCGTGCAGCCCTTCGGCCAGCCAGCTGCGCAGGTGCGCGGCGTCCTCGTCCAGCGTCACGCCGCTGATGCCGAAGCGGGTGAAGCCGAGCGCGGCGGCTTCCTCGCGGATCCGCATGGGCAAGGTGTCGATGTCGGCGTCGGGCGCGGGCATGACCGAAGTATAGAATCGCCGCCATGCCCAGCCCCTGCGCGCTCCATTCCAACGCAAGCCTGCGCGTGCTCGAGCGCCGCGCCATCGAGGTCGCCGGCATCGGCGAGGACACCCTGATGTGTCGCGCGGGGCAGGCGGCGTGGCGCGCGCTGCTGGAGGCCTGGCCTCGGGCGCAGCGCATCGTGGTGCTGTGCGGCCCGGGCAACAACGGCGGCGACGGCTGGGTGCTGGCCCGGCATGCGCTGGACGCCGGGCGCGACGTGCGCGTGCTGCAGCTCGCATCGCACGCCCCGAGCACGCCGCTGGCGAAGCGGATGGCCGAAGAATTCCACGCAGCCGGTGGCCGCAGCGAAGCCTTTATCGATGGGTTGCCGGATGCCGACATGATCGTCGATGCACTGTTCGGCATCGGTTTCAGCCGCGCACCGGCAGACGAGGCTGCGTCGATGATCATGGCCGTGAATGCATCCGGCGCACCGATCCTCGCGCTGGACGTGCCGAGTGGCGTGGATGCCGACACCGGCGCGGTGCCCGGCATCGCGATCATCGCTGACCGCACGCTTCAGTTCATCGCCGCACACGCCGGCCTTGCCACCGGAGCGGCGCTCGATCATGTCGGCGTGGCATCGGTGGCCGGGCTGGATGTGCCCGAGGCGTGCTTCGAGGGCATCGCGCCGGCCGCCGAAGTGTTGCCAAGGCCGCAGATGCCGCGCCGCCGGCGCGATTCCCACAAGGGGCGTCACGGCCACGTGCTGGCCATCGGCGGCGATCACGGCATGGGCGGCGCCATCGCCATCGCCGCTGATGCCGCATTGCGCGGCGGCGCGGGTCTGGTCTCGGTCGCCACGCGCGGCGAGCACGTGCCGGTGTTGCTGGTGCGTCGTCCCGAGGCGATGGCGCATGCGGTGGAGGAGGCTTCCGCGCTCCTGTCGCTGCTGGCGCGCGCCGATGCCCTCGCGCTCGGCCCCGGGCTGGGGCAGGGCGATTGGGGACGCGCGATGTTCGAGGCCGCGCTCGCCATCGGACGGCCCTGCGTGGTCGATGCCGACGCCCTGAGCTTGCTGGCTGCATCGCCACGCACGTTGCCGGCGGCCGTGCTCACGCCGCATCCGGGTGAGGCCGCGCGCCTGCTGGGGCTTGCCACCGATGACATCCAGCGCGACCGCCTGGCCGCCGCCCAGGCGTTGGCCGAACGCTACGGTTGCGCGGTGGTGCTGAAGGGCGCGGGCTCGGTGCTGGCTGCGCCGGATCGCACGCCACGCGTCTGCGACATCGGCAACCCGGGCATGGCCACCGGCGGCATGGGCGATGCGCTGACGGGCGTGATCGCGACGCTGTTGGCGCAAGGGCGTGAGCCGTTCGATGCCGCTTCGGCCGGCACCTGGCTGCATGCGCGAGCCGGTGATCGCGCCGCGATGCACGGCGAGGCGGGCATGCTCGCCAGCGACCTCGTCGCCGAATTGCCGGCTACCCTCGCGGAATGCACCGCATGACCTTCGAACGCTTCCTGCCCGATCCTGCTGCCACCGATGCGCTGGCGGCCAGGTTCGCCCGCACCGGGCCGGACTCGGCCATCGTCCACCTGCAGGGCGACCTTGGTGCGGGGAAGTCGAGCTTCGCGCGCGCCTTCCTGCGCACGCTGGGCGTGACCGGGGCGATCCGCAGCCCGACCTACACGCTGGTGGAGCGCTATCCGCTGGCCGACGGGCGCGAGGCGCTGCACCTGGACCTCTACCGCATCGGCGATCCGGGCGAGCTGGAGTTCCTCGGCATCGATCCGGAGCTGGCCGCGCTGTGGCTCATCGAGTGGCCCGAGCGTGGCACCGGCGCACTGCCGCCGCCCGACCTGCACGTCACGCTGGCGATCGAGGGAGAGGGACGCAGGCTGCTGGCTCGTTCCTGCAGCCCGGCCGGGGCGGCCTGGCTGGCTTCGATGGCACTTCCATCGCCGGCCGGTTTGTGAAGGAATTACTTAAGGAAACGTGCGATCTACAGGATTTTCAAGGGAAAATACTTGAATCGATGCCGCTGCAGTGTTTGAATCGCGGCATGCGCGCTTGCCGGCACATCATCGACGGTCTCCTGTTTGGCCTGCTCCTGCTCGTTGCGGTGGGGCCTGCGTTGGCCGCAGAGCGGGAAGTCAAGTCGGTCCAGGTGCGCGATTCCGCCACCGGGACGCGTGCCGAGATCATCCTCGACAGCCGCGCCGAATATCGGGTCCTGCCGCTGTCCAATCCTGATCGCCTGGTCGTGGATGTTCTCGATACCGGGTTGTCGGCTGCGGCCAGGCTTCCCTCCGGCGCTGGCGTGGTGAGTGCGGTCCGGGCCGGCAGCCCGCAGCCGGGCGTGACCCGGATCGTGTTCGACCTGGCCGCGCCGGTGGTGGCGATTGGTCCCAACCTGGAGTGGCGCGGCGGCCAGGCCGTGCTGGTACTGCAATGGCCGGGCGACGGCCGTGTCGGCATCGTCGCCGCTCCCGTTGCCGCGCCGGTAGCGCGGGCGGCCGAACCGCCGACGCCATCGGTTCCGTCGGCGGAGGACATGCCGACGGTGAAGCAGGGCAGCGGAACCATCGCGACCGGCATCCCCACGCGCGTGGCCACCGGCACCCCGACGCCGACGGCTGAAGGGATCGCCAAAGCCGCCGTTTCAACGACCCCGGACCCGGCTCCGCAGGATGCGAAGGACGCCGTCCGCGGCAAGAATCTGCGTGCGCTGGTCATCGCCATCGATGCCGGCCACGGCGGCCAGGACACCGGCGCGCTGGGCGCATCCGGCACGCGCGAGAAGGACATCACCCTGAAGGTGGCCCGTGAGCTGGCGAGGCAGGTGGATGCGACCCCGGGCATGAAGGCCTACCTGACCCGGGATGCTGATTTCTTCATCCCGCTGGCCCAGCGCTACCAGAAGGCCCGTGCGGCCCGTGCGGACGTGTTCGTCTCGATCCATGCCGATGCGTTCACCAATCCGTCGGCAAGCGGATCCTCGGTTTTCGTGCTGTCGCGGCGCGGCGCCTCCTCGCAGGCGGCACGCTGGCTGGCCGACCAGGAAAACGCCGCGGACCTGGTCGGGGGCGTGCGCCTGAAGGACAAGAGCGATACCTTGGCTTCCGTGCTGCTCGATCTCTCGCAGAGCGCCACCCAACGTGCCTCCGAGGCCATCGCCAAGGACGTGCTCGGCGGCCTGTCGCGCATCGGCAAGACCCACAAGGACGATATCGAGCGCGCCAACTTCGTGGTGCTGCGCTCGCCCGACGTGCCTTCGATGCTGGTGGAAACCGCCTTCATCAGCAATCCGGAGGAAGAACGCCGGTTGTCCGATCCCGCCTACCAGCAGCGGCTTGCGCGCGCCGTGCTCGACGGGATCCACAACTATTTCAGCCGGCTGCCGCCGCCCGGCACCTGGTACGCGGCGAAGCGGAGCGATGCCCTGGGGGAGGCCTCGATGGCGGGTGCCGGCGCCGCGCCCTGAGCCCGGCCGGGTATCATCGACGGCCCGCATCGCCGTCGTCCTCGTGACCGAATCCCGCATCCGCCTTCTTCCCGACGTGCTCGCCAACCAGATCGCCGCAGGCGAAGTGGTGGAACGACCCGCTTCGGTGGTGAAGGAGCTGGTCGAGAACGCGCTGGACGCCGGCGCCCGCCGCATCGACATCGACCTGGAGGAGGGCGGCGCACGACTGGTGCGGGTGCGCGATGACGGCGGCGGTCTCGCAGCCGGCGAACTGGCGATGGCCGTGCAGCGCCATGCCACCAGCAAGATCGCCACGCTCGAGGATCTGGAGGCGGTCGCCACGCTCGGATTCCGCGGCGAAGCGCTGCCTTCCATCGCGTCGGTCAGCCGCTTCCGCATCGCCTCGCGCCGCGCGGTTGATGCGCACGGCCACGCGCTCGATGTCGAGGGCGGCCGCGTACAGGCGCCGTTGCCCGCGGCGCAGGCCGAAGGCACCACGGTCGAGGTGCGCGATCTCTTCTTCAACGTGCCGGCGCGACGCAAGTTCATGCGCGCCGAACGTACCGAACTGGGCCACATCGAGGAATGGCTGCGTTCGCTGGCGCTGGCGCGTCCGGACGTCGAGTTGCGGATCAGCCACAACGGCAAGGCCACGCGGCGCTATCGCGGCGGCGAGGACGCGCTGATCGCAGACGACCGCCTGCTGCAGACGCTGGGCGAGGAATTCACCCGCAACGCCATCGCCATCGATCACGAGGCCGCCGGGCTGCAACTGCGCGGCTGGATCGCGCAACCGGCCTACAACCGCCCCAGTGCCGACCAGCAGTATCTGTACGTCAACGGGCGCGCGGTGCGCGATCGCAGCGTCGCGCATGCGGTCAAGCTGGCCTATTCGGACGTGCTCTACCACGGCCGCCAGCCCGCCTACGTGCTGTTCCTGGAACTCGATCCGCGCCGGGTGGACGTCAACGTGCATCCGGCCAAGCACGAAGTGCGTTTCCGCGACGCGCGGCTGGTGCACGATTTCGTCCACCGCACGCTGAAGGACGCATTGGCGGAAACGCGCGCGGGCGCCGTTTCCGCGATGCCGCAGGCCGATCCCGGATCGGCCATGGCCTTCGACCGATTCCCGCGACCGCAGACCCCGCTGGGATTGCGCGTGGCCGATGCGCCTGCGGCTTATGCCGCCCTGTATGCCCATGACGGCGATGCGGGAACGATGGCGACCGATCGTCCCGCGCAGCGCGCGCAGCCATTGCCCGAAGATGGCGAAACCCCGCCGCTGGGATACGCCATCGCGCAACTGCACGGCGTTTACGTGTTGGCGGAAAACGCCGGCGGGCTGGTGGTGGTGGACATGCACGCCGCGCACGAGCGCATCAATTACGAAAAGCTCAAGACCGCGTTCGATGGCGAGGGCTTGCGCCTGCAGCCGTTGCTGGTCCCGCTGTCGGTTGCGGTTTCGCTGCGCGAGGCCGAGCTGGTCGAGCGCGAGGCCGATGCGCTGCAGCAGCTCGGCTTCGAAGTGGCGCGCAGCGGCGAGCAATCGCTGCTGCTGCGGGCAGTGCCGGCGCTGCTGGCCCAAGGCGATGCCGAGGCGCTGCTGCGCGACGTGCTGGCGGACTTCGTCGAGCACGGCCACAGCCTGCGGGTGGCGGAAGCCCGCGATGCGCTGCTCTCGACCATGGCCTGCCACGGCAGCGTACGCGCGAACCGCCGGCTCACCCTGCCCGAGATGAACGCCCTGTTGCGCGAGATGGAGGCCACCGAACGTTCCGCGCAGTGCAACCACGGTCGCCCGACCTGGGTGCAATACGGCATGGCCGAATTGGATCGCGCCTTCCTGCGCGGCCGCTGATGCGCTCGTCGTTGCTCGCCACGCTGTGGTGCTTGTGCGCGATCATTCCCGCCGGAGCCGCCGCGCCGGCGGCGCCGCCGGTTCCGTTGCTCTGGAAGGCCTGCGATGCCGACAACTGCCTTTACCTGCTGGGATCCTTCCATTTCCTGAAACCCTCGGACTATCCGTTGTCGGCGGATGTCGAAGCCGCCTTCGCCGATGCCGAGCGGCTGGTGTTCGAGGTCCCGCCGCAGGAGATGGATTCGCCAGCGCTGCAGCGACGGATCCGTGCCGCCGCCGTGCGTCGCGATGGCAGGCGGCTGGACGATGAGCTTGCGCCGGCGCAGGACGCCAGGCTGTCGGCATGGATCCACAGCAACCAAGCCGTGCTGGCCGAAATGGGCATCGATCGTGCCGGATTCCAGTCGTTGCGGCCGTGGTACGCCGGATTGATCGTCACCGTGGTCGGCCTCGAGACGGCGGGCATGCAGCCGCAACTGGGCATGGATCGGTATTTCGGCAACCGCGCGGTCGATGCGGGCAAACCGGCATCGGGGCTGGAAAGCGGTGCCAGCCAGATCGCCTTGCTGTCCGGCATGACGCCCGAGGAGCAGCGGCAGATGCTGGAGGAAGCCCTGGATTCGGCCGGCCGCGGCGACGCGGAAATCATCGCGCTTCACGATGCATGGCGGCGCGGCGACATCCAGGCGCTGGCCGAAGGCACCCTCGTCGGGCTGCGCAGGGATTACCCGCGCCTCTACAAGGCGATCAATGCCGACCGCAACGCAGCCTGGGTATCCGACCTGGAAGCGCGCCTGTCCACGCCCGGCACCGACGACCATCTGGTGATCGTCGGCGCGATGCACCTGCTCGGCAGCGATGGCTTGGTCGAGAGACTGCGCGCGAAGGGCCATCGCGTCGAGCGCATCTGTTCGGTTTGCGTGGCGATGCCCGATGGGAAGCCGGACTGACGGCCGTCAGTCATCCGCCTGCAGGATGACGATGCAGTCCACCGGACAGGGCGGGATGCACAGTTCGCAGCCGGTGCACAGCGGCGCGATCACCGTGTGCATGAGTTTCGATGCGCCGACGATGGCATCGACCGGGCAGGCCTGGATGCATTTGGTGCAGCCGATGCAATCGGCCTCCACGATCGCCGCCACCACGCCGGGCCTGTGTTCCCCGAGCTTCCGGTCATAGGGTCTTGCGTCGATGCCCAGCAGCTTGGCCAGCGCGCGTGCGCCGGCATCGCCGCCGGGCGGGCAGCGATCGATGCCGGCTTCGCCCTGCGCCATCGCCTCCGCATACGGGCGGCAGCCATCGAAGCCGCATTGCCCGCATTGGGTCTGCGGCAGCAGGCGGTCGAGGCGTTCGACCAGTTCGGCGGAACCCAGCGGCGCGCGCGCGCTCACTTCACCGGCATGCCCGGTTGCGCGCCGTCGTCGGCATCCAGCAGCGACAAGCCGCCGCCATCGAAGCCGGCGGACAGGATCATCCCCTCGCTCACGCCGAAGCGCATCTTGCGCGGCGCCAGGTTGGCGATGAACACCACGTTGCGGCCCACCAGTTTTTCCGGCTCGCCATAGCTGGCGCGGATGCCGGAGAAGATCTGCCGCTGGCCCAGGTCGCCGGCATCCAGCAGGAAACGCAGCAGCTTGTCCGAACCTTCGACGAAGCCGCATCCCAGCACCTTGCCGATGCGCAGGTCGAGCCTGGCGAAATCGTCGATGCCGATATGGGCCGGCGCACCCGCATCGGGCGTTGCGGCGGGCGGTAGGGCATCGGCTTTCTTGGCGGGCGTGGCCGGTGCGGCAGGCGCAGCGGCGAGCGTGTCCTTGCTGGCGTCGATCATGGCGTCGATCTGCTTGGGGTCGATGCGGGTGAACAGCGGCGCATACGGCTTGATGGCGCGCGCCAGCAACGGCGCATCGACATCGGTCCAGTGCGTAACGGGTGCATCGAGGAAGGCCTCGGCCTGCGCGGTGGTGCGCGGCAGCACCGGCTTCAGTCCGGCGGCCAGCACGCGGAACAGGTTCAGGCCCTGCGTGCACACCGCCTGCAGTTCGGCATCGGCGCCGTCTTGCTTGGCCAGCACCCAGGGCTTGTGCTCGTCGATGTACTTGTTGGCTTCATCGGCCAACGCGGTGGCCAGGCGCAGGGCGGTGGCGGCTTCGTTGCGTTCGTAGGCGTCCACGATGGGCTGCAGCGCGGCGACGAAGCGCCGGTATTGCGCCTCGTCGGGTAGCGCCGCCGCAAGCTGCCCGTCGAAACGCTTCTCGATGAAGCCGGCGCAGCGGCTGGCCAGGTTCACGAACTTGCCGACCACGTCGCTGTTCACCCGTGCGATGAAATCGCTCAGGTTGAGGTCGAGGTCATCCACGCCGCCCGACGTCTTGCCGGCGAAGTAATAGCGCAGCGCCTCCGGATCCAGCCCGGCATCGAGGTAGGTGCGCGCCATCACGAACGTGCCGCGCGACTTGCTCATCTTGGCGCCATCGACGGTCAGGTAGCCGTTGACGTGCAGCCGCGTCGGCGCGCGGAAGCCTGCGCCGTTCAGCACCGCCGGCCAGAACAGGCCGTGGAAGTTGACGATGTCCTTGCCGATGAAGTGGTGCAGCTCGGCCGTGCTGTCGGCGCGCAGGTAGCTGTCGAAATCGATGCCGCGCGCCTTGCACAGCGCCTGGAAGCTGGACAGGTAGCCGATCGGCGCGTCGATCCAGACGTACAGGTACTTGCCCGGATGGCCGGGGATCTCGAAGCCGAAGTAGGGCGCGTCGCGCGAGATGTCCCACGGGCGCAGGCCGCCTTCGCCGTCGATCCACTCGGCCAGCTTGGCCTTCACGCCGGGCACGGCCACGTCGCCGCTCAGCCATTCGCGCAGGAACTCGGTGAACTGGCCCAGTTCAAAGAAGAAGTGCTCCGACTCGCGCAGCTCGGGTACCGCGCCGCTGACCACCGAACGTGGTTCCTTCAGGTCGGTGGGCGCGTAGGTGGCGCCGCAGTTCTCGCAGTTGTCGCCGTACTGGTCGGGGGCGCCGCAGTTGGGGCAGATGCCCTTCACGTAGCGGTCGGGCAGGAACATGCCCTTGATGGGGTCGTAGAGCTGCGCCACCGAGCGCCGCGAGACATGCCCGCTGTTGTCCAGCTTGGCGTAGATCGCCTCGGTCAGCTGGCGGTTGCCGGCGGAGTTCGTGGAATCGTAGTGGTCGAAGGTAACGAAGAAGTCGGCGAAGTCGCGCTCGTGCTCGGCCTGGATGTCGGCGATGAAGGCCTCCGGCGTAGTTCCGGCCTTTTCGGCGGCCAGCATGATCGGCGTGCCGTGGGTGTCGTCTGCGCAGACGTAATGCACGGTGTCGCCGGCCATGCGACGCGCGCGCACCCAGATATCGGCCTGGATGTAGCCGACCAGATGGCCCAGGTGTAGCGGGCCGTTGGCGTAGGGCAGGGCATTGGTGACGAGCGCGTTGCGGGGCATCTTCGGGGTTGGTTCCTGGCGACCGGCGATTATCGCATGCGTGCCAGTGAGCCAAGAACGCGAAACCCCGGCGTGCCGGGGCCCGAGCCTGCCGCGTTCATGGGCCTATGGCCTGATCCAGACCTGCTGCCGGCAGATGAAGGCGATGCAGCCGGACATGCCGAGCTTGCGGCCGCCGTCCAGCAATTCCAGCTTCGCCTTGTAGTCCTTGCCGTTTTCGGGATCGAGGACGCGGCCGCCGCTCCACTTGCCGGGGCCGTCCGGTTTCAGGCCCCAGAGTATCGTCATGCCCTTGATCGGCTTGCCATGCAGGGCTCCCTTGCATGCCGTGCAGGCGGGATCCGGTCCATCCCGGGTGTCGAGGATGTCGGCGACGCGGCCGGCGATGTCGCCGTTCGCTGTGCGGTAGACATCGACGATGGACTTGGGCTTGCCGCTGGCATCGTCGATGGTCTTCCAGCGGCCCAGCGGCGAGTTTTGGGCGTGCGCCAGCATCGGCAGGAAGAGAAGGGCGGTCAGGGGGAGGATGCGCATCGGCTTGCTCCTTCGGCTGAAACGGAAACGGCCCGGGATGCGGGCCGTTTTGTGGGGGCACCGCGCTGCGGTCAGTGCGCGCGTACCCAGGTCGCGGTCTTGCAGAAGAACGCCACGCAGCCCTTCACTTCCATCTTGTTGCCGCCATCGGTCAGTTTCACCGACTTGGCGTTGAACTTGCGGTCGTCGGACGGCTTGTAACCGCTGCCGCCGCCCCAGGTCCCATCCTTGTTGGCCTTGAGGTCCCACAGGGTGACGATGCCGACGTAGGGCTTGCCCTTGTACTGGCCACTGCATCCGGTGCAGGTCGCCGGCAGGCCCAGGTTCTCGGTAATCTTGGCGGCCAAGGTCCCGTTCTTGGTGGCGTAGACCTCGGTGATGGTCATGGCCTTGCCGCTCTCGTCGTCCAGCGTCCGCCACTTGCCGATCGGGGATTGCTGGGCCGAGGCGACCAGAGGCAGGGCGGCCAGACCGATCGCGACTGCAAACAACGTCTTGCGCATGTGATTCTCCTGATGGGTTTCCCGGTGGCCGCTGCCATCGGATGAGGTCGTTATATCCCATTCGGGTGCGGATGTTGAAAGCTGCGTCGCAGCAATTCAGGGCATGTTCGCGCCGTGATGCCAACGGTTCAGCATCACGGCGCGATGTGGCTCAGGGCGAGGCGCGCCTGCCGATGTGCCGATCGAAGAACTCGAGCATCTTCGTGTACAGGTTGACCCGGTTGTCGACGTTGTAGAAACCGTGCATTTCGCCGGACTGGATGATGATGCCTTCCGGCGGGTTCCCCGCATCCTTCAGCGCGGCGGCCATGAGCTCCGTCTGCTCGGGCGGCGTGCGCACGTCGCGCGCGCCCGCGGCCAGGTAGACCGGGATCTTGACCTCGGCCGCGCGCTTGGCTGGGGAGTTCTGCGCCCATACCGCCTTGTCGGCGCCGTGGGTGCGGCGCAGGAAGCGCAAGCCCGAATCACTGCTGGGGATGTCGCCGCGGTCGTGCATCATCGCCACGTCGTAGACGCCGACGTAGCCGAAGGTGCACTTGAACAAGCCCGGCGCGCGGATCGGCGCCATTAGCGCGGAATAGCCGCCGAAGCTGCCGCCGTAGATGCAGATGCGGTTCTTGTCGGCATAACCCTGGTCGATGGCCCACTGGGTCGCGTCGATGATGTCGTTCTGGATGCCCTGGCCCCATTGCATGTGACCGGCATCCTCGAAGGCCTGGCCGTAGCCGCCGGAGCCGCGGAAGTTGACCTGCAGCACGGCATAGCCGCGGCTGGCGAAGAGCTGGGCCTCGCCGTTGAAGCCCCAGTTGTCGCGCGGCCCGATCGGTCCGCCGTGCGGATTGACGATCAGCGGCATGTCCTTGCCGGTGCTGCCGTGCGGGATGGTCAGGTAGCCGTAGAGCGTCTTGCCGTCGCGGGCCGCGATGCTGAACGGCTTGATCGTGGCCATGTCCTCCTTCTTCAGCCATTTCCGGCCCTGCATCAGGAAGCGGGCCTTGCCGGTGGCGCGGTCGTAGAGGTAGAGCTCACCCGGGTTGCTGTCGCTGCGCACGGACACGATGATCTTGCTGCCGTCGCGGGTGGTGCTGGAAAAATCCACCAGCTCGCCCGGGAATGCCGCAGCCAACGATGCGTAGAGCGCCGCGTCCGGATGGTTCTCGTCGATCAGCTCCACGCGCGGCACCGCGGCGGCGGTGACGACGCCGACCAGGGTCTTCTCGTCGCTGGACCAGATCAGGTCGGTGATTTCCGCCACGTCGTCCTTGAACAGCTGCTTGAACTGGCCGGTGGCCGTGTCGAGGATGCCGACCGCGCCGGGTGTCTTGCGGTCGTCCTCGCTGGCGTACACGGTGCCGTCGCGGGTGGTGCCGATCACGGACAGGTGCTTGCCGTCGGACTTCGAGGCGTTGATCAGGGTCCAGTTGCTGCCGTCGCGCCGGTACAGCTCGGAGCGTTGGTCATAGTTGCCCTTTTCATCCTTGCTGGAGCTGCACAGCGCGAAGCGGACTTCCTTGTCGCCGTCCAGCGCCAGGCTGCAGCCGGCCTTCGGCGCGCGCCCCAGCGAAGTCCTGCGCCCGTTGAAGGTATCGACGCGCTGGACCTCCGCGGTGGGACCTTCGTCCGAACCGGGCGAGAAGGCCTGCATCAGCACAGCGCCGTCCTCCTCATCCAGCGTGTCGAGCATGGAGAAGCTCTGGGCGCCGACGGTCTTGCCGCGCTGGGTGCTGTCGCGCGTGCCGCGGAAGATGACGGCGTAGGGCTGAGTGCCGTCGGCATTCACCGCGAACCATTCGCCCAGCGAAACCGGCGCGGCGTAGCCGCCCATCTTGCGCACCGAGTTGAACATCAGCCGGTTCGGGCCGACCCAGTAGAAGGCGCCGATGCTCTTGCTGTCGGGGAGCTGGTTGACCTTGAGGATCTTCAGGTCGGCCAGGTTCAGGACGGTCAGCACGTCCTGTTCGCCGCGTTCGACGCTGATGGCCAGGTACTGGCCGTCCGGGGAAATCTTCGCACCCTTGAACGTGGGGTACTTGACGAAATCCTCGACCGAATAGGCGGAACGCTGGGCGAGGGCGGGCTGTGCGAGGGAAAGCAGGCCCGCGGCTGCCAGCAGCGCGGGTGCGAGAAGGCGGAACTTCGACATCGTGGACTCCGGGTGGTGCAGGTGGATTCGATCAGGTCTCGAAAAGGAAAACCCGGCCGAGGCCGGGTTTTCCTGTCTGCTCGGATGGCTCAGAAGCGGTAGCTGACCGAGAAATTGTAGCGACGGCCGCGCGGATCCGCACCGCTGGTGTAGTCGTAGAACGGATAGCCCTGGCTCGGGTCGCGACGGTACATCTCGTTGAACGCGTTGACCACGTCGAACTGCATGCTCAGGTTGGGGCTGAACTTGCGACCGATGGTGAAGTTGTACAGCGTCCACGGCTGGATGCGGGCGGCGTAGCAGATGTTCTGGTTCGGTGCCGCGTAGCAACCGTCGGCACCGGCGGAACTGCCGGTCGAACCCAGTCGTTGGCCGAACACCGTGCTGTACCACTTCTCGCCACGCCAGCTGACCGAACCGCGCACGCGGCTGCGCTGCGGCTCACCCAGGCTGTCGCGATACTCGATCAGCGGATCGGCCTCGAACTGCTTGTAGCGGTCCGTCAGCAGCAGTGAGTAGCCCAGGTTGACGCCGAAGGTGCCGTAGCGATCGGTCTTGAGCTGGTACTGCAACGATGCGTCGATGCCGGAGGTATCCGACAACGCGGCATTGATGTAGGCCGTGTTCAGACGTTCGATGCGGCCGTCGAGGGCGGTGCCGGGGGCGGACTGGCGGGTGATGAAGCTGCTGATGTTGCTGCAGAACGTGCTGGTCAGCGGCTGCGGGTTGGTGCTGCTCCAGCTGCCGATGCGGCAGGCGGCCTCGGCGCGGAGGATGTAGTCGCCGCTCAGGGCGGTGCCCTGGTCGGACAGCTTGATGCGCCAGTAATCCACCGACATCGACATGCCGTCGAACACGTCCCAGACGAAGCCGGCGGTGAAGGACTTGCCTTCCTCCTCCTTCAGCTTCGGGTTGCCCGCGATCACGCTCTGGGCCTGGTAGATGGTGGGGTCGCCGCTCACGTTGCACTGCGTGCGCGTGCGCACGCCACGACCGGCGGCCGGGCCGGTGCCGGTGCGGCAGGAGTATTCGTCGAGGATGGTCGAGTACGAGGCGGCGCCTTCGGCGTACACCAACTGCATGTCCGGCGCGCGGAAGCTGGTGGCGTAGCTGCCGCGGATCATCAGGCGCTCGAACGGACGCCATTCCAGGCCGACGTTGTAGGTGATGGCATCGTCGACGGCGGTGATGTCGTCGTACTTGTCGTAGCGGCCGGCCAGCTGCGCGGTCAGCGTCTTGAAGATCGGCACGCGCAGTTCGCCGCCGACGGCGTAGCGGTCGCGGGTACCCTTGGTACGGCCCGAGCTGGTCAGGTTGTAGACCGTCTCGCTGTCCAGCGGGCGCAGCGGGTTGGTGCGCGGATCGCTGACCATGTCGACGGACTGGCGCACGCCTTCCAGGACGGCGGCGAAGCCGACGGCGCCGGCGGGCAGGTCGAACAGGTCGCCGTTGATGGTGAACGCCGCCGAGCTGGACGAGGTCTTGGAGTGATTGAGCACGCGGGTCGAGAACGAGCGATAGATGTCCGGCGTGATCGGGGTGTTCCAGCGCGTGCGGTTGAGGTCGTAGACCGGGTAGATGCTGACGAAGCCCAGACGTGGGCCGAGGAAGTAATCGTGGACGGCCTGCGCCAGCAGGCGCGGACGGTCCTGGGTGTAGTCGTACTGGCCGTACTGGCCCGAGAGATCCCAGTCGAAGCGGCCGATGCTGCCCTGCAGGCCGAGGGTCACGTCATAGGTTTTCTCGTCGTACAGCGTGGTGGCGGCTTCCTCGCCGCCCAGTTCGAACGGGTTGAAGACGCGCTGCAGCTGGGTCAGGTGGCCGAGCGTGGCGTCGTAGTAGGCGGAGCTGGTGCCGCCGGTGCTGGTGATGTTGGCGCGGTCGCCAGCGGTGCCCCAGAACTCGGTGCCACTGCTGGACTTGGCCTTCGACTTGTAGAACGTCATGCTGCCGTAGCCGCGCAGCGTGTCGGTGAAGTCGAAGGTGCCGTAGCCGTAGGCGGACAGGTTGCGCTGCTCGTTGGTGATCGAGCGCGAGGAGCTCTGCGTGTCGGAGCCGCAATAGGTGCCGCGGCTGGCCGTCGTCACCGTGCGGTAACCGAACGCCTGACAGGCGGCCGCATTGTAGATGGCGTTGAATCCGGTCGGACCCGCAGGCGAGGCCGAAAGGCGGATGGCCGCCAGCGACAGGGAGGGGTTGTAGTAGATGCCCCACGGATTGTCGTTCTGGTTGTACATGAACTTGCGCTGCTTGCCGAAGATCGGGTCGATCCTGTCGGCCTGCAGGGCCCAGATGGCCGACCAGCGGTCGCCGGTGCGGCCGCCGGTCAGTTCCAGCTTGCCGGAATCGCCTCCGCCCGCCTCCGTGGTGCCGATGGTGGCGCGGATCTGGTTGCCGTCGTAGTTCTTGCGCAGGACGATGTTGACCACGCCGGCCACCGCGTCGGAACCGTAGATGGCCGATGCGCCGCCGCTCAGGACTTCGACGCGCTCGACGATCGACGACGGGATCGCGCGGACGTTCACGATGTTGTTGTCGCGGTTGTACGGCTGCGGGTACTGCGCCGGGCGACGGCCGTTGATCAGCGTCAGGGTGTAGCCGGGGCCGAGGTTGCGCAGGTTGATGACCTGGGCGTTCGGGGTGAAGCCCGAGGTGGCCAGATCGCCGGTGAAGTTGTTGTTGGTGGTCTGGTTCAGCGTCTGCAGCATGTCGCCGACGGTCTGGAAACCTTCGCGTTCGATCTGCTCGCGGTTGATCACGGTGACCGGCGCGGGACCTTCGATGTTGACGCGCGAAATGCGCGAACCGGTGACCGTCACCTTGTCAAGCGAAGTCGCTTTGCTGGGCTGGGCCGACTGCTGCTGGGCCGCTTCCGCCTTCTTGGCTTCTTCTTCATCCTGGGTCTGGGCATTCTGGGCCAGTGCCGTGGACGAGACCAGCGCCAATAGCAGTGCAGATGCCAGCGCATTGATTTGCAAGGGTTTACGAGAACGCGAATTCATGGATTTCAGACTCCGGAAGTCAGGGACAGAAGGCGCAACATGTAACGAAACCTAAACACTAACTTCGATTGATGCCACATCCGGATGCTGAAATCAACATGAAATTAACAATAAGTTGAAAAATAGTGAGTAGCGCGCCCTATTTTTAATTATTTTTTAACAAATCGTGATCAGTCGGAAGGTCGGTATCCTTAATGGATGACACGTACCCCTGCCCATGTCGTCCAGCGCGACCTTCCGCTCAACCCCCGCATCCGCAACGTCGTCGCCGTGGGGTCGGGAAAGGGGGGGGTAGGCAAGTCCACCACGGCCGTGAACCTGGCCGCTGCGCTGATGCAGGCAGGCTTGAAGGTCGGCGTGCTCGATGCGGACATCTACGGCCCCAGCATCCCGGCCATGCTCGGCATCGAAGGCAAGCCCGACAGCCCGGACGGCAAGACCATCGAGCCGATGCGCGGCCACGGCCTGGAGGCCATGTCGATCGGGGTGCTGGTGGACCAGGACACGCCGATGATCTGGCGCGGCCCGATGGCGACCTCGGCGTTGATGCAGCTGTTCAACGACACCCGCTGGGGCGACCTCGACATCCTGATCGTCGACCTGCCGCCGGGCACGGGCGACATCCAGCTCACCCTGTCGCAGAAGATCCCGGTCGCGGGGGCGGTGGTGGTGACCACGCCACAGGACATCGCGACGCTCGATGCCCGCAAGGCGCTCAGGATGTTCGAGAAGGTCGAGGTGCCGGTGCTGGGCCTGATCGAGAACATGGCCGTGCACGTCTGCTCGAATTGCGGCCACGCCGAGCACGTGTTCGGCGAAGGCGGCGGCGAGCGCATGGCGGCGCAGTACGGGGTGCCGATGCTGGGCGCGCTGCCGCTGGACATCCGCATCCGCGAGCGCGGGGATGCCGGCGTGCCGGTGGTGCTGGCAGAGCCCGATTCCGAGGTTGCCCGGGCCTACCGCGATGCCGCCGGGCGATTGCTGGAAGAACTGGACAAGCGCCCGCGCGCGCCGATGGCGATCGCCGCGTCGCTGGTATAGGACGGCAGCCCTTACAATCGCGCTTCGCCACCAACCCGGGATATCGATGAGCATCAAGAGCGATCGCTGGATCCGCCGCATGGCCGCCGAGAAGGCGATGATCGAGCCGTTCGAGGCCGGGCAGATCAAGCAGGTCAACGGTGAGCGCATCGTCAGCTACGGCACCTCCAGCTACGGTTACGACGTGCGTTGCGCGCGCGAGTTCAAGGTGTTCACCAACATCAACTCGACCATCGTCGATCCCAAACATTTCGACGAAGGCAGCTTCGTCGACATCGAGTCCGACGTCTGCATCATCCCACCCAACAGCTTCGCGCTGGCGCGCACGGTCGAGTACTTCCGCATCCCGCGCGACACGCTGGTGGTGTGCCTGGGCAAGAGCACGTACGCGCGCTGCGGCATCATCGTCAACGTGACCCCGCTGGAGCCGGAGTGGGAGGGCCACGTGACGCTGGAGTTCTCGAACACCACGCCGCTCCCCGCGCGCATCTACGCGAACGAAGGCGTCGCGCAGATGCTGTTCTTCCAGTCCGATGCAGACGATGTCTGTGAGACCAGCTATCGCGACCGCGGCGGCAAGTACCAGGGCCAGGTCGGCGTCACGTTGCCCAAGACCTGAGGAAACACCATGGATCCGAACAACGCCGGCCGCAGTTTTCGTGAAAGCCCGTGGCGCTACAGCCAGTTCGTGGTGGTGGGCTTGATCGTCGCCGTGCTGGTGCGTTGGCTGGCCGGTGCCGGCTGGCCGGTGGCACTTGCTACCGGTGCCGGCGGCGGGATCGGCTACTGGCTGCTGGAAAAGAAGCGCGGCGTGATCTGAGACGACTCTTGCTCAGCGCTTCTCGTAGGTGACGAAGAAGCCCTGCAGGTCGCCGTTCTCGATGTAGGGTTCGACGCTGACCACGCGATAGCCGATGGCGTAGAAGGCCTTGTGCGCTTCGCTCAGGCTGTTGGCCGCGCCCTGGTTGCGGAAGCCCCAGGTTGCTTCGACCCAGATCGTGACCGCGGGGAGCCGTTGCGCGGCGGCCTCGGCGGCGGATTTCTCCGGCGATTTGCCGAACAGGCCCGCATCGGCGGCGGGCGCGCAGAGCAGGGTGGACAGGGCGAGGGCGGCGAGCAGTCGCTTCATCAGGGGAATTCCTCGAAGGCGAAACGCGGGAGAGTGGGCAGGAGGCGGGCGACGATGGCTTCGCGTGCGCCGGCATCGCGCGGGGAGCGGGGATGCGCGCCCCAGACCGGTCCGGGCCAGGCATCGTCATGCTGATAGCGGGCGATGACATGCATGTGCAACTGGGGCACCACGTTGCCGAGCGCGCCGATGTTGAGCTTGTCGGGCGCGAAGGCGTCGCGCAGTGCGAGGGATGCGGCATCGATCTCCTGCCACAGTTGGATGCGGTCGGCCTCGTCCAGGTCGATCAGTTCGCGCGCGCCGACGATGCGCGGCACCAGGATGAGCCACGGGTAGCGGGCATCGTCCATCAGCAGGAGTTCGCACAGCGGCCAACGCGCGAGGCGGTGCGTGTCGCCGGCGAGGCGAGCGTCGAGTTCGAAAACGTCAGCCATGCAGATTCGTCGCGAAGAAATCGAGCGTGCGCGTCCATGCGAACGCGGCGGACTCGGACGCGAAGTGACGCGGGCTGACATCCCGGTTGAAGGCGTGGCCGGCACCGGCGTAGACGTGGATGCCGGCTTCGGGCTTGGCGATGCGGTGCTTCTGCACGTCCTCCGGCGGAATGGATTCGTCGTCCTCGCCGAAGTGGAACATCATCGGCGCCTGCAACGGTTCGGCCAGGAAAGGCACGGTGCGCGCGCCGTAATAGCTGACCGCCGGCAGGCCGAGGCGGGTGTTGGCGAGGTAGGCCACGCTGCCGCCCCAGCAGAAACCGACGATGCCCACCCGATGGCCAGCCTCGCGCAGGCGACGGCTGGCGACGCCGATGATGTCGAGGGCGGCATCGAAGCCCAGTTGCGCGGCCAGGCGCTTGCCGCGCGACGTGCCGTCGTGGTCATAGGGCAGTTCGACGCCGGCTTCCACCGGATCGAACATCGCCGGTGCCAGCGCGACATGGCCGGCTTCGGCCAAGCGTTCGGCCACGGTGCGGATGTGTGCGTTGGCGCCGTAGATCTCCTGCACCACGATGACCGCGCCATGCGCCGGCTGTTCCGGGGCGACGTGCCAAGCCTGCACCGGCCCGTGCGGGGTGTCGAGGGTGATCCATCGGCCCATGCGGGTCTCCAGCGGAGGGGGAAGACCGATTCTAGCCGCCCCTTATAATCCGCCCTCGTTAAAAGGTGCCCCGCGATGTCCCTCAGCCAGCCCAAAGTCGGTTTCGTCAGCCTTGGTTGCCCCAAGGCGCTGGTCGATTCCGAGCGCATCCTCACCCAGCTGAAGGTTGAAGGTTACGACCTGGTGCCGAGCTACGACGATGCCGATGTGGTGGTGGTCAACACCTGCGGCTTCATCGACAGCGCGGTGGCCGAGTCGCTGGACGCCATCGGCGAGGCGATGGCCGAGAACGGCAAGGTCATCGTGACCGGCTGCCTCGGCAAGCGCAGCGAGGTGATCCGCGAGGCCTACCCGGACGTGCTCTCGATCAGCGGCCCGCAGGATTACGCCAGCGTGATGGATGCCGTGCATGCGGCGCTGCCGCCCAGGCACGACCCTTTCATCGATCTGGTGCCCGACTACGGCCTCAAGCTCACGCCCAAGCATTACGCGTACCTGAAGATTTCCGAAGGCTGCAACCACCGTTGCAGTTTCTGCATCATTCCCTCGATGCGCGGCGATCTGGTGTCGCGACCGATCGACCAGGTCTTGCGAGAAGCGGAAAAACTGGTGATGGGCGGCGTGAAGGAGCTGCTGGTCGTCTCGCAGGACACCAGCGCCTACGGCGTGGACCTGAAGTACGCCGAGCGCGAATGGCACGGCAAGGCCTACGCCACGCGCATGAAGGCCTTGTGCGAGGGCTTGGGTGAGCTCGGCGTGTGGTCGCGCCTGCACTACGTGTACCCGTATCCGCACGTGGACGACATCATCCCGTTGATGGCGGAGGGCAAGGTGCTGCCGTACCTGGACATCCCGTTCCAGCACGCCAGCCCGCGCATCCTGAAGCTGATGAAGCGGCCCGGCGCGATCGACAAGACCCGCGAGCGCATCACGCGTTGGCGCGAGATCTGCCCCGACATCACCCTGCGCAGCACCTTCATCGTCGGTTTCCCGGGCGAAACCGAGGACGATTTCGAAGAGTTGCTGGATTTCATGGAGGAAGTGCGGCTGGACCGCGTCGGCGCGTTCGCCTATTCGCCGGTGGAAGGCGCAGCGGCCAACGAGCTGCCCGACTTGGTGCCGGAGGAAGTGAAGCAGGAGCGCCTGGCCCGCTTCATGGAACTGCAGGCCCAGATCTCCGAGGAAAAGCTGGCGGAAAAGGTCGGCACCACGCAGCGCTGCCTGGTGGACGCGCTCGATGGCGAGCTCGCCATCGCGCGCTCGATGGCCGATGCACCGGAGATCGACGGCCTGGTGCAGATCCAGGATGGCCGCGACGCGGGCCTCAAACCCGGCGATTTCGTCGATGTCGAGATCATGGGCAGCGACGAGCACGACCTGTATGGCGAGGTCGCCTACAACGATTGAGATCGGGCGATGGCGATGAAACGACGCTTCATCGCGCCGCCGCGTGGCGAGGTGGATCCCGCGCGGTTCGAGCATCCGCTGTATGCAGGCTACGCGCGCTTCACCGACTGGATGCGGGGTGATGCGTGGCCCGGCATCGATGCATTGAATGCCGCGATTCCGCTGCCAGACCGCCGGTTCACGGCGCAGGATCGTGCGCTGCTGGCCGATGGGCTGCATTACGAATCGCGCATCGGCGAACGTGGCCTGATCGCCACCCGCGCGGAAAACTGGCACGACCTCTTCAATTCCATGGTCTGGTGCCGCTGGCCCGGCCTGAAACTGGCCTTGAACGCGCGGCAGTGCCTGCATATCGCCGAGATGGGCCCGATGCAGCGCAATCGCGCGCAATATGCGCTGACCCAGTTCGACGAAGCGGGCGTCATCGTGCGGGTGCGCGACCCGGCGTTGATCCCGGCTTGGGACGCGCACGATTGGCTGGCGCTTTTCCACGCGCAGTCGGATGCATGGTCACGCGGGGGCATCGCGATCGCCGGGGTCATCGGCCACGCGCTGCTGGAGCATGCGCTGGCGCCTGGGCAGTTCATCGTCGGCAAGGCGCTGGTGGTGCAGGGCGATGGGGATGACGAGGCTTGCGTTGCACGCGTGGCCTCCGCCATCGCGGCTGGTGAAGTGCTCGATGATCCGCTCGAGTTGCGGCCGCTGCCGTTGGCCGGCGTGCCTGGCTGGTTTGAAGGGCAGGATGCGGAGTTCTATCGCGAAGCGGCTTGCTTCCAGCCCGTACGCGCGGGGCGCGTTTACCCGCCGCCGATCATTTTGGAGGGCTGATCCTGCGGGCGTGGAAATCGGCGACGTGTCCGGCCGGCTTGCCGCCTTGCCAGAAGCTCCAGCGCGAGCGGATCTCGTCCGGGCCGACGAAGGCGAAGGTCGCATCGTGCATGTGGTCGTCGCGCGCCGGGTCGAAGTTCAACGCACCGTCGTAATCGAAGACCAGCGTGCCGTCATCCAGCGCTTTCGCGCGCATGCGCGAGTGGTGGCCGCTGGCGCAGAAGTGGGTGAGCACGACATCGTCGCCATCCTTCACGTACACCGTGCGCATCTCGTGCGGAGCGCCGGGGAACAGGGTCTCGACCACCGCGCTGCCGCCGGCGGTGACTTCGTAGCGCAGGGTCGCGTCGGGGGCGGAGTTGCCGTCCAGGCCCCCGGCGCTCCAGTCGCCGGCCAGCGCCTTGAAGCGATCCAGCAGGTGCGGGTCGGATTCGGGTTTTCCGGCGGGGCCCGGTTGCGCGAAAACAGGGAGCAGCACGACCAGCAGCAAGGCGATCAGGAAACGACGCATCGTGCATCTCCGCAGGCAGATGGCGGCGATCCTACTCCTGCCGAGGGTAGCGCACGCCGATGATCGCGAAGTGGGCGATGCCGCCGGGCAAGGTGGCGGAGAACTCGTCGTCGATGCGTTTTTTCAGCATCGCGCGGGCCAGCGGCGAATCGATGCTGATATGGCCGAGGCGCGCATCGGTTTCGTCCGGGCCGACGATGCGGTAATTCAGCACCTCGCCATCATCGATGCGCTCCAGCTCCACTTCCGAGCCGAAGTACACGGCCGCAGGATCGGCCGGCACGGCAGTCACCACCTTGAGCGCGGGGATGCGCTTGGACAGGTAGCGCACGCGGCGGTCGATCTCGCCGAGCTGCTTCTTCCGATAGGTGTACTCGGCGTTCTCGCTGCGGTCGCCTTCCGCGGCCGCGGCCGCAAGTGCGCGCACGACCTCCGGTCGCTTCACCCGCCATAAATCGTCCAGCTCCGTCTTCAGGCGCGCATGGCCATCGGCGGTGATGAGCGCGGTGCTGGCCTGCGCAGGCGGGCGCCAGCGACCCTTGGGCGGCTGGCTCATCGCGTCAGCGACGGCTGCCGAACAGGCCGCCCAGCACGCCGCGCAGGATCTGCCGGCCGACCTGGTTGCCGACCGTGCGTGCGGTCTGCTTGGCCATCGTCTCGATCATGCCCTGGCGGCGCTTGGTGCCGAACACCGCATCCTTGACCGTCTGCGCGAAGCTGCTGTCGTCGTTTTCATCGACGATGGGCTTGGCGGGTGGCGCATCGGCCGATGCGGTCGCGTTCTCGGCTTTCTTGAGCAGCATTTCGGCGGCGGATTCGCGGTCCACGGCGGTGTCGTACTTCATCCCGACCGGCGAGCCCGCGCGCACCTGCGTGCGCTCGGCATCGGTGATGGCACCCATCCGGCAGCCGGGCGGGGCGATGAGCGTCTTCTCCACCGGCATGGGCACGCCCTTGTCCTGCAGCGTGGACACCAGCGCCTCGCCGACGCCGAGCTGGCCGATCGCCTCGGCGACGTCCAGATCGGGGTTGGCGACGAAGGTCTCGGCCGCGGTCCTGACCGCTTTCTGGTCGCGCGGGGTGAAGGCGCGCAGCGCATGCTGGAAGCGATTGCCGAGTTGGCCGAGGATGTCCTCCGGCACGTCGTCCGGGAACTGCGAGCAGAAATACACGCCCACGCCCTTGGAGCGGATGATGCGCACCACCTGCTCGACGCGCTGCCTGAGGCTGGCCGGCGCATCGTCGAACAGCAGATGCGCCTCGTCGAACACGAACACCAGCTTGGGCTTGTCCAGGTCGCCGACTTCCGGCAACTGCTCGAACAGCTCCGACAGCAGCCACAACAGGAAAGTGGAATACAGCCGGGGTTTCAGGATCAGCTGGTCGGCGGCGAGGATGTTGATGATGCCGCGGCCATCGACCTGGGTGCGCATCAGGTCGGCCAGGTCCAGCGCGGGTTCGCCGAAGAAGCGGTTGCCGCCTTCCTGCTCGATGCGCAGCAGCGCGCGCTGGATCGCGCCGACCGACTGCGTGCTGACCAGGCCGTACTGGGTGGAGATGTCCTTGCGCTCGCTGGCGACCAGGTTCAGCAGCGCACGCAGGTCCTCCAGGTCGAGCAGCAGCAGGCCGCGGTCGTCGGCCAGCTTGAACACGATGTCCAGCACGCCCGACTGGGTGTCGTTCAATTCCAGGATGCGCGAGAGCAGCAGCGGCCCCATCTCGCTCACGGTGGTGCGGATCGGGTGGCCTTTCTGCCCCCACAGGTCCCAGAAGATCACCGGGTTGGGTTGCTGCGCGTAACCCTCGATGCCGATCTCGGCCACGCGTTCGTTGATTTTTTCGCTCGGCGTGCCGGCCATCGCGAGGCCGGCGACATCGCCCTTCACGTCGGCCACGAACACCGGAACGCCGAGCTTGCTGAAGCCCTCGGCCAACGTCATCAGGGTGACGGTCTTGCCGGTGCCGGTCGCGCCGGCGACCAGGCCGTGGCGGTTGCCGTACTTGGGAAGCAGGAAGACCTGGCCGCTCCCGGGAGTGGTGACCGCCTTGCCGACGAGGATCGGATTCATGAAGTTTTCCATGCGATGAACGGATCGATTCTATTCGTTCGGATGCCCCATGCGCGCCTTGTGGGTCATGTGATCGGCCGGTAACCTGCCACGTTTCCGCATCGGGTGCCGCGAATGTCCGCAGGTTGGCGCGTTCCGCTCAAGTTGTCCGCCTTGGCCGTGATCGGCGCATTGTCATGGTCGCAAACCGTCGGGGCGCAACGCCTGTCGCGGGCCGCAAGCGCCATCGTCGAGCAGGCCGTCGCCGCGGAGGCGCGCTTCAAGGCTGCGGAGGATGCCGATGCCAAGGCCGATGCCATCGCGGCGATGGAAAAATCGATGGCGGAGTGCGGCAAGCAGCGCGGATGCCCGATGGAGCAGTTGATGCCCGCCTATCGGCGCATGTTGCAGCCACCGCCTCCGCCCGAGGCGGTGGACGAAGGTGACGAGGACGAGGATCCGATCGACATCGCCGGCGATGCCGTGCCGCAGGGCGCGACCGCCGATGCGCTGCTGGACGATCGCAACAAGCGTTTCGTGCAGATGGTGCAGTTCAACCCGGCAGTGCAGGCCGGCATCCGCCGCTGGTTGACCGACATGCGGCCGTCCCTCATGGACAGCTACGTGAACTACCAGTACTTGCGCCCGTTGATGGCGCCGGCGTTCCAGCGCGCCGGGCTGCCGGAGGCATTGCTGTTCGGGATCATGGCCAAGGAATCCAACGGCAAGGTGCATGCCGGCTCGCGCGCGGGTGCGGTCGGCCCGCTGCAGTTCATGCCGGCGACCGGGCGGCGTTTCGGGCTGGGAGTGGACGGCACCGGCTTCGACACCCGCTACGACCCGCAGATGGCGTCGCAGGCCGCGGCCAGCTATCTGCTTGAGCGCTACGCCCAGCTCAACAACAGCATTGAGCTGTCGCTGGCGGCCTACAACGGCGGCGAGGGTCGGGCATCGCGCGTGTTCCAGCAGAGCGGCGGCCGCAATTTCTGGGATGTCAGCGTCTATGACCAGTTCCCGGCCGAAACCAAGGATTACGTGCCGATGGTGATCGCGGCGGCCTGGCTGTACCTGCACCCTTCGGAATACGGCCTGCGTTTCCCGCGCACCTGGGGCGCGGGCCGCACGGTGCAGATCCAGCTCAAGCGCGATGCATCGATCAACGAGCTGGGCATCTGCCTCGGCAACGCGCGCGGCACGGACGGTTACCTGCGCGCGCTGCGCAATCTCAATCCGCGCCTTACGCCCAGCGCGCCGCTCCCGCAGGGCGGCATGATCAACGCGACCGCCACCATCGCCACGCTCTACAACCGATATTGCGTGACCGGGCGCCGGGCGGAGATGGCGCACCAGTTGGTGAACAGCGAAGTCAGCCATGCGCTGGTGCGCGTCGGCCCGCTGGTTGCCGGCGATGGCGGAGACGCCGAGGGCGCGCCCGGCGCGGCCGCCGGTCCCGCGTCGGGCCAGTCGCCGGTTGCGGCCTCCAGGCCTGCGCCCAAGCCTGCCGCGCCGCGCACCCATCGCGTGGGTTCCGGCGACAACCTCACTGCGATTGCCCGCCGCTACCAGTGCGACGTGAAGTCGCTGGCAACCGCCAACGGGCTGAAAGCGCCGCGCTATTCGATCCGGCCCGGGCAGGTCCTCAAGCTTGAGGGTTGCGCGCGCTGAGCCGGGTCAGGTTTCGAACGACGCAAGGATCGGGCAGGGGGCTGTCGCATCGGCCCCGCATTCGCCGGCGAGCCTGAGCAGGCGGTCGCGGGCCTGTCCGAGTTCGGCGATGCGGCGGTCCAGTGCCTCGATCCTGGCTTTTGCCAGCGTTCGCGCACGCGCATGGTCCTGGCCGGCATCCAGCGCGATGAGCTCGCGGATTTCCTCCAGCGTGAAACCCGCTTGTTGGGCGCTGCGGATGAAGCGCAGCCGGCGCAGGTCGTTTTCGGAATAGCGGCGGATGCCCTCGCCGCGCGGAGGCACCTCGAGCAATCCGCGCCGCTGGTAGAAACGCACGGTTTCCACGCCGACCTTGGCAACCCTCGCCAAAGTGCCGATGCTCATTGCCATCGCTTGACTCCGTACCACGGTACGGCACCTATAGTGCCGATCCGACTAACGAAAAGCGAGCTATATCAAACGCCGCAAGCTGAAGTGCGCCTGCGTGGGCGGCTCGAGCAACCTGCCGCTGGGCATCGTGTCGCTGACCGAGAAACCTGATGATGATCGGGATGGCGCTTTGGATGGGCTGGCGCGCTTGGGGCGGTTGAGCGGGTTAGCCGGTCAACGTCGCTAATCGCTCACCCAGCCGTACCGGACTTTCCGCGTGCAGTTGGGGGGCGAGCTCGGCGACGCCCGGCGGCAGCAGGGTGATCACGGTCGAGCCGTAGTTGAAGCGGGCCATCTCCGCGCCGCGCTCGAGGCGGATGTTCTTGTCGCGCCATTCCTTGCGGGTGATGCGGTCGCCGTAAGGCGGGATCTCGATGCCGCTCCAGACCGTTTCCACGCCCGACACCAGCAGCGCGCCGACCATTACCTGCACCATCGGGCCGAATTCGGTCTCGAAATGGCAGACCAGCCGCTCATTGCGGGCGAAGAGGCGCGGCACCGAGGCCACTGCATCGGTGCCGACCGAGAACAACCGCCCCGGCACGTGCACGGTTTCCACCAGATGGCCATCGCAGGGCATGTGTACGCGGTGGTAGTCGCGCGGTGAGAGATAAACCGTGGCGAACAGGCCGTTGGCGTAAGGCGCGGCGGATGCCGCATCACCCAGCAACTCGGCGGCGGTGAAAGACTGGCCCTTGGCCTGGAAGATGCGTCCGTCCTCGATCGGCCCGCACTGGCTGATGCGGCCGTCGGCGGGCATCAGCAGGGCACGTAGGTCGGCATCGGGCACGCGTGCGCCGGGGCGCAGCGCGCGGGTGAAGAAGGCATTGAAGCTGGGGTAGGCGCGGGGATCGGGCTCGGCGGCCTCGGCCATGTCCACGCCGAACTTGTGGATGACGGTGTCGATCAACCACTGCTTGATCCGCGGGTTCCGCGAATACGCCAGCTTGCGTGCCATCGAGGAGAGCAGGCGATGCGGCAGCACGTAGGTGAGGGCGGTGACCGGACTCATTGCATGGCATCCGTCAGCGTGGCGAAATCGGTGGCGATTTTCCCCGGTTCGAATGGTGGCTGGATGACGCCGGCCATCCGGCCTTCGGGATCGATCACGGCCAGCGCCGCGGAGTGGTCGACGGCGTAGCGCTCGGGTTTGGCCGGATCGTCCGGCGGGTTCTTCATGAAGACCAGCGAAAGCCCGCGGGCGAAGGCTTCCAACTGCTCCGGCGTGCCGGTGGCTGCAATGGTGTCGGCTTCGAAGGCGTGCGCATAGCGGCCGGTGATCTCGGGCGTGTCGCGCTCGGGATCGACCGAGACGAACAGCACGCGCGGGCGGCGTGCCTCGGGGATGGATTTCCATGCCGCCTGCGCCTGCTTGAGCTGGGCCAGGGTGGTCGGGCACACGTCCGGGCAATGGGTGAAGCCGATGAACACCAGAGTCCAGTGGCCTTTGAGTGCGCCGTTGTCCAGCGGCTGGCCGTCGTGGCGGGTGAGCTGGAACGGTGGCAGGCTGCGCGGGGCCTCGAAGCGCTTCATCGTCTGCAGCGCAGGGCCGGCAGGTTCGGCGCTCGGCCGATTGCTGAAATGCCAGCCGGCGAGCAGCCCGGCGAAGGCGGCTGCGATGGTGAGGACAATGAGCGTGCTGCGGTTGAACATGGGGATTCCGGCGGTGCGAGCCCGGCCATGATACCGGCCGAAGCTATACTGCCGGACGATTTCCGCGAGCCACGCCACCGTGAACCCCGATGCCGCGCGCGAGCTGCGCACCCTGATCGATTTCATCCGCTACGGCGCCAGCCGCTTCAACGCCGCCGGGCTGACCTTCGGCCACAGCTACGACAACGCCATCGACGAGGCCACCCAGCTGGTGCTGCACGCCTTGCACATGCCGCATGACCTGTCGCCGGTGTACGGCCAGTCGCGGCTGACCGCGGAGGAGAAAGGCGAGATCCTCGAACTTTTCCGCCGCCGCATCGACGAGCGCATCCCCGCCGCCTACCTGACCGGCGAGGCCTGGTTCGCTGGCCTGTCGTTCAAGAGCGATCCGCGTGCGCTGGTGCCGCGTTCGCCCATCGCCGAGCTCATCGAATCCGGTTTCGAGCCGTGGCTGGGCGGCCGCGAGGTGACGCGTGCGCTCGACATCTGCACCGGCTCGGGCTGCATCGCCATCGCGATGGCGCACTACAACCCGAACTGGCAGGTCGATGGCGTCGACATCAGCGTTGAAGCGTTGGCATTGGCCGAGGAGAACAAGGCGCGGCTGATGGCCGACAACGTGCGCCTGCTCGCATCCGACCTGTTCAGCGCGGTCAAGGGCGAGAAGTACGAACTCATCGTCACCAACCCGCCCTACGTCACCCATGCCGAGACCGACGCACTGCCGGCGGAATACGCGCATGAGCCGGAGCTGGGCCTGCGCGCCGGCGATGACGGGCTGGATCTCGCCCTGCGCATCCTGCGCGACGCGCCGGACCACCTGACCGAAGACGGCCTGTTGATCTGCGAAGTTGGCGAGGCCGAACAAGCGCTGTCCGCCTTGCTGCCGGAGCTTCCGCTGATGTGGATCGAGTTCAAGGTCGGGCAGATGGGCATCTTCGTCGTCGAGCGCGCCGATCTGGTTGCCCATCACGCGCGCATCGCCGAGCTGGCCGCCGCGCGCGGATGAACAGCTTTGGGCAACTGCTGCGGGTCACCACCTTCGGCGAGTCGCACGGGCCGGCCATCGGCTGCGTGATCGACGGTTGCCCGCCGGGCATCGCCATCGCGCCGGACGACTTCGTGCGTGATCTGGAACGACGCGCCACCGGACGCAGCCGGCACACCTCGCAGCGCCACGAGGCGGACCAGGTGGAAATCCTGTCCGGTGTGTATGAGGGCGCCACCACCGGCACGCCGGTCGCGCTGCTGATCCGCAACACCGACGCGCGCAGCAAGGATTACGACGCCATCGCCCGCCAGTTCCGCCCGGGCCATGCCGATTACACCTACTGGCAGAAATACGGCGTCCGCGATCCGCGCGGCGGCGGGCGCAGCAGTGCGCGTGAAACCACGATGCGCGTGGCCGCCGGCGTCATCGCCAAGAAATGGCTGGCCGATCGCCACGGCGTGCGCGTGCAGGGCTGGCTGGCGCAGATCGGTGAAGTGCTGCCGAGCGCATTCAATGCCTCCGTCATCGACGCCAACCCGTTCTTCTGGCCCGATGCCGCGCAAGTCGCCGAGCTGGAAGACTTCATGGACTCGCTGCGCAAGTCCGGCGATTCGGTCGGCGCGAAAGTCGTGGTCGAGGCGACCGGCGTGCCGCCGGGCTGGGGCGAGCCGGTGTACGGCAAGCTCTCGGCCGAGCTGGGCGCGGCGATGCTCTCGATCAACGCGGTGAAGGGCGTCGAGATCGGTGACGGCTTCGATGCCGTCGCCCAACACGGCAGCCAGCATCGTGACCTGATGCATCCCGACGGCTTCGCCAGCAACCATGCCGGCGGCATCCTCGGCGGCATCGCCACCGGGCAACCGGTGCGCGTGGCCGTTGCGTTCAAGCCGACCTCCAGCCTGCGCCTGCCGGCGCCCACGCTGGATGTCGATGGCCACGCGGTCGAGGTGGTCACCACCGGCCGGCACGATCCCTGCGTCGGCATCCGCGCCACGCCCATCTGCGAGGCGATGATGGCGCTGGTGTTGATGGACCAGGCCCTGCGGCATCGCGCGCAATGCGGCGATGTCGGCGAGGTTTCCCCCCGCATCCCCTGAGAATCGAAGTGATGAGCGAGAAGAAGTTCAAGGTCGCGGTGGTCGGCGCCACCGGCGCGGTCGGCGAGACGATGCTGTCGATCCTGGCCGAGCGCAAGTTCCCGGCGAGCGAAGTGATCGCCCTGGCGAGCGAGCGCTCCGCCGGCACGGAAGTAAAATACGGCATCGACGACATCGAAGTGGAGGACCTGGCGACCTTCGATCCGACCGGTGTGGACATCGCACTGTTCTCGGCCGGCGGCGCCATCTCCAAGGTATATGCGCCGAAGTTCGCGGCGGCGGGCGCGGTCGTCATTGACAACTCCTCGGCCTTCCGCTACGACGACGACGTGCCGCTGGTGGTGAGCGAAGTGAACCCTGAAGCCGCGAAGAACCGTCCGCGCGGCATCATCGCCAACCCCAACTGCTCGACGATGCAGATGGTGGTCGCGCTCAAGCCCATTCATGACGCAGCCGGCATCACCCGCATCAACGTGGCGACCTACCAGTCCACCTCCGGCGCCGGCAGGAGCGGCATGGAGGAGTTGGGCCGGCAGACCGCCGAGTTGCTCAACTTCCAGACGCCGGAGCCGAAGAAGTTCCAGGCCCAGATCGCCTTCAACCTGATCCCGCAGATCGACGATTTCCTCGACAACGGCTACACCAAGGAGGAGATGAAGCTGGTCTGGGAGACGCGCAAGATCCTGGGCGATGACGCCATCCAGGTGAATCCGACCGCCGTGCGCGTGCCGGTGTTCTACGGCCATTCCGAGGCGGTGAACGTCGAGACCCGCAAGAAGCTGAGCGCCGAGGAAGTGCGGGCGTTGCTGGTGCAGGCGCCGGGCGTTGAAGTGGTCGATGAGCGCCAGCCTGGCGGCTACCCGACGCCGGTGACCCATGCCTCCGGGAACGATCCGGTCTATGTCGGCCGCATTCGCGAGGATGTCTCGCATCCGTCCGCCATCAACCTGTGGATCGTCGCCGACAACATCCGCAAGGGCGCGGCGCTGAACGCGGTGCAGATCGCGGAACTCGTTGCCTCCGAGGGCTGAAGGCCGCTAGAGTTCCGGTCGATCATGAGGAAATTCCTGCAAATCGTCGTCATGGCGATGTTTTTCATGTTGGCTGCGGTGCCTGCCTGGGCACTGGGGTTGGGACAGCTGCAGGTGAAATCCCGGCTCAACGAGCCCTTGCTGGCGGAAATCCCGGTGATTTCCTCCGACCCCGCGGAACTCGAGAGCCTGCAGGCGCGCCTGGCCTCGCCGGAGACCTTCCTCCGGGTCGGGCTGCCGTTGCCGGACACGCTGGTGTCCGATCTGCGTTTCGCGATCGTCCGCGACGCCGGCAACCAGCCAGTCATCCGGGTGACCAGCGCAGGCCCCGTCCGCCTGGCCGCATGGACCTTCCTGGTGGAGGTCGAATGGAGCCAGGGCAAGCTTGTACGCGAATACTCCGTATTGCTGACCACGCCGGAGGCGGTTGCGAATGCACCGGTGCCTCCGGTTGCGCTGCCGGTGCCGGAGGCCTCCGCTGCCATCAGTCGGCCGTTGCCCGCCGTGTCCGCCCCGGCGCCATCGCCAGTTGCCGCGAAGGCGGATGAAGCGCCGATGGCCGCGGCCATGGAAGCCGCGCGTTCGATCGGCGAGGTCCGGCGTGGGCAGACCCTCTCGCAGATCGGCGTCGCGATCAGGCGGCCGGGACAGGATCTCGGCGCGTTGATGGCGGCCCTGCTGGAATACAACCCCGATGCCTTCATCAACGGCGACATCGACCGGCTGCGCAGCGGCGCCCGCCTGCGCTTGCCGGCCTCGATGATGCGCGATGACGCCGTCGCAGCCTTCGCCGCGGATGCCGCCGCGCGTGCCGGTACCGGTGCCGCTGCGACGCGCCCCGCGGTCGACCTGGCGAACGGTGTCGCGGCTGCATCCGCGGTACCGCGCGCCGGCAACGCACGGACAAGGTCGATGGCACGGCTCGAGATCGTGCCGGCCGCGACGGGCGCAGCGTCGAAGCGCGTGGCCGGAAGTGCGGCCGGCACCGGTGGAAAAGGGGATGTGCAGATGAATCAGCAGTTGCAGGAAGCGCGGGAAACGGTTGCTGCCCGCGATGCGGAAGTTCAGGAGCTGAAGACGCGGGTGAGTTCGCTGGAGGCGCTGCAGAAACAGCAATCGCAGCTGTTGCAGATGAAGGACACCGCGCTGGCGGCCGCGCAACAGCAATTGCGCGAACGTCAGGTCCGTCCCGAGCCCGCGGCGGTACCGGCATCGCCCGGCATGATCGCGGCCTGGGTGGTCCCGCTCGCGTTGGCCCTGTTCGCGTTGGCGTTCTGGGCCGGGCGGCGCGGCCGCCGAGGAACCGACGCGGTGCGCCGGCAACAAGATGAGGATGCCCCCAGCTTCGCGCAACCCGATATCCCCGGGCGCGAAGAACCGGCGCTGTTCCGGGAATCTCCGGTAACGCCCTCGTCCGGACTGGACAGGCCGTCCTGGTTGCGCTCGCCGGCCCATGACAGGACAGTGGGCGATGACTCGACGTCAGCCGGGTCCGAGTCCGGCGAGCCCGGAGACTCATGGGATCCCGCCTTCGCCGATGCCGGATCCGCGCGCGCCGCCGGCGATGAGCGGTTGGCGCTGGCGCGGACCTATCTCGAGCTGGACGATCGCGCCACCGCGCGCCGCCTGCTCCAAGCCGTGGCCGTCGAGGGCGATCCCGCATCGGCATCCGAGGCGCGCGCCATGCTGGGTCGGCTGGGCTGAGGCCCGGCTGCTTGTCGGTGTCCCGCTACGCGCTCGGCGTCGAATACGACGGCAGCCGTTATCTGGGCTGGCAGCGGCTGGGATTGGCCGGCCCGACGCTCCAACAGACCTTGGAGGACGCGCTGTCCGGGGTCGCTGACGCGCCCGTTTCGACAATCTGTGCCGGCCGTACCGATGCAGGCGTCCATGCGCGCTGCCAGGTCGTGCATTTCGATTCGAATGCCGACCGGTCGCCGCGCGCCTGGATGCTGGGCACGACCAGCCGCCTGCCGCGCGACATGGCGATCCGCTGGTGCGTTCCGGTCTCCGACGATTTCAGTGCGCGGTTCTCCGCAAGGGCCAGGCGTTACCGCTATCGAATCATGAACCGTTCAGTGCGTCCGGCGCTTGGACACGCCTATTTGACATGGGAGCGGCGACTATTGGATGCCGAGGCGATGCACAGGGCTGCGCAGGCGCTGCTGGGCGAGCGCGATTTCGGCGCGTTCAGGTCCGCGCAATGCCAGGCAAACCATGCGCGTCGCGAACTCCAGGAGATCGAAGTGACAAGGAGCGGGGACATCGTCAGCGTCGAAGTGCAGGCCAATGCCTTCCTGCACCATATGGTCAGGAACATCGTCGGCGCATTGTCGATGGTGGGGTGCGGCGAGAGGCCCGTGGACTGGATCGCGGAATTGCTGGCGAGCCGGGACCGCAGGCTGGCGGGCCCGACTGCAGCGGCCGCCGGGCTGACCTTCCTCAACCCCCTTTACGATGCTGCCTGGGGACTGCCCGCCGAGGCGAGCCCGGGGCCGGCGGCATGAAGACGGCATCGGTACGCACGCGGGTCAAGTTCTGCGGATTCACCCGCTCCGGCGACATCCGGCTCGCATGCGAGCTGGGCGTGGATGCCGTGGGCCTGGTGTTCGATCCCGACAGCCCGCGTGCGCTGCAGGTCGAGGAAGCGCGCGCGCTCCGGCAATCGGTGGCTCCGTTGGTCAGCATGGTGGCCCTGTTCCGCGACAACCCGATCGAGCAGGTCCGGGAAATCGTGCGCCTGCTGCGGCCCAACGTCCTGCAGTTCCACGGCGAAGAGGAAGACGGCTTCTGCCGTACCTTCGGCCTGCCCTACATCAAGGCCGTGCCGATGGCGGAAGACAGCCCCATCGATGCCCGGTTCCTGCACGGACGCTGGCCGAATGCCTCGGCATTCCTGTTCGATGGCCATGCCGCGGGGGCGGCGGGCGGGGGGGGCCGTGCGTTCGACTGGGCCCGGCTGCCTGCCGAGACGACCAAGCCGGCAATGGTGGCCGGAGGGCTGGGCGTCCACAACGTCCACGACCTCGTCACCCATCACGCGCCGTGGGCGGTCGATGTCGCATCCGGGATCGAATCGGCACCCGGCGTGAAGGATGGCGATAAAATGCGGGCCTTCATTGCCGAGGTCCATCGTGCCGATTGTGAAAACGAACACGAATCCGGATACCGCTGGCCGACGCCCGGCAAGTGCGGCTGAGGACATCGCGGATTTCCACGCCTACCCGGATGCGCATGGCCATTTCGGCCGTTTCGGCGGGCGTTTCGTTGCCGAGACGCTGATCGGCCCGCTGCAGGAATTGGCCGCGGCCTACGACGCGGCGCGCGTCGATCCCGCTTTCCGGCAGGCTTTCGACGAGGATCTCGCGCATTACGTCGGCCGCCCGAGCCCGATCTACTTCGCCGAACGCCTGTCGCGGGAGGTCGGCGGCGCGCGCATCCTGCTCAAGCGCGAGGACCTCAACCACACCGGCGCGCACAAGATCAACAACACCATCGGCCAGGCGCTGCTGGCCAGCCGGATGGGCAAGACCCGCATCATCGCCGAGACCGGTGCCGGCCAGCACGGCGTCGCCAGCGCGACCGTCGCCGCGCGCCTAGGGCTGGAGTGCGTGGTGTACATGGGCGCGACCGACATCGAGCGGCAGAAGGCGAACGTGTGGCGAATGAAGCTGCTCGGCGCGACGGTCGTTCCGGTGACGTCGGGCTCGGCCACGCTGAAGGACGCGCTGAACGAGGCGATGCGCGACTGGGTGACGAATGTCGCCGACACTTTCTACATCATCGGCACGGTCGCGGGCCCGGACCCGTATCCGCGCATGGTGCGCGACTTCAACGCCATCGTCGGCCGCGAGGCCCGTGCGCAGATGCTGGCCGAGCACGGCCGCCTGCCGGACGTGATCACCGCCTGCGTCGGCGGCGGCAGCAATGCCATCGGCCTGTTCCATGCCTTCCTCAATGACCGCGAGGTGCGAATCGTCGGTGCTGAAGCGGCGGGCGAGGGCATCGCCACGGGCCATCATGCCGCGTCGCTGGCGGCGGGCCGCCCCGGCGTCCTGCACGGCAACCGCACCTACGTGCTGTGCGACGACGAAGGCCAGATCATCGAGACCCATTCAGTCAGCGCGGGCCTGGACTACCCGGGCGTCGGGCCGGAACACGCTTTCCTCAAGGATGCCGGGCGCGCCGAATACGTCGGCGTGACCGATGAGGAGGCACTCGCGGCCTTCCACCAGCTCGCGCGTACCGAGGGCATCCTGGCGGCGCTCGAATCCAGCCACGCCGTCGCGCAGGCGATCAAGCTGGCGCGCGAATACCCGCGCGACGCCGTCGTGCTGTGCAATCTTTCCGGCCGCGGCGACAAGGACGTGCATACCATCGCCGGGCGTGAAGGCATCCATCTCTGAATCATAGGAATCCCCAGATGAGCGACACACTGCAATCCGATCAGCTCGATCCCGCATTCTTCGAAGCGGTCAACGAATACATCGGCATCGCCAACAAGCAGTCGAAAACGCATGGCCTCAAGCGTGTCAGCGCGGCCGGACTCTATGCCGCCGCGCGTTTCAACGCGCATGCCTACATCGGCTTCCAGCGCGATGCGGCCGGCAGTCGCACCGAATTCCTCAATTACATGACGGACCTGTACCGCCGGATGCTCAACGAGCACCTCGACGCGATCGGCGCCGAACGCGGCATCGATGTCGGGCCGTCGGAACTCGAGTCCGGACCAGCCCCGGAAGCCTGACGATGGAAAGACTGGCCCTCGGGTTCGACCGTCTGCACCGGCAGCGGCGCAAGGCGCTGATCCCGTTCATCGTGGCCGGCGATCCGGGACTCGCGGCCACCGTGCCGGCCATGCATGCCCTGGTCGAGGCCGGGGCCGACGTGATCGAGCTCGGGATGCCGTTTTCCGACCCGATGGCCGATGGGCCAGTCATCCAGCGCGCGTCCGAGCGCGCAATCGCCGCGGGCGGAGGGCTCGATCATGCGTTGAGGAGCGTGCGCGAGTTCCGGACGCGCGACGACCGCACGCCGGTCGTGTTGATGGGGTACCTCAACCCGATCGAGATTCGCGGCGTCGAGCGATTCGCACGCGAGGCCGCGGACTGCGGCGTGGACGGCGTACTGCCGGTGGACCTGCCCGTCGAGGAAGCCGCTCCGCTGCAGGCCGGTCTCTCCGACGCGGGCGTCGCCCTGATCCGGCTGGTCGCGCCCACCACCACTCCGGATCGCCTCGAGCGGCTGGCCGCCGGTGCCGAGGGCTATCTGTATTACGTCAGTTATGCCGGCGTGACCGGCGCTGCTCAGCTCGATCCTGAGCGGGTGGCGGCCCGGCTGGCCGAGGTCAGGGCGATCTCCCCAGTGCCGGTGGTCGCCGGGTTCGGCGTGAAGGACGCCGCGGGTGCTGTGCGCCTGGGCAGCGAGGCCGACGGCGTGGTCGTCGGCAGCGCCCTTGTCGAGGCGCTGGCAGGCGCCGCCAGCCCAGACGAGGCCGCCCTGCGGGCCGGTGCCTTCCTGTCACCCTTGCGGGCCGCTCTGGACCGTGAACACGGCGGGCTGGGCTAGACTGACCCGCTGATCACGGCGGAAAATCCCGACGCATGTCCTGGCTGAAGAAACTCGCCTCCTCGCGCATCCGCACCGAGGCCGGCAACGAACGCAAGCGCAATGTCCCGGAAGGACTGTGGGAAAAATGCGAGCGTTGCGGCGCGGTGCTGTATCGCCCTGAGCTCGAGGAAAATCTCGAGGTCTGCCCGAAGTGCGGATTCCACATGCCGATCCGCGCGCGCGCGCGCCTGGACGGCTTTCTCGATATCGGCAGCGGCAAGGAGATCGGCGCCACCCTGGGCCCGACCGATATCCTCAAGTTCAAGGACCAGAAGAAGTATGCCGACCGCATCAAGGCGGCGCAGAAATCCACCGGCGAACGCGACGCGCTGATCACGATGGAGGGCCTGCTCAAGCAGCGCCCGATCGTCGCCAGCGCCTTCGACTTCGCCTTCATGGGCGGCTCGATGGGTTCGGTGGTGGGCGAGCGATTCAGCCTCGGCGCCGAGCGTGCAGCCGAGATCGGGTCGCCCTTCGTCTGCTTCTCGGCCAGCGGTGGCGCGCGCATGCAGGAAAGCCTGTTTTCCCTGATGCAGATGGCCAAGACCTCGGCGGCGCTCGGCCGCCTGCGCGCCAAGGGGCTGCCGTATATCTCCGTGCTCACCCACCCGACCACCGGCGGCGTGTCCGCCAGCTTCGCGATGCTGGGCGACATCAACATCGCCGAGCCCGAGGCGCTGATCGGCTTCGCGGGCCCGCGCGTGATCGAGCAGACCGTGCGTGAGAAACTGCCGGAAGGCTTCCAGCGCAGCGAGTTCCTGCTCGAGCATGGCGCCATCGACCAGATCTGCGACCGGCGCGAACTGCGCGACCGCATTGCCGATCTCGTCGCGATGATGATGAAGGAGCCGCATCCGCCCGAGGACACGGAGCTGGTCGCATGAACCGCAGGTACTTCGGCACCGATGGTATCCGCGGCCGGGTGGGCGTATCGCCCATCTCGGCCGATTTCGTCCTGCGCCTGGGCAACGCCTACGGCCATGCCTTGCGGGCGCGAATGGGGGAGGGGTGGCGCAAGCCGATGGTGGTGATCGGCAAGGACACCCGCATCTCCAATTACATGTTCGAGGCCGCGCTCGAGGCGGGGCTGTCCGCAGCCGGCGTCGACGTGCAGCTGATGGGGCCGATGCCGACGCCGGCCGTGGCGCACCTCACGCGCTCGCTTCGGGCCGATGGCGGCATCGTCATTTCCGCCTCGCACAATCCGCACCACGACAACGGCATCAAGTTCTTCTCCGCCGATGGCGAGAAACTGGACGATGCGGCGGAACTCGCCATCGAAGCCGCACTGGACCAGCCGTTCTCGACCGTGGCATCCGACCGGTTGGGCCGCGCCGTGCGCACGCGCGACGCCGTGGCGCGCTACGTCGAGGCCTGCAAGAACTCGGTCCCCAAGGGCTTCGACCTCAAGGGCATGCATGTCGTGGTCGACTGCGCCAATGGGGCCAACTACCAGTTGGGTCCGCTGGTATTGCGGGAGCTGGGCGCACGGGTGGATGCGATCGGCATCGATCCGGACGGACTCAACATCAACGACGGTGTCGGCTCCACGCATCCCGAGGCGCTGGCCGCCGAGGTTGTCAGGCGCGGCGCCGCGCTCGGCATCGCCTTCGATGGCGATGGCGACCGCGTGATGTTCGTGGACGAAACCGGCCGGATCTGCGACGGCGACGACCTGATCTACGTGCTGGCGAAGGATTGGCAGGCCAGCGGGCGCCTGCAAGGCCCCGTCGTGGGCACCCTCATGACCAATTTCGGGCTTGAGAAAGCACTCGCCGAGGCAGCCATCGGCTTCCTGCGCGCGAAGGTCGGCGACCGCTACGTGCATCAGATGCTGCTCGAGAGGCAGGCTACGCTCGGCGGCGAGGCGTCCGGCCACCTGCTGTGCCTGGATCGCACCAGCACCGGCGACGGCATCATGGCGGCGCTGCAGGTGCTGGAAGTGCTGGGCCGTACCGGGCAGTCGCTGGCGCAGGCGCTGCAGGATCTGCACAAGGTGCCGCAGAAGACCGTCAACGTCCGCGTTACGGCGGGCAGCAGGCCGGTGGACGATGCGGGCGTGCAGTCCGCCTTGCGCGAAGCACAAGAGATGGTGAAGGGCAGGGGGCGAGCCTTCCTGCGGCCTTCGGGCACCGAACCGGTGGTGCGCATCACGGCGGAGGCCGACGACGCCGCGCTGGTCGCCTCCGTCCTCGAGAAACTGGAATCGGCGGTCAAGGCCGCACTCTGACATCGCCAAGGGCAAACCATGAGCATTCCCACCCTCGACATCCGTCGTTTCACCCATCCGGCCAGTCTGGAAGACCGGGCTGCCTTCGTCCAGGAGCTGTCGGATACCTACCGCGAGTGGGGTTTCGCCGGCATTCGCGGCCATGGCATCCCCGATGCGCTGGTCGAGGCGGCCTATGCCGACTTCAAGGCCTTCTTCGCCTTGCCGGAAGCGACCAAGCAGCGTTACTACCTCGCGGGCGGCGGCGGCGCGCGCGGCTACACGCCGTTCGGCATCGAGACTGCGAAAGGCGCGCAGTACCACGATCTGAAGGAGTTCTGGCACATCGGGCGGGAGATTCCGCGGGACCATGTCCACGCCGACGTCATGCCGGCGAACGCCTGGCCCGACGAGGTGGAGGGCTTTCGCGAGCACGGCTACGCCTTGTACGAGGCGCTGGACCAGTTGGGTTCGCGGGTACTGGCCGCGCTGGCCCTGTCGCTCGATCTTCCCGAGGACTGGTTCGCCGACAAGACCGATGTCGGCAACTCCATCCTGCGCCCGATCCACTACCCCCCGATCACCACGCCGGACGTGCCCAACGTGCGCGCAGGCGCCCACGAGGACATCAACCTGATCACCCTGCTGGTCGGCGCGAGCGCCGCCGGACTGGAAGTGCTGTCGCGCAAGGGCGAGTGGGTGCCGTACACGGCCGAGGAAGGCACGATCGTCGTCAACATCGGCGACATGCTGCAGCGGCTCACCAATCACGTGTATCCGTCGACCACCCATCGGGTCACCAACCCCCCCGGGGAGGCCGCGCGCCAGCCGCGCTACTCGACGCCGTTCTTCCTGCACCCGAATCCGGATTTCCTGATCGATGCCTTGCCGCAATGCGTGACGGAAGACAATCCGAGCCGCTATCCCGCGCCGATCACCGCCCACGATTACCTGCTTGAGCGCCTGCGCGAGATCAAGCTGGCCTGATCGCGCGGCGGCAGGGCACCCACACTCATCTTCAAGGAAAACGCATGCGCCGCAAGATCGCCGCCGGCAACTGGAAATTGAACGGGAACCTGGCTTTCGCCGACGGACTGCTGGGCGCGCTCGACATGCCGCCGGACCAGGGCGTGGAAGTGCTGGTGTTCCCGCCGATGCCATACATCGCGGGCCTGGCGTCGAAGTTCGGTGGTCGCGGGATCGGTTTCGGCGCACAGGACGTCAGCGAGCATGCTAAGGGCGCCTATACCGGTGAAGTTGCGGGCGCGATGCTGAAGGAGATCGGCGTCGGGCACACGCTGGTCGGCCATTCCGAGCGCCGCCAGTACCACGGCGAGACCAGTGAAATCGTGGCCCGGAAGTTCGTCGCCGCCAAGGCTGCCGGGCTGGTCCCGGTGCTGTGCATCGGCGAAACGTTGGAAGAGCGTGAGGCCGGCCAGACCGAGGCGCGACTGGTGGAACAGCTGGATGCCGTCTCCGCGGAGGCGGGCCCGCAGGGGCTGGAAGGTGCCATCGTGGCCTACGAGCCGGTCTGGGCGATCGGCACCGGGAAGACCGCCACCCCGGCCCAGGCACAGGACGTGCATGCCTTCATCCGTGGTCACGTCGCCAAGCAGGATGCTAATATTGCCGGCTCGCTACCGATCCTCTATGGCGGCAGCGTCAAGGCCGACAACGCCGCCGAGCTGTTCGCGCAGCCCGACGTCGATGGCGGATTGGTCGGCGGCGCGTCGCTGCTGGTCGACGAATTCAACGGCATCATCGCTGCGGCGGTGGCCTCACGGAACTGAAACATGCTGCTCTGGGTCCTCAACATCTTCTACGTGCTGATCGCGATCGCCATGATCGCGCTCATCCTCATGCAACGCGGCGCGGGTGCGCAGGCCGGCTCCGGCTTCGGTGGCGGCGCCTCCGGCACCGTGTTCGGTGCGCGCGGTGCGTCCAACTTCCTCTCCAAGACCACCAAGTGGCTGGCCGTGGCTTTCTTCGGCATCACCTTGGGAATGGCGTGGCTGCATCTTTCAGGCTCGCGCAACGCGCAACGCCTGAACACCGATCTCGGCGTGATGACCGAGCAGGGCCGGCCTGCGGCGCCTGTCGCGCCCACGCCTGCCATCCCGGTCGCGCCGGCTGCAGCCCCGACGCAGCAACCGGCGACTGCGCCCGCCGCGCAACCGGCGGTTGTGCCGGTACAGCAAAACGCGACGCAGGAAAAGGCTCCGCAAGGCGGCTGACTCCGTTTACAATGCCGTCGTTCCCGAAGCGCGACAGCGTCGAAGGAAATAAGCCCAGGTGGCGGAATTGGTAGACGCACTACCTTGAGGTGGTAGCGGCTTAGGTCGTGGGGGTTCGAGTCCCCCCTTGGGCACCATCGCACGCATCGGGCCTCGCGGGCCCGGTGCTTGATCCAAGCATCGCCGCCCCGTGCGGCAAAGCCGAGAGCGCACGTGCTGGCCGAATACCTGCCGACCCTGCTGTTTCTGATAGTCGCCACCGGCATCGGCATCGCGCTGATCGTCATCGGCAACCTGGTGGGGCCGAAGAAACCCAGCGCCGAAAAGCTCTCGCCATACGAGTGCGGCTTCCTGCCGTTCGAGGACGCGCGCATGCAGTTCGACGTGCGCTACTACCTCATCGCCATCCAGTTCATCATCTTCGACCTGGAAATCATCTTCATCGTGCCGTGGACGCAGGTGTTCATGGAGATCGGCGCGCGCAGCCTGGTCACCATGGGCCTGTTCGTCGGGATGCTGTTCCTCGGTTTCGTCTACGTCTGGAAGAGGGGGGCACTCGAATGGGAGTGAGCCACACGCCGTTCTTCAACCCGCTGCCCGAAGGCCGGCTGGACGATCTGCTGCGCCCCGAGGGCGACAACCCGGTGATGCAGCAGGGCTTCGTCACCACCAGCATGGACGCGCTTTGGCAATGGGCGCGCACCGGCTCCATGTGGCCGATGACGTTCGGCCTGGCCTGCTGCGCGGTGGAGATGATGCATGCGGGCGCTTCGCGCCTGGACCTCGATCGCTTCGGCGTGGTGTTCCGTCCTTCGCCGCGTCAATCGGACGTGATGATCGTCGCCGGCACGCTGGTCAACAAGATGGCCCCGGCATTGCGCAAGGTCTACGACCAGATGCCCGATCCGAAGTGGGTCATCTCGATGGGCAGCTGCGCCAACGGCGGTGGTTACTACCACTATTCCTATTCCGTCGTGCGCGGCTGCGACCGCATCGTGCCGGTCGACGTCTACGTGCCCGGCTGCCCGCCGACCGCCGAGGCGCTGGCCTACGGCATCCTGCAGTTGCAGAAAAAGATCAGGCGCACCACGGTGTTCGGCGACGCGCAGGCTGCCGTCCCGGCCCACGCATGAGCGCGAACCGCATGAACCCTAACGCAGCGAATTTCGCCAACGAACTGCGCGCCCGCTTTCCGGGCTGCGAGGTGCATGTCGCCGACCCGCGCGGCGAAATCACCTTGCAGACGCCGTCCGGCGGTTGGCTCGAAGTGGCTCGCGCACTGCGCGACGAATTCGATTTCGAGCAGTGCGTCGATGTGAGCGGCATCGATTACCTCGGTTACGGCAGCGACGAATGGGACACCGACGTCTCTTCGCAGGGATTCAGCCGTGGCGTCGAAGGCCGTGGCCCGGGTCGCTTCAAGTGGGGCGAGGCCTTCACCGAGCAGGCGCCGCAACCGATCGGGGTCGAACAGGTGGAAGCCGTGCAGGGCAGGCGTTTCGCCGCCGTCGCCCACCTGCTGTCGGTCTCGCGCAACCAGCGCCTGCGCCTGCGCGAGTTCTGCGCGGACGATTCGCTGCCCGCCGTCGATTCGCTCACCTCCGTCTGGGCCGGCACCGACTGGTTCGAGCGCGAGGCCTTCGACCTCTTCGGCATCGTGTTCCGCGGCCATCCCGACCTGCGCCGCATCCTGACCGATTACGGTTTCGTCGGCCATCCGTTCCGCAAGGACTTCCCGCTGATCGGCAACGTCGAGGTGCACTACGATGCCGAACGCCAACGCGTCGTGTACGGCCCGGTCACTTCGGTCGAGCCGCGCGTGGGCGTGCCGCGCGTAGTGCGTGAGGATTCCCGCATGGATACCGCGTCCGGCGAAGCGAAGGACATGAAGATCAATGGAGGCGCCCGATGAGCGCGCCCAGCCTGCAGAACCCGCCAGCCTCCGAGGGCTTCGCCAGCAACCCGACCGAAGCCCGCCAGGAAATCCGCAACTACACGCTGAACTTCGGTCCGCAGCATCCGGCCGCGCACGGCGTGCTGCGCCTGATCCTGGAGATGGACGGCGAGACCGTCATGCGCGCCGATCCGCACGTCGGACTGCTGCATCGCGGCACCGAGAAGCTGGCGGAATCCAAGCCGTTCAACCAGTCGATCGGCTACATGGACCGCCTCGATTACGTGTCGATGATGTGCAACGAGCACGCTTACGTGCGCGCCATCGAGAACCTGCTGGGCATCGAGGCACCCGAGCGTGCGCAATACATCCGCACGATGTTCGACGAGGTCACCCGCATCCTGAACCACCTGATGTGGATCGGCTCGAATGCGCTCGATCTCGGTGCGATGGCGGTGTTCCTTTACGCCTTCCGCGAGCGCGAAGAGCTGATGGACGTCTACGAGGCGGTGTCGGGCGCGCGCATGCACGCGACCTATTACCGTCCCGGCGGCGTGTACCGCGACCTGCCGGACCGCATGCCGCAGTACAGGGAATCGAAGTGGAAGAAGGGCGGCAAGCTCAAGCGCTTCAACGAGTGGCGCGAAGGCTCGATGCTCGATTACCTCGAAGCCTTCACGAATGAGTTCCCCAAGCGTGTCGACGAATACGAGACGCTGCTGACCAACAACCGCATCTGGAAACAGCGCACCGTCGACATCGGCATCGTCACCCCCGAGCAGGCCTATGCCTGGGGCATGACCGGCGCGATGCTGCGAGGCTCCGGCATTGCCTGGGACCTGCGCAAGAAGCAGCCCTACGCCAAGTACGCGGAAGTCGATTTCGACATCCCGGTCGGCGTGAACGGCGATTGCTATGACCGCTACCTGGTCCGCGTGGCCGAGATGCGCCAGTCCAATCACATCATCCAGCAGTGCGTGAAGTGGCTGAAGGCCAACCCCGGCCCGGTGATGCTCGACAATCACAAGGTGACGCCGCCTTCGCGCGAAGCGATGAAGGACGACATGGAAGCGCTGATCCACCACTTCAAGCTGTTCTCCGAAGGTTATTCGGTGCCGGCGGGCGAGACTTATGCCGCCGTCGAGGCGCCGAAGGGCGAGTTCGGCTGCTGGCTGGTGTCCGATGGCGCCAACAAGCCGTTCCGCTGCAAGTTGCGTGCGCCGGGCTTCGCCCATCTCTCGTCGATGGACGCCATCGTCAAGGGCCACATGCTGGCCGACGTGGTGGCGATGATCGGCACCTACGACATCGTGTTTGGCGAGGTTGATCGATGAAGGCCACCGGCAATTTCGAGAATGCGCGCAACGTGGACCCGATGGTGGCGCTGTCGGGTGAAACCCGTGCGCACATCGATCACTGGCTGGCCAAGTTCCCGCCGGACCGCAAGCGCTCGGCGGTGCTGCAGGGCCTGCATGCTGCGCAGGAGCAGAACGGTGGCTGGCTGTCGGACGAGATCATCGCCGCGGTCGCCAAGTACCTGGGTCTGCCGCCGGTATGGGCCTACGAAGTCGCGACGTTCTACTCGATGTTCGAGACCGAGAAGGTCGGCCGCAACAACGTCGCCTTCTGCACCAACATCAGCTGCTGGTTGAATGGCGCCGAGGGCCTGGTCGCCCATGCGGAGAAGAAGCTCGGCTGCAAGCTGGGCGAATCCACCGCCGACGGCCGCGTGTACTTGAAGCGCGAGGAAGAGTGCGTGGCCGCCTGCTGCGGCGCGCCGGTGGTCGTCATCAACGGCCACTACCACGAGAAGCTCGATACCGCGAAAGTGGACGAGCTGCTGGACCAATTGAAATGAGCACGGCGAAGTAAACGATGGCTCACCACTCCCACTACAGCGAAGGCTACGGCCCGGTCGGTCCCGCGCCGGTCGAACACAGCGTGGTCTACACGACGCTGCATTTCGACAAGCCCTGGTCGTACGACAACTACCTCAAGACCGGCGGCTACGCGGCGCTGCGCAAGGTGCTGGAAGAGAAGATACCGCCGGCCGACGTCATCGAAATGGTCAAGGCCTCCGGCCTGCGTGGCCGTGGCGGCGCGGGCTTCCCGACCGGCCTGAAGTGGAGCTTCATGCCCAAGGGCGACATGCAGAAGTACATCCTCTGCAACTCGGACGAGTCCGAGCCGGGCACCGCCAAGGACCGCGACATCCTGCGCTACAACCCGCACGCGGTGATCGAGGGCATGGCGATCGCCTGCTACGCGACCGGCTCGACCGTCGCCTACAACTATCTGCGCGGCGAGTTCCACCACGAGCCGTTCGAGCATTTCGAATCCGCGCTCAAGGAAGCCTACGAGCACGGCTGGCTGGGCAAGGACATCCTCGGCAGCGGCATCGACATCGACATCCATGGCGCACTCGGCGCCGGCGCCTACATCTGCGGCGAAGAGACCGCGCTGATGGAATCGCTGGAAGGCAAGAAGGGCCAGCCGCGCTTCAAGCCGCCGTTCCCGGCCAACTTCGGCCTGTACGGCAAGCCGACCACGATCAACAACACCGAGACCTATGCCTCGGTGCCGGCGATCATCCGCAATGGCGCGGAATGGTTCGCCAACCTCGGCATCCCCAACAATGGCGGGCCGAAGATCTTCTCGGTGTCCGGCCATGTCGCCAAGCCGGGCAACTACGAGATCCGGCTCGGCACGCCGTTCGCGGACCTGTTGCAGCTGGCCGGCGGCATGCGCGAAGGGCGCAAGCTCAAGGCCGTGATCCCCGGCGGTTCCTCGATGAAGGTGTTGCCGGCCGACGAGATGATGGCCTGCACGATGGATTACGACAGCATTGGCAAGGCCGGTTCGGGCCTGGGCTCGGGCGCGGTGATCGTGATGGATGACACCACCTGCATGGTGCGCGCCTGCCATCGCATCTCGCGCTTTTATTTCAAGGAATCCTGTGGCCAGTGCACGCCTTGCCGCGAAGGCACGGGCTGGATGTATCGCCTGTTGAGCCGCATCGTCAACATGGAAGCGACCATGGATGACCTGCAGATGCTGCGCGCATCCGCCGGCCAGATCGAAGGCCACACCATCTGCGCCTTCGGCGAAGCGGCGGCCTGGCCGGTGCAGGGTTTCCTGCATCACTTCTGGGACGAATTCGAGTACGCGATCGTGAACAAGCGTTTCCTGGTCGATGACCAGAAGAGCGGCACCGTCGTGCAGAAGGAGGCCGCGTGAGCACGCCCCCGTCACCGGTGAACCCGAACCTGCCGCCGGACCACGTCACCGTCTTCATCGACGGTGTGGAAATGGCGACGCCCAGGAACAGCATGATCATCCATGCCGCCGACAAGGCCGGCATCCCGATCCCGCGTTTCTGCTACCACGACAAGCTGCCGATCGCCGCCAACTGCCGCATGTGCCTGGTGGAAGCGGAAATGGGCGGCCGCATGAGCCCGAAGCCGCTGCCGGCGTGCGCGACACCCGTTGCCGACGGCATGAAGGTGTTCACGCGCAGCGAGAAGGCGTTGAAGTCGCAGCGCAACGTGATGGAATTCCTGCTGATCAACCATCCGCTGGACTGCCCGATCTGCGATCAGGGCGGCGAGTGCGAGTTGCAGGACGTGTCGATGGGCTACGGCCGCGGCATCAGCCGCTACTCCGAGAAGAAGCGCGTCGTTGCCGACGAGGACATGGGGCCACTGGTCGCGACCGAGATGACGCGATGCATCCAGTGCACGCGCTGCGTCCGTTTCACCGCAGACATCGCGGGCACATACGAGCTGGGTGGCATGCAGCGTGGCGAAAACCTGCAGATCGGCACTTTCGATGGCAGGCCGCTCACGACGGAACTCTCCGGCAACGTCATCGACGTCTGTCCGGTCGGCGCGCTCACCAACAAGGTGTTCCAGTTCAAGGCCCGCCCTTGGGAGCTCACCGCGAAGGATTCGCTGGGCTTCCAGGACGCGCTCGGCAGCAACCTGTTCCTGCATGCACGCCGTGGCGACGTGATGCGCGCCGTGCCGCGTGACAACGAATCGGTCAACGAATGCTGGCTCTCGGATCGCGATCGCTTCGCGCACCAGGGCATGTATGCCGATGATCGTGCGCTCAAGCCGATGATCCGCGTGGGCGAGGGCAACGAGAAATCCGACTTCCGCGAAGCCGGCTGGGACGAGGCGCTCGGCCTTGCCGCGCAGATCCTGCGCGACCACGCCGGTGATTCGCTGGGCATGCTGGTGCATCCGGCCACCTCCAACGAGGAAGGCGCGTTGCTTGCCCGTCTCGCCGCGTCGTTGGAAACCGGCAACCTCGACCATCGCCTGTCGCAGCATGATGTCTCCGATGCCGCGATCGCCGAGGTGTCGGGCGTGCCGGTGGAAGACATCGCCCACGCCGATGTCGTGGTGATCGTCGGTAGCCACCTGCGCCATGAAGTGCCGCTGCTGCACCACCGCGTGCGGCAGGCGTGGAAGCAGGGTGCGAAGGTTTATTCGGTCAATCCGGTGGAGTTCGACGTCGCGTTTGATCTTGCGGGTAGCGTGATCGTGCCGCCGTCGCAGATCGCCGATGCGCTGGCATCGCTGGACATCGGCCAAGCCGAACGTGCCGTCGTCATCGTCGGTGGCGTGGCGGAGAACGGCCAGCACGCGGCCGCGATCCGCCAGGCCGTGCGCGACTTCGCCGCAAAGTCCGGCGCGCGCCTGTGCCGCATTCCGCAAGGCGCGAATGCCGTGGGCCTGTCGATACTGGGCGTGCTGCCGAGCCAGCGCCCGACGCAGGACATGCTGCGCGAAGCGCGCCAGGCCTATGTCATCTACGGCATCGAGCCGGGGCTGGACTTCGCCGACCAAGGTGTCGCGATGCGCGCGCTGGCCGGTGCCAAGACGATCGCCTTCAGCCATTACGCCTGTCGCTCGACCCGCAGCGTGGCCGACGTGATTTTGCCGATCGCGCTGCTGCCCGAACTCGAAGCCAGCCTGACCAACATGGATGGTTTCGAGCAGCGCACGCAGGCCGCCGGCAAGATGCGCGGCGATGTGCGCGAAGGCTGGCGCGTGTTGCGTGCGCTGGGTGCCGCGTTGTTCGCCGACGGCTTCGACTTCACCGATCTCGCCGGATTGCGCGCATCGATTGTGCCGCGCATGGTCGAAGTGCGCGGCGGGAATGTCGCACAGCCGGGTGCGCCGGGCATCGAACTGGCCGTCTCGCAGGCGATCTACCGCACCGATGGCACCGTGCGTCGCGCCGCGGCATTGCAGGCGCATCCGCTCACCGTCGGCGCACGCGCCGTGTTGAATGCGCAGACGGCGCAGTCGGTCGGTTTGGCCGAAGGTGCGATGGGCAAGTTCTCGACCGCCGCCGGCACCGCGACCTTGCCGGTCGCACTGAGCGACAAGGTCTCGCCGGGCGTGGTCTGGGTGGAGTCGGGCTATGGCGCGACGGCACCGCTGGCCGCAAGCCGCGTGGAGGCGAAATCGGCATGAGCGAATACATCGACATGCTGCATGACTGGTTCCTGCAGTTCGGCAACATCGGCATCGTGCTGTGGATCGTGCTGAAGATCCTTCTCATCGCCGTGCCGGTGATAATCGCGGTGGCGTTCTACGTGGTGTGGGAACGCAAGCTGATCGGCTGGATGCATGCCCGCCACGGGCCGATGTACGTCGGATTCGGCGTGTTCCAGGCCTTCGCCGACGTGTTCAAGTTGCTGTTCAAGGAAGTGGTGCAGCCGAGCCAGGCCAGCAGGTTCCTGTACATCCTGGCGCCGCTGATCGTGCTGGCGCCGTCGTTCGCGGCGTGGGCGGTGGTGCCGTTCGATTACCAGGTGGTGCTGTCGAACGCCAACGCCGGCCTGCTGTATCTGTTGGCGATGACCTCGCTCGGCGTGTACGGCATCATCCTCGCGGGCTGGGCATCCAACTCCAAGTACGCCTTCCTCGGCGCGATCCGTTCGGCTTCGCAGGTGGTCAGTTACGAGATCGCGATGGGCTTCGCGCTGGTCGGCGTGCTGATCCTGTCGGGCAGCCTCAACCTCACCGACATCGTGATGGCGCAGAAAGGCGACGCGGGCCTGTTCGAGTGGTTCTGGCTGCCGCTGCTGCCGCTGTTCGGCGTGTATTTCATCTCGGGCGTGGCCGAAACCAACCGCGCGCCGTTCGACGTGGTCGAAGGCGAATCCGAGATCGTCGCCGGCCACATGGTCGAATACTCGGGTTCGCAGTTCGCGATCTTCTTCCTGGCCGAGTACGCGAACATGATCCTGGTGAGCTTCCTCACCCCGATTTTCTTCGCCGGCGGCTGGCTCTCGCCGATCCCGGCGGCGTGGATCGGCGACATCCCGGTGCTGTCGACCATCCTGGGCGACGGCTGGTGGTGGCTGTTCGCCAAAGTCGGGTTCTTCATGAGCTGTTTCATCTGGTTCCGCGCCTCGTTCCCGCGCTACCGCTACGACCAGATCATGCGGTTGGGCTGGAAGGTCTTCATTCCGATCACCATCGCCTGGATCGCGGTCGCCGCGCTGATGGCGTTCTACGGCATCGTGAAGGCGGGGGCTTGACCGAATGAACCGCATCGTCCATTACTTCAAGAGCCTGATGCTGCTGGAGCTGTTCCAAGGCCTTTGGCTGACGCTGAAGTACCTGTTTCGCCCCAAGTACACGCTGATGTACCCGATGGAAAAGACGCCGCAGTCGCCGCGTTTCCGGGGCATCCACGCACTGCGCCGCTACCCGAATGGCGAGGAACGCTGCATCGCCTGCAAGCTGTGCGAGGCGGTGTGCCCGGCGCTGGCCATCACCATCGATTCGGAGAGGCGCACCGACGGCACGCGCCGCACCACCCGCTACGACATCGACCTGTTCAAGTGCATCTTCTGCGGCTTCTGCGAGGAATCCTGCCCGGTCGACTCCATCGTGGAAACGCACGTCTACGAGTACCACTTCGACCGGCGCGGCCAGAACATCCTGACCAAGCCGACCCTGCTTGCGATCGGCGATCGGCTCGAGCCGGAGATCGCCGAGCGACGCGCCGCCGACGCGCCCTATCGTTGAGGACGACATGGACCTGACCCTGCTCGCCTTCTATGCGTTCGCCGCCACCGCCGTCATGTCCGCGGTGGGGGTAATCAGCGTGAAGAACCCCGTCCATGCCGCCTTGCTGCTGGTGCTGACGTTCTTCACCATCGCCTGCACCTGGATCATCGCCGGCGCGGAGTTCCTCGGCGTGGCATTGATCCTCGTCTATGTCGGTGCGGTGATGGTGCTCTTCCTGTTCGTGGTGATGATGCTGGACATCGACACCACGCCGATGCGCGAGGGCTTCGTACGCTACCTGCCGGTCGGGCTGCTGGTCGCGGCGGTCATGCTGGTCGAGATCCTCGCCTTGCTGGGCATCCAGTCGCGCCTGGCGACCGGTTTCGGCCCCGATGCCGTCGCCGAAGCGGGGCTCTGGAACACCAAGTGGCTGGCGCAGACCTTGTTCACCACCTATCTGCTGCCGTTCGAGCTGGCCGCGATCATCCTGACGGTGGCCGTGATCGCGGCGGTGATGCTGACGCTGCGGCGGCGCTCCGGCGTGAAGACGCAGAACCCGTCGAAACAGTCCGCGGTGCGCCCGGCAGACCGGATCCGTCTGGTCGCGATGCAGGCGGAGCGTCCCGTTGGCGGGACAGGGGAGGAGGAGACGCCATGATGCTGGGCCTTGGACATTACCTCGCGCTGGGCGCGGTGCTTTTCTGCATCAGCGTGGCCGGCATTTTCCTCAACCGCAAGAACGTCATCATCCTGCTGATGTCGCTCGAGCTGATGCTGCTCGCGGTGAACGTGAACTTCGTGGCCTTCTCGCGCCAGTTCAACGACGCATCCGGGCAGATCTTCGTGTTTTTCATCCTCACGGTGGCGGCGGCGGAAGCGGCGATCGGGCTGGCCATCCTGGTCGCGCTGTTCCGCAGCCGCGGCACCGTCGAGGTGGTGAAACTGGATTCCTTGAAGGGGTGAACGGACGCGTGCGCACCTGTCGTACCGCATCCAGCCACCCGGCAAACACGGCCACCAACGGCGAACCCATTCCATGATGCTTTCCACCCCCCATCTGCTGATCATCGTGCTGGCGCCGCTGCTGGGATCGATCCTGGCCGGGCTGTTCGGCCGCCAGATCGGGCGCAAAGGCGCGCACAGCGTCACCATCGCGGGCGTGGCGGTTGCCTGCGCGTTGTCCGTGTACGTGCTGTGGCAACTGGTGGGGCAGGGCGCATCGCCCTACAACCAGAACATCTACACCTGGTTCGAGATCGGCAGCTATCAGGCGCATGTTGGCTTCATGGTCGACAAGCTGACCGCGATGATGATGGTCGTGGTCACGTTCGTGTCGCTGCTGGTGCACGTCTACACCATCGGCTACATGGCCGACGACCCGGGCTACCAGCGGTTCTTCAGCTACATCTCGCTGTTCACCTTCTCCATGCTCATGCTGGTGATGAGCAACAACTTCCTGCAGCTGTTCTTCGGCTGGGAAGCGGTGGGCCTGGTGTCTTATTTGTTGATCGGTTTCTGGTTCAAGAAACCGACGGCGATCTTCGCCAACCTCAAGGCCTTCCTGGTCAACCGCGTCGGCGACTTCGGCTTCCTGCTGGGCATCGCCGCGATCCTGTTCTGGTTCAAGACGCTGGATTACGCCACCGTCTTCGCCAACATCCCGGTGCTGGACGGACAGACCGTACCGGGCTTCGATGGCTGGACGGCGGCGACCTTCATCTGCATCTGCCTGTTCATCGGTGCGATGGGCAAGTCGGCGCAGGTGCCGCTGCACGTATGGCTGCCGGATTCGATGGAAGGCCCGACGCCGATTTCCGCGCTGATCCATGCCGCGACGATGGTGACCGCGGGCATCTTCATGGTGGCGCGCATGTCGCCGCTGTTCGAGCTGTCGCAGACGGCGCTCAACTTCGTGCTGTTCATCGGCGCGACCACCGCCTTCTGGACCGGCCTGATCGGCATCGTGCAGAACGACATCAAGCGCGTGGTGGCGTATTCCACGCTCTCGCAGCTGGGCTACATGACGGTGGCGCTGGGCGTGTCCGCGTACTCGGCGGCAGTCTTCCACCTGATGACGCATGCCTTCTTCAAGGCGCTGCTGTTCCTCGCCGCAGGTTCGGTGATCATCGGCATGCACCACGAGCAGGACATGCGCAAGATGGGCGGCCTGCGCAAGTACATGCCCATCACCTTCTGGACATCGCTGATCGGCACGCTGGCGCTGGTCGCGACGCCCTTCTTCAGCGGCTACTACTCCAAGGACGCGATCATCGTCGCGGCGGGCGAGCACGCGCACGAGGCCGGTGGCTTCATCGCCACCTACGGCTACTGGGCCGTGCTGCTGGGCGCGTTCGTGACCAGTTTCTACAGCTTCCGCCTGCTGTTCATGACCTTCTTCGGCCCCGAGCGTTTCCGCGATGCGCACCATGACGATCATCATGACGAAGCGCATGCCGACGATGCCCATGCCGAAGACGACGACCATGGCCATCACGGCGCGCACGAGCCGCACGAATCGCCGTGGGTGGTGACCTTGCCGCTGGTGCTGTTGGCGATCCCGTCGATCATCATCGGCTTCTTCACCGCAGGCCCGATGCTGTTCGGCACCGACTGGAGCGGTCATCACAAGCAGGCGCCGTTCTTCCAGGGCGCGATCGACCTGGCGCCGGCGCGCGACGTGATCGCGAAGATCGCCGCGGAAGACTGGCATGGTCCGGTCGCGTTCGCGCTCCATGGCTTCCTGACGCCTGCGTTCTGGCTGGCGCTGATGGGTTTCGCTCTTGCGACCGCCATGTACATCATCTGGCCAAGCCTGCCGGCCAAGGCTGCGCAGTTGTTCAAGCTGCCGATCCGGATCCTCGAAGAGAAGTACGGCTTCGACAAGCTGTGGATCAATGGCTTCGCCGGTGGTGGCGTGTTGTTGGGCAAGGCCTTCCGCTGGTTCGACTCGACCGTGATCGACAAGGGCATCGTCGATGGCAGCGCGGGCACGATCGGCCTGATCGCCGGCAAGGCGCGCAGGCTGCAGAACGGCCGGCTCTATAGCTATGCCTTCGCGATGATCATCGGCTTGATCGTCCTGCTGGGTTGGCTGATCAAGGCGTGGATGTGAGGCAGATGGATTCGATGGACGTGATGCGGAACAAGAGGGGTAGTGACCTGTGAGCCAGTTGCCTTTGCTCAGCCTGCTGGTATGGCTGCCCATCATGGGCGGCGCTGCGCTGCTGGCGATGGGCCGCCTGCCGGCCAACGCCGCGCGCTGGACGGGACTGCTGGTGTCGCTGGTGGTGCTCGCCCTGAGCGTCGGCCTGGTGACCGGATTCGACCCTGCCAACCCCGGCATGCAGTTCGTCGAGCAGGCACCGTGGATCGCCAGCTACGACATCTTCTACCACCTCGGCGCGGACGGCATTGCCGTCGCGCTGATCCTGCTGACCACGATCACCAGCGTGCTGGTGTTGGTCGGCGCGTGGGGTTCGGTCGACGACCGGGTCAACCAGTATTACGCCGCCTTCCTGATACTCGAAGGACTGATGATCGGCGTGTTCTCCGCGCTGGACGCGGTGCTGTTCTACGTGTTCTTCGAAGGCATGCTGATCCCGATGTTCATCATCATCGGCGTCTGGGGCGGTCCGCGCCGCGTGTATGCCTCGGTCAAGTTCTTCCTGTACACCTTCCTCGGTTCGGTGTTCATGCTGGTGGGCCTGGTCTACCTGTACATGCAGGGCGGCAGCTGGCAGCTCGCCGACATGGCCGCGTTGCCGCTGACGATGAAGGAGCAGACGTGGCTGTTCTTCGCCTTCCTCGCCGCGTTCGCGGTGAAAGTGCCGATGTTCCCGGTACACACCTGGTTGCCGGATGCGCACGTCGAGGCGCCGACCGCGGGCTCGGTGGTGCTGGCCGCGATCATGCTGAAGATCGGTGGTTACGGCTTCCTGCGCTTCAACCTGCCGATCGTGCCGGACGCCAGCCATGAATACGCCTGGGTCGTGATCGCGCTGTCGCTCATCGCCATCGTCTACATCGGCCTGGTCGCGCTGGTGCAGGACGACATGAAGAAGCTGATCGCGTACTCGTCGATCTCGCACATGGGCTTCGTCACCCTCGGCATCTTCATCGCCATGGGCCTGATGCGCGACTCGGGCAACGCCGATGCCGCGCGCCTCGGCCTGCAGGGCGCGATGGTGCAGATGATCTCGCACGGCTTCATCTCGGGTGCGATGTTTTCCTGCGTCGGCGTGCTCTACGACCGCATGCACACGCGCATGATCCGCGACTACGGCGGGGTGGTGAACACCATGCCGATGTTCGCCGCGTTCTTCGTGCTGTTCGCCTTCGCCAACTCGGGCCTCCCGGCCACCAGCGGTTTCGTCGGTGAGTTCATGGTGATCCTGGCGAGCTTCCAGCAGAACCCGTGGCTGGCCTTCGGGGCGGCGACGACGCTGATCACCGGCGCCGCCTACACCCTGTGGCTGACCAAGCGTGTGATCTGGGGCAAGGTCAACAACGAACACGTGGCCGAACTCACCGACATCAATAAGCGCGAAATCTTCGTGCTGGCGGCCTTCGCCGTGGGCGTGCTGGTCATCGGCCTGTGGCCGAAGCCGCTCACCGACCTGATGGAGCCGTCCATCGCGCAACTGGCGACGCAGCTCGCCACCAGCAAGCTTTCCGGACCGTAACCGATGGCCAACACGCTTCCCGTCCTGACGATCGCAGAACTCCATCCGCTGCTGCCGGAACTGGTGCTGGCGGCGTCCGCCTTTGCGCTGCTGCTGTTCGACCTGTTCTTCGATCCGCGCCAGCGCGGGCTGACCCAGTGGCTGGCTCTCGTCGTGCTGCTGGCCGTGGGCGCGATGGCGGCGATGGGCGTCGGCGGGCATGGCGTGGTGATGCACGGGATGTTCGTGCGCGACGGGCTGGCGGACCTCGCCAAGGGCGCGATCTGTCTCGCCAGTGCGGCCACGCTCGTCTACGGATTCGCCTACCTGAAGGAGCGGGGCAGCTACAAGGGTGAAGTGCCGGTGCTGATCCTGTTCGCGACGCTCGGCATGATGCTGCTGGCGTCCTCGAACAACCTGGTGATGGTGTACATCGGCCTGGAGATGCTGGCGTTGTGCTCCTATGCGCTGGTGGCGCTGGAACGCGACCGGCCCCTGGCCACCGAGGCAGGCATGAAGTACTTCGTGCTCGGTGCCCTGGCCTCGGGCATGCTGCTTTACGGCCTGTCGCTGATCTACGGCGCGACCGGCACGCTGGACTTGCCGGCCATCCGCATGGTGGCCGCTGACCCGGGCGACAACGCCATGCTGTTGCTCGCCGGCATGGCGTTCGTGGTGGCCGGAATCGCGTTCAAGCTGGGTGCCGCACCGTTCCACATGTGGCTGCCCGATGTCTACCAGGGCGCGCCAACGCCGATCACCATGTTCGTCGGCGCTGCACCCAAGGTGGCCGCTTTCGTGATGGCCTACCGCCTGCTGGAAGGTGGGCTAGGCCCGCTCGACGCGCAATGGCGCGTACTGGTCGGCGGGTTGGCGGCGCTCTCGCTCGTCGTCGGCAACCTGATGGCGCTGGCACAGGCCAATCTGAAGCGGATGCTGGCCTATTCGACCGTCTCCCATATCGGCTTCCTGCTGATGGGCATGGCCGGCGGCGGCGCGACGGGCTATGGCGCGGCGCTGTTTTATGCAGTGATCTATGCGATCACCACCGTGGCTGCCTTCGGTGCGATCGTGCTGATGTCTCGCAAGGGCTTCGAGGCCGACGAGATCGCCGATTACCGCGGTCTGGCCGCGCGGGAACCGTGGATGGCGTTCCTGATCCTCTGCGTGATGGCGTCCCTGGCGGGCGTGCCGCCGTTCATAGGCTTCTTCGCCAAGCTGGATGTCATCCGCGCGGCGTTGCTGGGCGACATGCTCTGGCTGGCCATCGTCGGCATCGTGTCTGCGGTGGTCGGCGCGTTCTACTACCTTCGCGTGATCAAGGTGATGTACTTCGACAAGGCCGACGAGGGCGCGGAGATTGCGGTCGCTCGCGAAGATCGCGTGCTGCGCATCGTGTTCGCGGTCAACGCCCTGCTGCTGTTGGCGTTGAGCCTGGGCCTGAACCCCCTGCTGGCCTGGTGCCGGCAGGTGTTCGCAGTCTGAGCGAGCCCTTCAGGCAGGGCCGCAGGGCATCGGTTTCACCCGTGACTGAATGGGAGTTTCCGGCTGTCCCGAGGCTATCGCGGGGCGGGTTGTAATCATTACAAAAAATTAAAGTTAAACATCCGTTAGATGACCTAGAGTGAATCCGCTCGTCCGAGCTCGGCATGCCGTGGGGGCAGCCGTATTCACTCTTGGAATCCGACATGAAATCCCAACTGCCTAATCGCGGCCTGAAGCGCACGGCTCTCGCTGTCGCCCTGGGGATCGCTTTCTCCTGCAATGTGCTTGCGCAATCCAACATCACCGGCACGATTTACGGCCAGGGCGATGCGGGCTCCACGGTCGTCATCGAGAACCTCGACACGGGACTGAAACGCACCATCACGCTGGACAGCTCCGGGCGCTATACCGCGACCTCGCTGCCCAATGGCCGCTACAAGGTCAGCATGGAGAAGGACGGCAAGGTGGTCGCGGTGCGCGAGAACGTCGCCGTCGCCATCGCCAGCGGCACGGACGTATCCTTCTCGACGCAGCCGTCGGCAGGGCAGCTGGATACCGTGACAGTCGTCGGCAGCACGTTGTCGCCGATAGACATCTCGCAAACCGATACCCGCTCGGTGTTCACCGCCGAAGAGCTGCAAAAGATCTCGATCGGCCGTTCCGTGACCGACATCGCCATGCTGGCGCCGAGCGTGGTCAAGAGCGACAGTTATGCCGGCGTGCCCAGCTTCGGCGGATCCGCGGCATCCGAGAACATCTACTTCATCAACGGCTACAACGTCACCAATCCGTTGACCAACATCAACTTCAGCACATTGCCCTTCGACGCGATCGGGCAGACCCAGGTGCTGACGGGCGGTTACGGCGCCGAATTCGGCCGCTCCACCGGCGGCGTCATCAACGTGGTGACCAAGCGCGGCAGCAACAAGTGGAAAGGCGGCCTCTACACGATATGGACGCCAGAGGGTTCGCGGGCCGCGCCGCGCGACACCATGTTCCCCAATACCGGCTATTTCCCGGTCGGGGCAGCGGTGGTGGACGGCCAGACCGTCACGTCGAACAACCAGTTGGGCTTGTGGACCGACGGCACGGTCCAGTTCAAGGGCGACCACGACCTGTCGTGGAGCCTGACCAACGGCGCATGGGTCAGTGGGCCCCTGATCAAGGACAGGCTGTTCCTTTACGCGAACTATGAAGATGCCCGCACCGAGGGCACCTCCATCCTTTCTTCGCGCACCGCGACCACGGGCAGCAGCGCGCAGCTCACGGGCTGGAACGAGTACAAGAACAAGTTCCCGCGCTGGGCAGTCAAACTGGACTGGAACATCACCGACAACCACCTGCTGGAATTCACCGGGATTTCCGACGAAACCAAGACCCTCTCGAAGCGTTACGCCTACGACTACGCGACGGATACCCACGGCAACGTCCAGAACGGCGGTTCCAGTACCCATGACGACGCCAAGCTCTACGTCGCCAAGTACACGGGCTACCTGACCGACTCGTTGACGCTTTCGGCGATGTACGGCAAGCAGGACATCAGCCACCAGAACTCGTTGCCGTTCGGTTACAACCCGGCTTGCCCGCGCATCGTCCGGACTTCGACCCCGGCGTCGATTCCGACCTCGGCGTACAACGGCTGCCAGGTGTCCACCAGCACCGCCCTGCCGATGATCCAGCCCGAAGAGCACACCAACGGCTGGCGCCTGGACGTCTCCTACCAGCTGGGCGATCATCTGATCCGCCTCGGGTACGACCGCTTCGACGCCGAAGCCTCGGTCCATACGCGCATCGCCGGCGGCGTGGGCTGGACCTACAACAAGGTCAGCAACGGCACGACGGCGATCGACGCGTCGAATGGCGTCGGCACGCCCAATTCCGCGCCGGTTCCAGGGCCCTATGCCGCGGCAGGTTATTACGTCGTTCGGGTGCAGAACGAACGCAATGCCGATCCCAAGCTTTCGCAAAGCGCGCAGTACATCGAGGACCGTTGGCAGGTCACCAGCAATCTGCTGCTGTCGCTGGGCCTGCGCAACGAGCAGTTCACCAATTATGACGGCGTCGGTCGGCCGTACATCTCCCAGCGGCACCAGCTGGCCCCGCGGCTCGGCATGTCCTGGGACGTGCGTGGCGATTCCACGCTGAAGGTGTTCGCCAATATTGGTCGTTACCACCTGGCTACGCCGAACAACTCGGCCATCCGCGGCGCTGCGGCCTCCCTCAATACCTCGCAGTACTACACCTACACGGGGGTCAATGCCGACGGATCGCCGCAGGGCGCCAGCCCGGTCGCGGTCGATCCGAACAATCTCAGCGTCTGCCCCGGCACCAACATGGTCACGCCGAACCAGGAATGCGGCAATGCCCCGGATCCGGTCCTGACCACGGCCCGCGACTTGAAGTCGCACTTCCAGGACGAGTACCTGGTGGGTTTCGAGCACGAGTTCTCCAAGGCGCTGAACTGGGGCATGAAGGCGACCTATCGTGACCTGAAGTCCGCGATCGACGACATGTGCGGCGTGATCCTGTTCAACAAGTGCGTCAATGCGAACCCGGGCGAAACCAACACCTTCATCATCCGGGATCCGAGGACCGGCACGTACTCGCAGATCACCGTGTCGCCCGAGAACTGGACGGCCGGCCAGGTGGATCGCCTCGGCAATCCGCTGCCCGGAATGCCCAAGCTCAAGCGCAAGTACTACGCGCTTGACCTGTACGTCGAGCATCCGTTCCAGAACAAGTGGTACGGCAAGGTCGAGTACACCTTCTCCCGCAACTGGGGCAACACCGAAGGACAGCTGGCTTCCGAACTGGACACCGGTGCGGGCGGGCAAAGCGACGTGGGTCGCACGCAAGATTGGGATCTCGTGCAGCTGATGGTGGGCTCCAACGGATTGCTGCCCAACCACCGCGCGCATCAACTGAAGGCCTTCGGCTACTACCAGTTGACCAGCGAATGGCGGACCGGCGCGACGTTGATCTGGGCATCCGGGCGTCCGCGCAGCTGCACCAGCCACTACCCGACCGCCGATGCGGGCCTGTATTCGGGTGCGGCCTACTGGTTCTGCGGCTTCGCAGGCTCCGGAACCGCACCGGGGACCACCGGCTACGTGGCTGCCGCTTCCGACTACCGCCTGTCCACGCGCGGTACGTATGGCACCGCGCCGGCGACCATCCAGCTCAATTTGAACGCAGCCTATGCCCCGCGCTGGGCGGACGGCAAGCTGACGCTGCAGGCGGACGTGATCAACGTGCTCAACCGGCAGGTGCCGGGTTTCTACAACCCGCGTTTCGAGACTTCGACACGCAACCGCCCCAATCCGCTGTTTGGGCAAGAGTTGAACTATTCGTCGCCCCGCTATGTCCGCCTGACGGCACGTTACGACTTCTGATTCATCGTCGATTCACCGCTCAAGACTTCGCCGACTCATGTCGGCGAAGTTGTTTCCGGGCTTGCAATCAAGAGACGCAATCCGCATAATTGCGCCTCGCTGATGCGGGGTGGAGCAGTCTGGCAGCTCGTCGGGCTCATAACCCGAAGGTCGCAGGTTCAAATCCTGCCCCCGCTACCAACCTAATCTGCGATTCGAGCGCCGTGTCCTGGACACGGCGTTTCTGTTTGGCTCTCCGAGACCGCTTGTCCGGGGAGGGTTGGCGGGCTATGATGCGCAGCTTGAATCGGCCGCTTGGCGGCCTTCATCCCGGATCGGCCCCGAGCAGCATCGCCGATCCAGGGCCTCCGGCAAGCGCCACTGCCGGAACCGGACATCGCATACCGGAAAGGGCCCAGTGGGCCCTTTTTTTTCGTTATGCGCGCCGCACGGCGCAACGGACAGAGTGGATGGACAAGGCACGACAAATCTGCGATTTGCTGGCTCCGACCGTGGCATCGCTCGGTCTGGAGTTGCTCGGCGTCGACTATCTCCCCGCGCCGGGCAGCGCGGTGCTGCGCCTGTACATCGACTACCCGGTCGATGCCCCGCTGGCCATGGGCGAAGACGGCCAGCCCGTGGCGGCCGCGGTCGGTATCGACGAATGCGAGAAGGTCAGTCGGGAAGTGTCGGCCCAGCTGGATATCCAGGATCCGATCAGCGGCAATTACACGCTCGAGGTATCGTCGCCCGGGCTGGATCGGCCGCTGTTCGCGCCGGCGCAATTCGAACGCTTCATCGGCCAGGCCGCCAAGGTGGGCCTGAAGCTGCCGCAGGACGGCCGTCGCCGCTTGACCGGCCGCATCGTTGCCGTCGAAGGCGACGCGATCCGTTTCGACATCGACGGTCAGCCTTTCGAGGCGGCCTTCGACAACATCGACAAGGCCCGGCTGGTTCCCGATTGGGCCGCGATGGGCTATGCCCCGGGCAAGTCCGGCGGGAAATCCGACGTCAAACCGAAGAAACCCGAATCCACCAAGCAGGCGGAACTGTCCGCCGATGCGGAGTCTGAAAAATGAGCAAGGAGTTGTTGCTGGTCGTCGACGCGGTCGCCAACGAGAAGGGCGTGCCGCGCGAAGTGATTTTCGAGGCCATCGAGGCCGCGCTGGCGTCGGCCGCCAAGAAGCGCTACCCCGAGCAGGACGTCGCCATCCGCGTCGCCATCGACCAGCGGGACGGCAGCTACGAGACCTTCCGCCGCTGGGAGGTCGTCGCCGACGACGTGGTGATGGAATCGCCGGACCGCCAGCTCCGCCTGATGGACGCGGTGGACGAGAGCGAGGGTGCCGAGGTCGGCGACTACATCGAGGAGCAGGTGGACAACGCGGAGTTCGGGCGCATCGCCGCGCAGGCCGCCAAGCAGGTCATCGTGCAGCGCGTGCGCGATGCCGAGCGCCAGCAGGTGGTCGACGCGTGGAAGGACCGCGTGGGTGAACTGATCAACGGTAGCGTGAAGCGCGTCGAGCGCGGCAATATCTATGTCGATCTCGGCGGCAATGCAGAGGGCTTCATTCCGAAGGACAAGGGCATCCCGCGCGACATCCTGCGTACCGGCGACCGCGTGCGCGGTTACCTGTACGACGTGCGCAGCGAGCCGCGTGGCCCGCAGCTGTTCATCAGCCGCGCCGCGCCGGAATTCATGATGGAGCTGTTCCGCCTAGAAGTGCCGGAAGTCGGCCAGGGCCTGGTGGACATCAAGGCCTGCGCGCGCGACCCGGGCGACCGCGCCAAGATCGCCGTGCTGGCCTACGACAACCGCACCGATCCGATCGGCGCCTGCATCGGCATGCGCGGCTCGCGCGTGCAGGCGGTGACGAACGAGCTCAACGGCGAGCGCGTGGACATCGTGCTGTGGAGCGACAACCCGGCCCAGTTCGTCATCAACGCGATGGCGCCGGCGGAAGTGCAGTCGATCATCGTCGATGAAGAGAAGCACTCGATGGATCTGGCCGTGGCCGAGGAGCTGCTGGCCAAGGCGATCGGCAAGGGCGGCCAGAACGTGCGCCTCGCCAGCCGCCTGACCGGCTGGCAGCTCAACGTGATGACCGCCGATCAGGTGCAGGCGAAGTCGGAGGCCGAGCAGGCCGTGGCCCGACAGCTGTTCGTGGACAAGCTGGAAGTGGACGAGGAAATCGCCGGCATCCTGGTGGCCGAAGGCTTCAGCACGGTCGAGGAAATCGCCTACGTGCCGGTCGGCGAGCTGCTGGCGGTCGAGGGCTTCGACGAGGACATCGTCGAGGAACTGCGTGCCCGCGCCCGCGACGCCCTGTTGAACGAAGCATTGGCCGCCGAGGAAGAGCTGGACGAGCACCAGCCCGCCGAGGACCTGCTCACGCTCGAAGGCATGGACGAGGCGACCGCCTATGTCCTCGCCAGCCGTGGCGTGCGTACCCGCGAGGACCTGGCCGAGCTGGCGGTGGACGAGATCACCGACATCGAGGACATGGACGAAGCCCGCGCCTCTGCCCTGATCATGGAAGCGCGCAAGCACTGGTTCGAATGACGGGCCACCGCATCCCCGCGCGCTAGAATCGAGAATTGGCCGCACGCTCCTGCGTCGGCCCGAAAACGGAAAACGCATGTCGCAGAAAACCACCATCCGCAAGCTTGCCGAACTGGTCAACACGCCGGTCGAGAAGCTGCTGGAACAACTTTCCGAAGCCGGGATGTCGTTCAAGGACGCCGACGAGGAAGTCACGAGCGCTCAGAAGGTCAAGCTGCTCGGCTTCCTGCGCCGGACGCACGGCCGCACCGATGCGGTGGCCGAGTCCGGCGAGGCCCCGAAGAAGATCACGCTGGCGCGCCGCAAGGTGCAGGAAATCACTGTCGGCGGCGGCCGCAACAAGCAGACCGTCGACGTGGTGGTGCGCAAGAAAGTCACGCTCGTGAACAAGGGCGCCGCGACCGCCGAGGACAAGGCGCCCGTCGACGACGAGCGCGCCGAGGCCCTGCGCAAGCTCGAGGAATCGCGCCAGCGCAACCTCGAGGAACAACAGCGACTGGCCGATGACGATCGCCGCCGCGCCGAAGAGGCCGAAGCCGAGCGCCTGCGCGCCGAGCAGGAGGCAAAACGCATCTCCGAGGAGGCCGCCCAGGCCGTCCAGGCCACCGCCGACGAACCCGAAGCGGCCACGGCCCGCAAGCCGGGCACGCACGGCACGCCCCACGCTCCGCGTGCCCGGGAAGGGCAGCGCGACGACCGTGCCAGCCACGCCAAGTCGCCGAAACCGCGTGGTTCCCACGCGATGGTCGCCGGGGTCGAGGATGACGATTCCACCTCGAAATTTGCAGGTCAGCTGCATCTTTCCGCCGCCGATCGTGCCCGACGCGGCGCGACGCGCGGGCGCTCCAAGCCGCGTCGCTCCCCGGAACAGTCGCGGAGCGGCGGGGGAGAGCACGGCTTCCAGCGCCCGACCGAGAAGATCGTGCGCGAAATCGCCATCGGCGAGGCGATCACCGTTGGCGACCTGGCGCAGAAGCTGGCGATGAAGGGTGGCGAAGTGGTCAAGGCGTTGTTCAAGATGGGGGTAATGACGACCATCACGCAGTCCCTCGACCACGACACCGCCGTTCTGATCACCGAGGAGCTCGGCCACAAGGCGGTGCGCGCCGGCAGCGACGATGCCGAAACCGAACTGCTCGCGCAGGCCGGGGAAATGCAGGGCGAGAAGTCCGCGCGTCCGCCGGTGGTGACCATCATGGGTCACGTCGACCACGGCAAGACATCGCTGCTGGATTACATCCGCCGCACCAAGGTCGCTTCGGGCGAGGCGGGCGGCATCACCCAGCACATCGGCGCTTACCACGTCGAGACCGACAAGGGCGTCATCAGCTTCCTCGACACTCCGGGCCACGCTGCGTTTACCCAGATGCGCGCGCGCGGCGCCAAGCTCACCGACATCGTGGTGCTGGTGGTGGCGGCGGACGACGGCGTCATGCCGCAGACCCGCGAGGCCGTCCAGCATGCGCGTTCCGCGGGTGTGCCGCTGATCGTGGCGATCAACAAGGTCGACAAGTCCGACGCCGACCCGATGAGGGTCAAGAACGAGCTGCTCGAGAGCGAAGTGGTCGCCGAGGATTTCGGCGGCGACACGCAGATGGTCGAACTCTCGGCCAAGACCGGGCAAGGCGTCGATGACCTGCTCGATGCCATATCCCTCCAGGCCGAGGTGCTGGAGCTCACCGCAGTCCAAGACGGTCGGGCCAGCGGCGTGGTCATCGAGTCGTCGCTGGACAAGGGGCGTGGCCCGGTCGCTACCGTGCTGGTACAGCAGGGCGTGCTGGAAAAAGGCGACTACCTGGTCTGCGGCGTGCAGTACGGCCGCGTCCGCGCGTTGTTCGACGAGACCGGCTCCCAGGTCCAGTCGGCAGGGCCGTCGATCCCGGTGCAGGTCCTCGGTTTGTCGGGCGTGCCTGACGCCGGTGACGACTTCGTGGTCGTCGAGGATGAACGGTTGGCCAAGGATGTGGCCCAGCAGCGTGATGCCAAGCGTCGCGAGATGCGGCTCGTCGCCCAGGCTGGCAATCGGATGGAGGACATCCTGTCGCAGATGGGCGAAGGTGCCGCGCAGGCGTCGCTCAACCTGGTCGTCAAGGCGGACGTGCATGGTTCCATGCAGGCGCTGCGCGAGGCATTGACCGGATTGTCCAACGACCAGATCCGGATCAACGTGATCGGTTCCGGCGTGGGCGGCATCACCGAATCCGATGCCCAGTTGGCGGCGACCTCCAAGGCCACCATCATCGGCTTCAATGTCCGTGCCGATGCATCGGCACGCAAGGTGATCGAAGGCAACGGCAGCGACTTGCGCTATTTCTCGATCATCTACGACGTCATCGACCAGGTGAAGCAGATCGCCTCGGGCGTGCTGGGCAAGGAGATCCGGGAGGAAATCATCGGCACTGCCGAAGTCCAGCAGGTCTTCCGCCACTCCAAGTTCGGCTCGATCGCCGGTTCGGTCGTCGTGGAAGGTGTCATCCGCCGCGGCAAGCCGGTCCGGGTGCTGCGCGACGACACGGTCATCTTCTCCGGCGAGCTGGATTCGCTGCGGCGGTTCCAGGAGAACGTGGACGAGGTCAAGCAGGGCACGGAGTGCGGCATCGGCGTGAAGGGTTACGACCAGGTCAAGCCGGGCGACAAGATCGAGTGCTTCGAGCGCATCGAAGTGCAGCGGACGCTCTGACCCATGGCTGGCCAGCGCAAATCGTTCCACCGTACCGATCGGGTCTCGGCGCAGATGCGCCGGGACCTCGGCACGCTGGTGCACGAGGCGGTCCGCGAATTCGGGCTGCCATCCGTCAGCGTGTCGGATGTCGAGGTCACGCGCGACCTGGCGCATGCCAAGGTGTTCGTGACCGCGCTGCAAAGCGAGAAGTCGGCCGAAGCGGTGAAAGGCCTGAAAGAACATGCCAGGGAAATCCGCTTCCAGTTGGCCCATGCGATGAAGCTCCGCCACGTGCCCGAGCTGCACTTCATGTACGACGATTCGGTGGATCGCGGCGAGCGCATCGATGCGCTGTTGCGCGACCTGCCGGATGCCCGCGACGAAGAAGAAGAGTGACGTCCTTGCCGGGCCGTCCCCCGACACCGGCACACGCACCCGGCCCGCAAGCGACCTGAGCGAAGCCGCATACAATCCCCGACATGTCGAAGCCGCGCACGCGCCACCGTTTCCGCAAGCTGCACGGCATCCTGCTGCTGGACAAGGCCAGCGGGCCGAGCTCGAACCAGGCGTTGCAGCGCGTTCGCCATTTGTTCCGTGCCGAGAAAGCCGGACACACGGGCGCACTCGATCCACTTGCCACCGGGCTCTTGCCGATCTGTTTCGGCGAGGCGACCAAGATCGCGGGAGGTCTGCTCGGAGCGCGCAAGGCCTACGAAACCGTCGCCCGGCTGGGGATGACCACCGATACCGATGATGCCGAAGGCGAGTTGCTGCGCGAGCGCGCCGTGCCTTCGCTGGACATCGCCACCATCGATGCGGCATTGGCCGAGCTGACCGGACGCATCAAGCAGGTGCCACCGATCTATTCGGCGCTCAAGCGCGGCGGTGAGCCGCTGTACGCGAAGGCGCGGCGCGGCGAGACCATCGAAATCGAACCGCGCGAAGTCGATGTGCATCAATTCAGCCTGGAGTCCGCCGCCGACTTGATCGACCCGGCGCCCAAGCTGCGCCTGCATGTCGAATGCGGTTCGGGCACCTACGTGCGCTCGCTGGTGCGGGATCTGGGCGAATTGCTGGGCTGTGGCGCGCATGTCGCCGAGCTGCGCCGCCTGTGGGTCGATCCGTTCCGGGATCCGAGGATGTGGACGTTCGAGGCGCTGGAAGCGATGGCCCAGCGTGGCGAACATCATCTTGAAGCCTGCCTGCTGCCCATCGAGACCGGCATGGTCGCGTGGCCGGATATCCGCCTCACGCCGGCCCAGGCGGCCAAGCTGGGGCAAGGACAGGCCGTGCATGGGGCATTCCCGCACCCGGGTGAAGTTGCGGCCTGTGCCGCCGATGGTCGGGCGCTGGGCCTGGCCGTGGTTGATCACGAGGGCGTGCTGCGTGCCAAACGCCTGTTCAGCTGGGCGACCCGTCCCCACGGAACCGGGGAAGGCAAGGCCGTGGACTGAACGTCCGCGTCTTGCCTGCAAAACGCAACGGGGCTACAATTCGCGCGCCGTTTTCACGGCGATCCATCCCTTACGTTCACGGCGGACCTGCGGTGCGCCCGAGGCCATTGCCCCGGTCGTTCCTGCCGATTTCGCATCTACCGAGACACATCGATATGTCCATCGACACCAGCAAGATCATCGAAGACAACAAGCGCGGCGCCAACGACACCGGTTCGCCGGAAGTGCAGGTCGCCCTGATGACCGCCCGCATCCAGGAGCTGACCGAGCACTTCAAGATCCACAAGAAGGACCACCACAGCCGCCGTGGCCTGCTCCAGCTCGTCAACCGTCGCCGCAGCCTGCTCGACTACCTGCACCGCAAGGATGCCGAGCGTTACAAGGCCCTGATCCAGAAACTGGGTCTGCGTCGCTAAGATTCCACGGACCGCGGCGTCGCAAGCGCCGCGGTTTCGTTTGTGCGGTACGCAACACCGACTCACCCATCGCAACATGCATGCCGCGCGGGCAGGGGCCCGCCGGTTCATTCGCAAGAGACAACCAAGGAACAGACGTGGCAAAAATCACCAAGAGCTTCCAGTACGGCAACCAGACCGTCACCCTCGAAACCGGCGAGATCGCCCGCCAGGCCGGCGGCGCCGTGATGGTCTCGTGCGACGGCACCATGGTGCTGTGCACCGCGGTGGCGGCCAAGACCCAGCGCGAAGGCCAGGACTTCTTCCCGCTGACCGTGGACTACCAGGAGAAGTTCTACGCCGGCGGGCGCATCCCGGGTGGCTTCTTCAAGCGCGAAGGCCGCGCGACCGAGAAGGAAACCCTGACCAGCCGCCTGATCGACCGCCCGATCCGCCCGCTGTTCCCGGAAGAATTCAAGAACGAAGTGCAGGTCATCGCGACCGTCATGTCGCTGAACCCGGAAGTCGATGGCGACATCCTCGCCCTGATCGGCTGCTCGGCCGCCGTCGCCCTGACTGGCGCCCCGTTCCAGGGCCCGATCGGCGCCGCCAAGGTCGGTTACAAGGACGGCCAGTACCTGCTCAACCCGACCGTCAGCGAGCTCAAGGAATCGCAGCTTGAGCTGGTGGTCGCCGGCACCAGCGAAGCGGTGCTGATGGTCGAATCCGAAGCCGCCGAGCTGTCCGAGGACGTGATGCTGGGCGCGGTGATGTTCGGTCACAAGCACATGCAGGTCGCGATCAACACGATCAACGAGCTGGTCACCGAAGCCAACCACAAGATCTGGGACTGGAAGGCGCCGGCCAAGAACGAAGCACTGGTCAGCGCGATCAAGGAAGCCGTGGGCGGCCAGTTGGCCGAGGCGTTCCAGGTGCGCGACAAGCTGCAGCGCCGCGACGCCATCAGCGCGATCAAGAAGGACGTGATCGGCGCCCTCGCGCCGCGCGCCGAGAGCGAAGGCTGGAACCCGGCCGACCTCGGCAAGGAATTCGGCGAGCTGGAATACCAGACGATGCGCGGCTCGGTGCTGGACACCCAGGTCCGCATTGACGGCCGTGCACTGGACACCGTGCGCCCGATCAACTCCAAGGTCAGCGTGCTGCCGCGCGTGCACGGTTCCTCGCTGTTCACCCGTGGCGAGACCCAGGCGATCGTCGCCGTCACCCTCGGTACCGCGCGCGACGGCCAGATCATCGATGCCGTCGGTGGCGAGTACAAGGAACACTTCCTGTTCCATTACAACTTCCCCCCGTACTCGGTGGGCGAAGCCGGCCGCATGATGGGCCCGAAGCGCCGTGAAATCGGCCACGGCCGCCTCGCCAAGCGCGGCGTGCTGGCGGTGATGCCGACCATGGAAGCCTTCCCGTACACGATCCGCGTGGTCTCCGAGATCACCGAATCGAACGGTTCCTCCTCGATGGCGTCGGTCTGCGGCTCCTCGCTGGCGCTGATGGACGCAGGCGTGCCGGTCAAGGCGCCGGTCGCGGGCATCGCGATGGGCCTGGTGAAGGAAGGCGACAAGTTCGTCGTGCTGTCCGACATCCTGGGCGACGAGGATCACCTCGGCGACATGGACTTCAAGGTGGCCGGCACCAGCAACGGCATCTCCGCGCTGCAGATGGACATCAAGATCCAGGGCATCACCGAGGAAATCATGAAGGTCGCGCTGGCCCAGGCCAAGCAAGGCCGCCTGCACATCCTCGGCGAGATGGCCAAGGCCATGACCGCGCCGCGCGAGGAGCTCTCGGAGTTCGCGCCGCGCCTGCTCACCATCAAGATCCACCCGGACAAGATCCGCGAGGTGATCGGCAAGGGCGGTGCCACCATCCAGGGCATCACCAAGGAAACCGGCACCCAGATCGACATCCAGGACGACGGCACCATCACCATCGCCTCGGTCAACAACGCCGCCGCGCTGGCCGCAAAGGCCCGCATCGAGCAGATCACCAGCGACGTCGAGCCGGGCCGCATCTATGAAGGCAAGGTCGCCAAGATCATGGACTTCGGCGCATTCGTCACCATCCTGCCGGGCAAGGACGGCCTGGTGCACGTCTCGCAGATCTCCAACGAGCGCGTCGAGAAGGTCAGCGACAAGCTCAAGGAAGGCGACGTGGTCAAGGTCAAGGTGCTGGAAGTCGACAAGCAGGGCCGCATCCGTCTGTCGATGAAGGCCGTGGAAGAAGGCGAGGGCGTGCCGGCCGAGTAAGCCGCACGGTTTCTCTGCGACACATGGGAAGCGGGCTTCGGCCCGCTTTCTTTTTTGGGCGGAGTCACCCCGGATCAGGGCGATGAATCGCGCGCCTCCGGATGACGTTCCAGCCATGCGGCCAAGGCTTCGCGATACCTTCGAGCTCGGATGCGTAGATGTCGTACACGCAGACGGGACAGCCGCTTTCGCAGCATTCCGCGGGCAACGGCTTGTCGGGGGGCTGCGGCCGCGGATCGTCTGCCGGGTCGGTCGAGTCCTTCATGCCGCGTGCGGTCGTCGCCATTCCACATACAAGCCCAGCCCGATGCCGAGCGCGGCCATCATCGCGATGTAGTGCATCGGCGCGGCAGGGCTATCCTTCACCGCCAGGCTCAGCAGCACCGGCGTGAGCCCGCCGGCGATGGCGTAGGCCACGTTGTAGGCGAACGACAGCCCGGAGAAGCGCACCTGCGGCGGGAAGCCGCCCACCGCGATCCCCGGCACCAGTGCGGTGATCCCGACCGCCACGCCGGCCAGCACGTACAGCCCGGGCGAATAGCTGCCGGCCAGCGCCGCGCTGTAGAACAGCCAGAACGCGATGCCCAGCAGTGCGCTCCACAGCACCAGGACGCGGCCCGCGCCGAAGCGGTCGGCCAGCAGCCCGGCAATGATGTTGGCGACCACCGTCGCGCAGATCGCCAGCGTATTGCCGGCCAGCGCGTCCGCGCGCGAGACGCCAAGGCCCTGCAGCAGGGTCGGCATCATCAGCAGGGTCACCACCACGGCGGCGGTGAGCAGCCAGGTCAGCAGCATCGCCAGCAGCACCGCGCCGCCGTGTTCGCGCAGCACGGTCTTCAGCGGCAGGCCGACGTCGAGCGCGCGGCGTTCGCGCATTTCGGCGAACACCGGGGTTTCGTGCAGTTGCCGGCGCAAATACATCGCCAACAGGCCGAACACGCCGCCGACGATGAACGGCAGCCGCCACGCCCAGGCCAGCACTTCGGCCTCGTCGAAGGCAGTGTTGATCGCACGCGCCACCAGCGAGCCCAGCAGGATGCCGCTGCACAACCCCGCCGACAGTGCGCCGCAGGCCAGCACGCGGTGGCGCGGCGAGACGTGCTCGCTGACGAACACCCATGCGCCCGGCGCCTCGCCGCCGATCGCCGCGCCCTGCATGATCCGCAGCAACAGCAGCAGGATGGGCGCCAGCACGCCGACTTGCGCATAGGTCGGCAGCAGGCCCATCAGCAGGGTGGGGATGGCCATCAGCAGGATGCTCAGCATGAACATCCGCTTGCGGCCCGAGAGATCGCCGAAATGCGCCATCACGATCCCGCCCAGCGGCCGCGCCAGGTAGCCGGCGGCGAAGATGCCGAAAGTCTGCACCAGCTTCAGCCACTCGGGCATGTGCGCCGGGAAGAACAGTGCGCCCATGATGGTGGCGAAGAACACGAAGATCACGAAGTCGTAGAACTCCAGCGCGCCACCGAGCGCGGCGAGCGAGAGCGTCTTGATCTGCTGGCGGGTCAGGCCCCTGGGTTCGCTGGCGGCTGTCATCGGGCTAGCGTATGCCAAGCCGGGCTGGCGGCGCAGCAGCGACGGTATGCCCGGCCGGCCGGGATCGTGCAACACTCGGCATCTGCAACCACCGGGGACAGGGCGATGCGGATGCAAGCAGCGGCGCGGGCGGCGGTACTGGCAGTGGCGATGGTGGGCGCATCCGGCGCGCTGGCGCAGACCGCGCCGATGACCCCGGACATCACCGGCAAGAAATTCGTCGCCCCGGAGCCGCATCGCGACTTCATCAAGCGCGTGGAAATGGTCCCGATGCGTGACGGGGTCAAGCTGTACACCGTGATCGTGATCCCCAAAGGCGCGAAGAACGCGCCGATCCTGTTCACCCGCACGCCGTACAACGCCGCCAAGCGGGCGAACCGGATGCCCAACGCCACCCGCATGCTCGACCTGCTGCCGCAGGGCGATACCGACTTCGTCGAGGACGGCTACATCCGCGTGTTCCAGGACGTGCGCGGCAAGTACGGCTCGCAGGGCGACTACGTGATGACGCGGCCACCGCGCGGGCCGCTCAACAAGACCGGCATCGACCACGTCACCGACGCCTGGGACAGCATCGACTGGCTGGTCAAGCATGTGCCGGAGAGCAATGGGCGCGTGGGCATGCTGGGCTCCTCGTACGAAGGCTTCACCGTGGTGATGGCGCTGCTGGAGCCGCACCCGGCACTCAAGGTGGCGGCGCCGGAAAGCCCGATGATCGACGGCTGGATCGGCGACGACTGGTTCCAGAACGGCGCCTATCGGCAGATCAACCTGGGCTATTTCACCGGGCAGATGACCGCGCGCGGCGAGGGTAGCGAGATCGCCACCGCCACCCATGACGACTACACCAATTTTCTGCGCGCGGGCTCGGTGAGCGACTACGCGCGCGCCGCCGGCCTGGACCAGATCCCGGCCTGGCACAAGGTCAGCGAGCACCCGGCCTATGACGCGTTCTGGCAGGAACAGGCGCTGGACAAGCTGCTGGCGCGGCTGCCGGAGATCAAGGTGCCCACCATGTGGGAGCAGGGCCTGTGGGACCAGGAGGATATGTACGGCGGCAACCACGCCTGGGCCGCGCTGGAGCCGAAGGACACCGACAACACCCGCAACTTTCTGGTGATTGGTCCGTGGCGGCACAGCGGCGCCAATTACGATGGCAGCAGCCTGGGCGACCTGAAGTTCAACGGCGACACCGCGCGGCAATGGCGGCGCGACGTGCTCAAGCCGTTCTTCGACCAGTACCTGAAACCCGGCGCGCCGGTCGCGGACACGCCGCCGGTATGGATCTACGATGCCGGCAGCAACCGCTGGGACCGCTACGCGCAGTGGCCGCAGAGCTGCGCGCAGGGCTGTCCGCACGCCTCCGTGCCGATGTACCTGCGCGCCAACGAAACCCTGGGCGCCGATGCCGGGCCCGCGGAGGGCCCGCAGTTCGCCGAATACGTGTCGGATCCGGCCAAGCCGGTACCGTTCGTGCCGCGCCCGGTGGATATGGGCGATCGCAGCGTCTGGGGGCCGTGGCTGGTGCATGACCAGCGTTTCGTCGACGGCCGCACCGACGTGCTCAGCTACACCAGCGCGCCGCTGACCGCGCCGCTGGCGCTGGCCGGCACGCCGGTGGTGAACCTGTCGGCATCGACCTCGGGCACCGACAGCGATTGGGTGGTGAAGCTGATCGACGTCTATCCCGACCAGTACCCGGACGACCCGAAGATGGCCGGCTTCCAGCTGCCGATCGCGCTGACCATCTTCCGCGGTCGCTATCGCGAGGACTTCGCCGCCCCGAAACCGCTGCAGGCCGATACCGCGCAGGCCTATCGCTTCGACCTGCCCAACGTGAACCACGTGCTCAAGCCCGGCCACCGGCTGATGGTGCAGGTGCAGTCCAGCCTGTTCCCGCTGTACGACCGCAACCCGCAGTCGTACGTGGAGAACATCTTCTTCGCCAAGCCGGGCGATTACCGCAAGGCAACACAGAGGATATGGACCGGCAGCCGCATCGACCTGCCGGTGGTCGCCGGCCGCCTGCCTTGAGCGGGCGAGCGCGGCTTCAGGCGAACAGGTCGTCCTGCGCGGCGGAGCCGTCCGGCTCCGCGAAACCGGCAAGTCCGGCGCCGACCAGCCGATAGCGCGTGCGCGCGGGCAGGGTCACGCGTTCGCGCAGCGCGCAGGCGATGTCGGCGAAGCCCTGTTCCGAGGTCGGCGGTTCCGCGGCAGTGAGGCTGCGGGTCAGCGTGCGGAAGTCGCTGGTCTTGAGTTTCAGCACCACCGTGCGGGCGATCCGCTCGGGATGCTGCTGGCGTTCGCGCAGGTAACCGGCCCAGGCCTTGGCCGCCATCCGCCGGATATGCGGCTCGAGTTCCTCCAGCAGCAGGTCGTGCTCGAAGGTGTCTTCGGCTGAAACCTGCAGGGTGGGGCGCTCCGGTTGCACCTCGCGTTCGTCGATGCCCAGCGAGAGTTCGTGCAGGCGGCGACCCCAGCGGCCGAAACGCTGTTCCAGTGCTTCGCTGCTGAACGCGCGCAGGTCGCTGCAGTTCGCGATGCCGAGTTCGGCCAGCTTGGCCTGCATGACCTTGCCGACGCCGGGGATCTTGCCCACCGCCAGGGCCGCGACGAACGCATCGACCTGGGGTGGCTTCACCACGAACTGCCCGTCGGGCTTGTTCCAGTCGCTGGCGATCTTGGCCAGGAACTTGTTGGGTGCGATGCCGGCCGAGGCGGTGAGTTGCGTCTCATCGCGGATCGCGTCGCGGATGTGCATGGCGATGGCGGTGGCGCTGCCGAGATCCTGCTTCGGCAATGTCACGTCCAGGTAGGCCTCGTCCAGCGACAGCGGCTCGATCAGGTCGGTGTGCCGCTCGAAGATGCTGCGCACCTGTTTCGACACCGCCTTGTAGCGCACGAAATCCGGCGGCACGAAGATCGCATCGGGGCATAGCCTTTCCGCGCGTACCGCCGGCATCGCCGAACGCACGCCGAATACACGTGCCTCGTAGCTGGCGGCGCAGACCACCGAACGCGCGCCGTGCCACGCTACGACCACCGGCTTGCCGCGCAGCGCGGGATCGTCGCGCTGCTCCACCGACGCGTAGAACGCGTCCATGTCGACGTGGATGATCTTGCGCTGGACAGGCATCCGTCCATTTTCGCGCGATCGCGGTCCGGCGGCGACTTCACTCACGGCTCGCGCGATTTCTGGCAATCTTCGGTCAGCAATGCCGGGGGGGCAGATGAAAAAACGTCATTTCTCGATGCTGCGGGATTTCCACTTGGCCGACTGGTTCACGCTGGCCAATGCCTTCTGCGGCACCGGTGCGATCTTCGCGGCCATGCGTTTCCTGCAGGATGGCGTGGTCCGCGATCTGATGATCGGCATGGCGCTGATCCCGCTGGCCTTCATTTTCGATGCACTGGATGGGCGCATCGCGCGCTGGCGCAAGGTCGCCTCCACCCTGGGCCGGGAGCTGGACTCGCTGGCCGACGTGATTTCCTTCGGCGTCGCCCCGGCCGCGCTCGCCTACGCCTGCGGCATGCAGGGCGGCTGGGACTGGATCGTGCTGAGTTACTTCGTGGGCTGCGGCGTCAGCCGCCTGGCCCGTTACAACGTGACGGCTGAGCAGCTGTCCGGCGACGAAGGCAAGGTGAAGTATTTCGAAGGCACGCCGATCCCGACCAGCATGTTTCTGGTGGTCGTGCTGGCCGTTGCGGCGATGCAGGGCGCGATCGGCGGGAACCTGTGGCTGGGCATGATCAGGATCGGACCCTGGCAGTTCCATCCGTTGGTGCTGATGTTCGCCATTTCCGGCTCGCTGATGATCAGCAAGACGATGCGGATCCCCAAGCCCTGAGCCGGTTCGAAGCGGTCTTGACCGCGTGCTAGCATCGAACGGATATCAGGAGGACACATGGCGAATCAGGCGAATTGGAACGGCGATTTCGAGTCGCTCGCGCGGCAGTACTGGGCGGGTTGGAACGAGATGATGCGGCAGGCGGCAAACATGCAGGGCGTGCCCGCCCATCCGTTCGGTGGCATGGGCGGCATGGGGCCGGGATTTTCGATGCCCGGGTTTGGTGCGCCGTCCTTTGCCCAGCCCGCTTGGCCGGGTGCGATGCCCAACATGGGCGGCTGGCAGGACGCGTTGACCCAGTGGAACCGCTTCGCACAGGCCATGGGTACGCAAACGCAGCCTGACCTCAACGCCACGCTCGACGCCACCTTGGGCCGCTTCCAGCAGCAGGCCGGCGACTGGTACGGCCGCATGCAGCAGTTGGCCGGCGAACTCGGAGGCCAGGCCGCCAGCGCGGGCGATATCGCCCAGCGGTGGAAGGAATTGCTCGAGCAGAACGGCGAGGGCGCCTGGCTGGAGATGTTCCGCTCGATGCAATCGCCGCAGATGCACGGCTTCGACCAGTGGCACGAATCAGTGCAGCCGATGCTGGCCGGCTGGCGCAACGAGGCGCGCGGCTGGCTGGGCATGCCGGCTTTCGGGGTGGGGCGCGAGCACCAGGAACGCCTGCAGAAGATGATGCAGGCGCAGTTGGACTACCAGGACACGCTGGCTGCGCACAACGCGATGTTGTCGAAGTCGGCCCAGCAGGCTTACGGGAACTTCGAGAAGAAGCTGGCGGAACACGAATCGCCGGGCCTTGAAATCACCAGCGCCCGTGCCCTGTTCGATCTCTGGATCGATGCCGCAGAGGACGCCTTCGCCGACATGGCCCTGTCGGACGGTTACCGCGAGGCCTATGGGGCGATGGTGAACGCGCAGATGCGGCTGAGGCAGGACGTCCAGCGCGAGATCGAACAAGCGACGGGCCAGCTCGGAATGCCGACCCGCACCGAGATCGAGGCGGCGCACCGCAAGATCGCCGAACTCGAGCGCATCGTGCGCCGGATGGTGCGAGGCGAATCGCCCCAGCCGCCGCGTGCTGCTTCGGAGACTTCACCCAAACGCACATCCGCACGCAAAGCCAACGCGAAGCCGGCATCCGGCCCCACCGGGAAGCGCCCGGCGAAGAAGACCGCTGCGAAGAAGACCGCTGCGAAGAAGACCGCTGCGAAGAAGACCGCTGCGAAGAAGACCGCTGCGAAGAAGACCGCTGCGAAGAAGACCGCTGCGAAGAAGACGGCGGTGAAGAAGACGGTGGTGAAGAAGACGGCGGTGAAGAAGACGGCTCCCGGGAAGGCGGCCGCGAAGAAACCCGCGCGCAAAGCCGCGAAACGGAGCCGCTGACCCATGGCCAGTCCGCTGAAGCTCACCCCCGAGGAACTCGCCAAGGAAGCGATGCGCATGCAATCCAAGCTCGCCGCCGGGCTGGAAACGCTGCGCGAGGTCGACAACTTCGACTACGGCGCCACCCAGAAGCAGGAAGTCTGGCGCGATGGCAAGACCGTGCTGTATCGATTCGTCGGCCCGAAGGCGCCGACCGCGCGCACTCCGATCCTGGTCAGCTACGCACTGGTGAACCGCCCGTACATGATCGATCTCCAGGACAACCGCTCGCTGGTGAAGGGGCTGCTGGAGCGTGGCGAGGACGTCTACGTGCTGGACTGGGGCTACCCGGATCGATCCGATCGCTACCTCGATCTCGAGGACTACGTGCAGCGCTTCATCGGCGGCGCGATCGACCACCTTCGCGAATCGCATGGCGCATCGTCGATCAACCTCCTCGGCATCTGCCAGGGCGGCGTGCTGGCGCTGTGCTATTCGGCGCTCAATCCCGGCAAGGTCCGCAACCTCATCACCATGGTCACGCCGGTCGATTTCCAGACGCCGGACAACATGCTCTCCAATTGGACGCGCTCGATGGACGTCGACCTTTTCGTCGACACCATGGGCAACGTGCCGGCCGACCTGATGAACTGGTCCTACCTGATGCTCAAGCCCTTCCGCCTCAACCTGCAGAAGTACGTCGGCATGGTCGACATCCTGGACGATGCGAAGGCGATGGAGGATTTCCTGCGGATGGAAAAATGGATTTTCGATTCGCCGGACCAGGCGGGCGAGGCTTTCCGCCAGTTCATCAAGCAGTTCTACCAGGGCAACGGTTTCGTCAACGGGGACGTGAAGATCGGCGGGGAAGAGGTGGACCTCGGCTTCGTCGACATGCCGGTGCTGAACATCTACGCCGAGCAGGATCACCTGGTGCCGCCGATGGCCTCGAAGGCGATGGAAGCGCTGATCGGCAGCGAGGACTACACCGAACTCAGCTTCCGTGGCGGCCACATCGGCATCTACGTGTCCAGCCGTGCGCAGAAGGAAGTGCCGGACACCATCCACGATTGGCTGCGCAAGCGCTGAAAACCGCCGAGTCCACGACATGTCCGGATCCCCCATGCCCGCCGACAACCGCTTCACCCGCTCGCGCAGCGACCGCGTCGTCGCTGGCGTCATGGGCGGCATAGCCGCACGGCTGGGCTGGAACTCCACTTTGCTGAGGATCGTCTACGTGGTGATTTCGGCGCTGTCGGCGGCATTCCCCGGCATCCTGGTCTACCTCATCCTCTGGTTGTTGATGCCCCAGGGCGACGGCTGACCGATGCGCCGCATCGCGATCGCCATGCTTCACGTCCTCGGCATGGCATGGACCCTGCCGAATACCTTGGCGGGCCTGCTCGCAGGCGCGGCAGGCATGCTTTTCGGCGCGAAAGCGCGGTTGTCTGGAGGGGAGCGGGCCATCGTCTTCGACCATTGGCCGTGGGGGCCGGGCGGGGCGCTGACGCTGGGCAACTGCATCCTCAGCACCCACGACGGGTTGGATGCGATGTGCCTCACCTATGCGCACCGGGCCGGCCATTGCAAGGAACCCCTGGTGCGCTTGGGCGATCACGAGCGAGCGCATGTCTACCAGTACATGCTGCTCGGACCGCTGTTCCTGCCGGCCTACCTGTTGCTGGGCGGGATCAGCGCACGCAACCCGCTGGAACGGGCTGCCGATCGCTACGCCCATGATGGCCGGGGATGGTGGCCCTGGGGAAGTGCGGGAAAAAATCGCCGCTAGACGCTTCGATCATGTGCGGAGGCCGAACTTGAACCGCCGACGATCTGAAGGCGGCTCATCGGGAACATTGAGTCGGCGGGCGTCCATGCAACGAACCGGCTACTGCCGTGCATGTCGCTTCATCGGTATACTTGCCGTCCGCGCCGGAGTGGCGGAATTGGTAGACGCAGCGGATTCAAAATCCGCCGGCCTTAAAACCGTGTGGGTTCGAGTCCCACCCCCGGCACCAGACGAAGAAACCGCCCTTGTGGCGGTTTTTTTATGGCTTGGAAGGATGGCTTGTGGCCGAAAACAGCCGGTGGAGCAAATCGGAATCCGACGTTGGTCGCTGGATGAATCCAAACAGGAAACCGCCCGAAGGCGGCTTCCTCATTCCCTTGATCGCCATCCCTTAAGCCGCCGCATCCAGCTGCAACTGCTTCTCGATGTAGCGGTGCCAGCCTTCGCCCTGTTCCTGTGCCTCGGCGAATACGCCGCAGCAGGTCATCGGTTCGGCATAGATGTGGAGGGAGACGGCAATGTCGCGGTCGCTGGCATTGCGGATGGCGTGGTACTCATGCGGCGGGATCAGGCTGCCGGCCGAGCCGGTACCGGCGATCAGGGTGCCGACTTCGACGAAGCGGAAATCCTTGCCGGTGCGTTCGGCCAGGTCGTACTGGGTGATTTCCAGCTGGCCGGCCCAGACGCCTTCGACACACCACATGCCGGAGTGATCGTGGATCGGAGTGCCTTGGCCCGGTCCCCAGGTCATCGCGATGATCGCGTAGCGGTGCTCCGGGCTGCGATGGATCTCACGGCGGGCATAGTGGCCGGAGACGGCTTCGAACACGCAGTCGGGCAGCCGGACGCTTTCCTCGCGCATCAGCGCGCACAGGTTGCGGCGCAATTGCTGGGCGATGGCGCAGCATTCGCCTTGCGAGACGGCCTGGTCCACCGCCTCGATCAGGCGGTCGCGGCCGGGAAAGTCCCGCAATGACTGGTTTTCGTCGTTCATGAGCAGCGTGCTTCGGGTGCCGGGGCCATGCCCAGTCTAACAATCCCGCCTCATTCCTTGCCGATGATCAGTTTCAACGGGTCTCTCGCGGGCAGCGTCGTCTTGACCGGTGCGGATTCGATATCGCCGGGTTGGCGGTCCGCCGTGCCCTGCATCGAGATGCGCGCGACGACCTCCACTTCCTTCATGCCCGAGAGCTTCATGGTCGGCATGGGGCCGTCGGCGTCGGTGAGGGTGATCGAGAGCGGCAGAGCCGCCAGCGGATGCCGCTGCACGGCGATCGGCATCGGCGGACCGCCAGCGGCGCGGGCCAACACGAAGACCTGTGCCTGTGGCGAGGCTTTCAACGTCCGTGCGAGTGCCGGTGCCAGCGCGACTTCGACCGGCAATCCGGCGGATGCCTGCGCGGTCTTGGGCACGGCCAGCGGTTCCAGGCCCGCCGCTTCGCGCGCCTCGTTGATCTGGGTCCGCAAGGCACCGGCGGTCTGCGGATCGACGCTGGACAGCAGCGGCATCCAGGTCTCGGCGGCTTGCGCGTGTTCGCCGGCCTGACGCTGGCTGACGCCGAGGAACCAGCGGGCGCGTTGATGGGTCGGGTCGATTTCCAGCGCCTTGCGCAACTGGCCGACGGCCGCGCCGTCGAAACGGTGCTCGGGTTGGGCCATGGCGCTGGCTTCGGCGGCTTCGGCCAGGACTTCGGGATCGTTGGGGGCCAGTCGGGCGGCCTCGGCGTGCGCCTTGGCCGCCTCGGCGGCATTGCCTTCGGCCGTGTAGGCCCGTCCAAGCAGTTGCCAGCCCACTGCATCGTCGGGGCTGTCCTTGAGTTTGCGTTCCAGCTGCGTGCGTGCCTCGGCGAGCGTGGTTGGCGCGCGGGTCGCAGCCGGATCGAGTGCGGCGGGCGTGCCCAGGTGCAGGTAAAGCGCAGTGCTGGCCACGATCACGCCCAAGGCGACGCCGGCAGCGACACGCCGGCTACCGGCGGCCAGTGGCTGCAGCACGGGGTAAAGCGACAGAACCAGCAGGATGGCGGCGCCAATCAGAAACGCGATCATCGTTACCACTCCTGTCCATCATCGGTCCGTACCGCTTGTCGGCGGCCCTGCCGCCTGACCAGGACAAAGACCAGCGCCCCGCCGGCCAGCACCAGGGCCATTGGCGTGAACCACAACAACAAGGTCTCGCCATGCAGGCGGGGCTTGTACAGCACGAACTCGCCATAGCGCGCGACCATGAAATCGCGGATCTCCGCATCGGTCTTGCCCTGGCGCATCAGGGTCAGCACCTCATGGCGCAGATCGCGGGCGATCTCCGCATTGGAGTCGGCCAGCGACTGGTTCTGGCACATCACGCAGCGCAGTTCGTGGGTGAGCTCGCGGAAGCGGGCTTCCTCGAAGCCGTCGCGGAACACCGGCGGTGCGGTATCGCCCTTGACCTGCGCCAGCGCGGCCATCGGCAGCCACAGGCCCAGCAGCAGGATCGCCAGAGTCTTGCGCATCAGTGTGCCGCCTCCGCCTGCGCCAGCAGCGGTTCCAGTTCGTCGCGGATGAGCTCGGGCGTGAGCACGCCGACGTGCTTCCAGACGATCATGCCGCGGGCATCGACGAGGAAGGTTTCCGGTGCGCCGTAGATGCCGAAGTCCAGCGCGGTCCGCCCCTCGATGTCCTGCAGGATCATGAAATACGGGTTGCCCAATTGCTCCAGCCAGCGCTTGGCGTCCTCGGGCTCGTCCTTCCAGTTGTAGCCGATGACCCGCACACGCTTGGTCTCCGCGAACGCGGTCAGGGCCGGGTGCTCGTCGCGGCAGGCGACGCACCAGCTGCCCCAGACGTTGAGCACGAACGGTGCGCCCTTGAGTTCCTTCAGGGTGACGGTGCGGGAGGAATCGAACAACTCGGGCAGCGCGAATTCCGGCGCCGGCTTGCCGATCAACGGCGAGGGCAGCGCGTCGCGGTCGGGGTTGCGGCTCATGATCACGCCCGCGCCCAGCAACACGGCCAGGCCGATGAAGATCGCCAGGGGCAACCAGCGCCTGCTGCTCATGCCGGTTTCTCCTCCTGGTAGCGGCGGAAGCGCTTGTCGGCGGCGGTCACGAAGCCGCCCAGCGCGATCAGGATGGCGGCCAGCCAGATGAAACCCATCATCGGCTTGCTGTGGACGCGCACCGCCCAGCTACCGTTGCCGAGCGATTCGCCCAGGGCGACATAGCGGTCGCGGAACATGTCGGACTTCACCGCGGCCTCGGTCATCACCTGGCCGCCGCTGGTATAGGTCCGCTTCTCGGGGAACAGCAGGACGATGGGGCGTCCGCCGCGGCTCAAGGTGACCGTGCCGATGTCGGCGGTGTAATTGGGGCCGGTCTCGCTGCGGACGCCGTCGAACCGGTAATCGTCGCCGTGCAGGCTGAGTACCTGTCCCGGCGCGAGCGCGACTTCACGCTGCTCGTTGAGCGCGGCATTCACCAATGCACCGGCCACGAACAGCCCGACGCCGAAGTGGGCAAGCGCCATTCCGGCCATTTCGAGCGTCATTCGCCCGGACTTGCGCAATCGTTGCCAGACGAAGTACAGCGTGCCTCCGGCGACCCAGACCGCGCCGCCCACGCCGAAGGCGGTCTTCAGCGGTCCCTGCGGGGCGAGCCACCATGCGACAGCACCGGCCACCAGCGCCAGCACGGCCCAGGGCAGCAGCATCGCCAACACCGGCCGCGGTTGCTCGCGTTGCCAGCGGGTCAGCGGGCCGAACGGCAGCAGCAGGACCAGCGGTGCCATCAGCAGCACGAACATCAGCGAAAAATACGGGGGGCCGACCGAAATCTTGCCCAGCTCGAGGGCGTCGGCCAGCATCGGATAGAGGGTTCCGACCAGGACCATGGCGCCGGCCACCGACAGCAGCAGGTTGTTGACCAGCAAGAGGGTCTCGCGCGAGAACGCCGCGAACGGCCGTGCCTCGGGCACCGCGCCCGGCGCACGCAGCGCATAGAGCACCAGCGAGCCGCCGACCACCAGGCCGAGATAGCCGAGGATGAACATGCCGCGTTCGGGATCGGCAGCGAAGGCGTGCACGCTGGTGATCGCGCCGGAACGGACGAGGAAGGTGCCGAGCAACGACAGCGAGAACGCCGCGATGGCCAGCAACAGCGTCCAGCTGGCGAAGCTGCCGCGCTTTTCGGTGACCGCCTGCGAGTGGATCAGCGCCGCGCCGACCAGCCATGGCATGAAGCTGGCGTTCTCGACCGGGTCCCAGAACCACCAGCCGCCCCAGCCCAGTTCGTAATACGCCCACCAACTGCCCAGACCGATGCCAAGCGTCAGGAAGCCCCAGGCGACATTGGTCCATGGTCGCGTCCAGCGTTGCCAGCGCACGTCGACCTTGCCATCGAGCAGGGCGGCGATGGCGAACGCGAACGGCACCGAGAACCCGACATAGCCCAGGTAGAGCATCGGCGGATGGATGATCATGCCCGGATCCTGCAGCAGCGGATTCAGGTCGCGGCCTTCGGCGGCGGCCGGCAACAGCCGCTCGAACGGGTCGCTGGTGAACAACAACAGCGCCTGGAAGCCGATCGCGACGATGCCCATCACGCCCAGCACCCGCGCCACGACCGGCAACGGTAAGTGGCGGGAGAAGGCGGCCACGGCGGCCGTCCAGCCGGCCAATACCAGCAACCACAACAGCAGCGAGCCCTCGTGTGCGCCCCACACCGCCGTGTAGCGGTAGATCAGGGGCAACAGCGAGTTGCTGTTCTCGGCCACGTACTGCAGCGAACGATCCTGCACCACGAAGGCATGGGTCAGGATGGCGAAGGCGAAAGCGATCAGCGCCAGTTGGGTGTAGGCAGCCGGCCGCGCCACCGACATCCAGTCCGCCCGACCGCGCTGGGCGCCAAGCAGGGGCAGCGCCGTCTGCAGGACGGCCACCCAGAGGGCCAGGTTCAGCGCGTAGTGACCCAGTTCGCCGAGCATCAGCGGGCTTCCCCTGGGGCAGCGTCGTCAACGCCGTGCTTCTGGTGCGCCGTGCCCATCTTGTCGGCGACCTCCTTAGGCATGTAGTTCTCGTCGTGCTTGGCCAGCACCTGCTCGGCCACGAACACGCCATCCTTCATCGAGCCGGTGGCGATCACCGCCTGCTTCTCCCGGAACAGGTCGGGCAGGATGCCGGTGTAGACCACGGGCATCCTCGCATCGCCGTCGTCGACCTCGAAACGGGCTTCCATCGAGCCGGTCGCCCGCTTGAACGAATGCTCGGCCACCATCCCGCCAAGGCGGAAACGCGCCTTGTCCCCGGCTTCGCCGCGCAGGACCTCGCTCGGGGTGTAGAGGTAGGCGACATTGCGCTGCAGCGCCAGCGAAACCAGCACGGCGGCCAGCGTGGCGGCGGCCACGATCACCAGCACCAGCAGCAGCCGGCGTTTGCGGACGGGATTCATCGGGTGGATTCTCCGGAACCGGATCGGGCCGCGCGGCGGCGCGCCAACTGGGAGGCGGCGCGGCGTGCCCGGGCGATGGCCAGCTTCGGCGCGAGCCAGTCCCACAGCAGCATGGCGGCGAACACCGCATAGGCGGCGATGACGTAACCGCGATAGCTCATGCACGCGCCTCCGTGGCTTGCTGGACCCAGGCCTTGCCGGCCTCGCGGATCAGGTTGTCGGCGCGTGCGCGTGCCAGCAGCGAGCCCACGAACCAGACATGGGTGCCGAGCACCATCACCCACAGGGGCGCCTGCATGCTGGCATCCATCGAGGACTCGCCCAGCAGGCGAATGGTCTGGCCCTGGTGCAGCGAGTTCCACCAGACCACCGAATAGCGGATCACCGGCAGCAGCACCACGCCGATGATCGCCAGCAGGCAGGCGGCGCGCGCGGCGGCGCGACGGTCCTCGATCGCGTGGTACAGGCCGATCACGCCCAGGTACATGAACAGCAGGATCAATTCGGTGGTCAGGCGCGGGTCCCAGTCCCACCAGGTGCCCCACATTGGTTTGCCCCAGATCGAGCCCGTGATCAGCGTGACCAGCGTGAAAGCCGCGCCGGGGGCCGCACAGGCCATCGCCAGGATTTCACAGAGCTTGATGCGCCAGATCAGCGCGATGGCGGCGTAGATCGCCATGCCGGCGAAGATGCCCAGACTCATCCATGCCGCGGGCACGTGGATGTAGAGGATGCGGAAGCTGTCGCCCTGCTGGTAATCGGACGGCACCCGGAACAGCGCCCCGTACAGGCCGACAAGCATGATCGCCAGGCCGATGCCGTAGCACCATGGCGCCCAACGCGCGGCGAAGCGGTCGAAGTAGGGGGGCGAGCCGAGTTGGTGGAACCAGCGGACGAGGGGATTCATTGCGCGATTCATGCAGGCCGGTGCACGGCGGCGGCGATGCGCACGGACCGAGCGAATTGCAGTGAAGGATAACAGCCCGCGCCGCGAGCCGTTCCCGTGCCCGATAGCGATTTCCTATCGGCCGATGGACGAACGCCCGCGCGAGGCGGGCGTTCGTGGATTGGCGATGCCGGATCGCCCGGCAAGGCCGCTTACTTCAGCGTCAGCGTGCCGTTCATCATCACCGAATGGCCGGGGAAGGTGCAGAAGAACGAGTAGCTGCCATCGGCGATCTTCGACACGTCGAAGGTCACCGAGGTGCTCTGACCGCCGCCGACCATGCCGCTGTGGGCGATGACGCGGGTGTCGCCAGCCTTGACGTGGTCGGGCTGGACCATGGCGCCATCGGCGGCCACGCCATTCATGTCGGAGGTCTTGGCGACGACGACGTTGTGGCCCATCGCGGCGACCGGCATGGTGCCGGTGTGCTTGAGGTTGATGGTGAACTCGGTGCAGGACTTCGGCACGTCGATGTTCTTGACGTTGTACTGCATCGCATCGTTGCCTTCCAGGTTGAAGCTGCACTGGCTGGCATCGGCGGCCGTTGCGGCCGGATCGGCTGCGGCGTCGGCGGTCGGAGCGGCATCGGCCGGGGCCAGGTTGGCCGGGGCGGCTTCGGCGGCGGGCGCTTCGGCGGTGGGGGCATCGGCCGGCTTGTTGCAGGCGGTCAGGGCCAGCAGCACGGCGGCGGCGAGCAGGGGGGTACGCAGTTTCATCGAATGCTCCTTGGCGGGAAAGAATGGCGTCGGCCGAAGCCGTCAGCAGCCTATTGTCCGACAGTGGGTGTTAGGAAAGAGTTGACTTGGCTCAAGCGGACCGGCTTTGGCTTCATTCGCCGGTCAGGGCGATCCGCAATGCGGCGGCGGCGGCCAGCGGGGCCAGTACCGCGCCGGCGGCCAGCCCGGCACCCATCATCAACAGCGCGCCCGAGGCATCCAGGCCTTGGGCGGCAGCCACTACCGCGCCGGCCCCGAACACCAATACCGGGATATACAAGGGCAGCGCCAGCAACGCCAACAGGATGCCGGCCCGGCGCATGCCGACCGTCAACGCGGCTACCGTCGCGCCGATCAGGCTCAGCAACGGCGTGCCGATCAGCAGCGACATCATCAGCAACGGCAGTTGAGCGCGCGGCAGGTGCATCAGTTCGGCCAGGAGTGGGACCGCCAGCAATACCGGCAAGGCGGTCGTCAACCAGTGGCCGAGTACCCGGATCGCCACCAGCCAGGACAGCGGCACCGGCGCCAGCAGCCATTGGTCGAGCGAGCCGTCCTCGGCATCGCCGCGGAACAGGGTGTCGAGCGAGAGCATCCCCGACAGCAGCACCGCCAGCCACAGCACCGCCGGGGCGACCTTGGCCAGCAGCTTGGCCTCGCCGCCCAGCCCGAGCGCGAACAGCACCACCACCAGCACCGCGAACAGGGCCGGCTGCAGGGCATCGCCACGGCGCCGCCACAGCAGGCGCAGGTCGCGTTGCAGCAGGGCGCGGGCGGCGGCGATCACGCGGCGGCCTCCCAGCGGGCGCGCTGCATGACCAGCTCGCGCGTCTTCACCGGCGGCGCGGCGTACGCGCCGTGGGTGGTGACGAGGGTTGCGCCGCTATCGTCCAGGTGCCCGACGATCAGCCGGTTGACCAGGTCGATGCCGCCGAGGTCCAGGTTGGCATAGGGCTCGTCCAGCAGCCACAGCGGCGCGGGCGAGAGCCACATCCGCGCCAGCGACAGGCGTTTCTTCTGCCCGGCCGAAAGCGTGCGCGCCGGCGCATCCTCGTAGCCGGCCAAACCGACCGTGGACATCGCGGCATCGAAATCGCGGCCTTCGCGGCGGCCGTGCAGCGCGCAGAGGAATTCGAGGTTCTCCAGCGAGGACAGGTCGGCCTTGAAGGCGGGCAAGTGGCCGAGGTAGGCGATGGCGCGGGCGCGGCTTTCGCGGTCGGCGATCCGGCCATCCACCTCCAGCCGGCCCTCGTCGGCGCGCAGCAGGCCAGCCAGGATGCGCAGCAGGGTGGTCTTGCCGACGCCGTTGTCGCCACGCACCAGCAAGGCCTCACCGGCCTCGACCTCGAAATCCAGCGGCCCGAACAGCCGTTCCTCGTCTCGCGAGAACGACAGGTCACGCACGGCGAGCAGGGGCGGAGGGGACGGATGGGGCACGGCAAACGGCATTCGGACGATGCGGCATCTTAACCGCCGCCGCGTACACTCACCGATCGACCGCATCGACCCCGCGCAATGCAGAGCAAGCTCCCCAACGTCGGCACCACCATCTTCACCGTCATGTCGCAGCTGGCCGCCCAGCACGGCGCGGTCAACCTGGGGCAGGGGTTCCCGGACTTTCCGGTACCCGAGCGGCTGGTCGAGGCGTTGGACCGCGCGATGCGCGCCGGGCAGAACCAGTACGCGATGATGACCGGCACGCCGGCGCTGCGGCAGGCGATCGCCGGCAAGACCGAGCGCTGCTACGGCCATCGCCCCGACCCGGACGGCGAGATCACCGTCACCAGCGGCGCGTCCGAGGCGATCTTCGACGCCGTGCACGCGGTGGTGCGCGCCGGCGAAGAGGTCATCGTCCTCGATCCCTGCTACGACTGCTACGAGCCGGCGATCAACCTGGCCGGCGCGAGGGCGGTGCACGTCGCGCTGGATCCGGAGACCTTCGCCCCCGATTGGCAGAAGGTGCGCGATGCGGTCACACCCAAGACCCGCATGATCATCACCAACACGCCGCACAACCCGTCCGGCGCGATGCTCGGCGCCGGCGACATGCGCGAGTTGTCCGACATCGTGCAGAAGAACGGCCTGTGGCTGATCTCCGACGAGGTCTACGAACACATCGTGTTCGACGGCGTGCGCCACGAATCCGCGCTGTATTACCCGGAATTGCGCGAGCGCGCCTTCGTGATCTCGAGCTTCGGCAAGACCTACCACTGCACCGGCTGGAAGGTCGGTTACGCGGTCGCGCCGCCGGCACTGAGCGCCGAGCTGCGCAAGGTCCACCAGTACAACACCTTCTGCACCTTCCACCCCGCCCAGGCCGCGTTCGCCGAGATGATCGAGGCCGATCCCGGGCACTACGAGACGCTCGGCGCGTTTTATCAGGAGAAACGCGACCGTTTCCGCCAACAGCTGGAAGGAACCCGGTTCCGCCCGCTGGCGGTGCCCGGCGGCTACTTCCAGCTGGTCGACTATTCAGCCGTCAGTGATCTGGACGATGTCGAGTTCAGCCGCTGGCTCACCACCGAGCACGGCATCACCGGCATCCCGCTCTCGCCCTTCTACGAAACGCCGCAGGCCGGCCAGCGCCTGTTGCGCTTGTGTTTCGCCAAGAGCGAACCCACCTTGGATGCGGCGATCGAGCGGCTCAAGGCGCTCTGATCGCGATACCGGCTTCAGCCGGCGTGCATCCGGCAGGGTGAGGATGGCGAAAGGGAACCAAACAGCGCGAATGGGGCTCCAACCGTCATGAAAACCGTGAATCTCATCGCTCTCATCATCAGCCTGGGTGTCGCCGGCGTGCTGGCGTATTTCGTGATGCGGCCGCCGGCCGCCACGCCGCTGCTTTCATCGGGAGAACAACACATGAGTGCTGACGTGCAGAGCATCGTGCTGGGCATGGGCTGTTTCTGGGGCGCGGAGAAGCGCCTGTCGGCGATTCCGGGCGTGGTCGATGTCGAATCCGGCTACGCCAATGGCGATGCCGCAAGAGTCGGTTACGAGGACGTGCTCGAGCAGGAGCGCCAGATCAAGCGCGGACGCAGCGAGGCCCGCAACCATGCCGAAGTCATCAAGGTGAGCTTCGACCCCAAGAAGGTCGAGCTGGCGACGATCCTGGCCGCTTTCTGGGAGAACCACGACCCGACCCAGGTGGACGGGCAGGGCAACGACATCGGCACCAATTACCGCAGTGCGATCTACTACACGACGCCCGAGCAAAAGGCGCTGGCCGAGCAGACCCGCGACATCTACCAGCAGTCGCTGACCCGCGAGGGCTTCGGCCCGATCGTGACCGAGATCGCGCCGCTGACGCACTACAACCGCGCCGAGGAATACCACCAGGATTATCTGGTGAAGAACCCGAACGGCTATTGCGGCCTCGGCGGCACGGGCGTGAAATATGCGATGGACGGCAACGGCGGACAGGCGCATCCGCCGCTGGATCCGGCCACGCTCAATGCCGAGCGTCAGCTCATCGTGTTCGAGGCCGAAACCTGTCCGTACTGCGAGAAGTTCAAGAACGAGGTGCTGTCGAAGTGGCAGGCCGATGTGCCGGTGGCGACGACGCTCTCGCCGCGGCCGCCCGAGGGCTGGACGCTTGCGAAGGCGCTGTTCGCCACGCCGACGATCGTCCTCTTCAAGAACGGTCGCGAAGTCTCGCGCTACACCGGCTACAACGGCGAGCAGCAGGCTTTCTGGAAGTGGCTGGGGTTCCAGCTGCTGACGCCGGCGCAGCAACGCATCGCGTTCGAGCAGGGCACCGAGGTGCCGGGCAGCGGCTCGCATCTGGATGAAAAGCGCGCGGGGTATTACGTGGACCCGATCACCGGTGCGCGGCTGTTCCGCTCCGACGCCAAGTTCGAGAGCGGCACCGGCTGGCCCAGTTTCTTCAACCCCATCGAAGGCGCGCTGGAAATGCGCGTGGACGACAGTCACGGCATGCGACGGGTGGAGGTGTTGAGCAAGAGCTCCGGCATCCACCTCGGCCATGTGTTCGATGACGGCCCGCCGCCCAGCGGCAAGCGCTATTGCATCAATGGCAACGTGCTGAAGTTCGTGCCGGATGAGGCGGTGGCCAGGCAATGACATCGAACAGGGACTTGCGCGTCTCGCTGGTGCAGGGCGACACGCGATGGCACGACCCGGCGGGCAACCGCGACTACTACGGCGAGAAGATCTCGCACCTCGCGGGGTTGACGGATCTCGTCATCCTGCCGGAGACCTTCACCAGCGGTTTCTCCAACGATGCCATCGAGAATGCGGAAACGATGGATGGCCCGACCGTGGCGTGGATGCAGGCACAGGCCGCCAAGCTCGGTGCCGCGATCTGCGGCAGCGTGCAGCTGCGCGTCGTTAACGATGTCTTCAACCGCATGCTGTTCGTCACGCCCGACGGCGAAGTGCAGCATTACGACAAGCGACACTTGTTCACATTTGCGCGCGAGCACGAGCGCTATGCCGCAGGCAACGAGCGCCTGACGGTGGAATGGCGTGGATGGCGCATCTGCCCACTGGTCTGCTACGACTTGCGTTTCCCGGTGTTCGCGCGCAATCGCTTCGATGTCGAGCGGAGTGGCGCACCCGACTACGACCTGCTGCTCTTCGTCGCCAACTGGCCCGCCGTGCGCGCGTATCCGTGGAAGACGCTGCTGCGTGCCCGCGCCATCGAGAATCTCTGCTACGTGGCGGGCGTGAACCGCGTCGGCCGCGACGGCAACGACATCGAGTACGCAGGCGACAGTGCCGTCATCGATTTCCTCGGTCACCCGGTCAGCGAAGACGGCCACGGCGAGATGGTCGCGACCACCACGCTGCAATGGGACGAATTGCAGAAGCACCGCGAGCGATTTCCCGCGATGCATGACGGCGATGCGTTCGAGCTGACCGAGCGCTGAAACGAGCGACGCGCCCGAAGGCGCGTCGTCGTTGATCCAAGCGGATACACGGTGGGATCAGCGGTTGCCGCTGCCACCGCCACCGCGCGGGCCGCGATTGCCGCCGCCACCCGGACGCGGGCCACGGTTGCCGGGTGGGCGATTGCCGCCGGGGCGTGGGCCACCCGGACCACCGGGACGCGGGCCGCGGTTCTGACGCGGCGCCTGACCGTAGGGATTGTGGCTGCCCGGATTGGCGTGGTCGGACGGGAAGCTGGGCGCATTGCCCGGATGCCCGTACGGGTGCTTCGGCTTGCCTTGGCCACCTTGGCCACCTTGGCTACCTTGGCCGCGCGGGCCATCCCCACGCGGACCGCCGCCGGGACCGTTGCCCTGACGATAGCCGCCACCGGCATTGCCGCCGGGACCGCCGCCCGGGCCACCACGGCGCGGCTTGTTGCCGTAGGGCTTCTTGGGGCCGCGACCATCGGCATTACGATGCCCGCTCGGGCCCGTATCCACGCCATCAGGCACGTACCAGGTGCGCATCGCGGCTGGGTTGTCGCCACGCTGCTCGCCGGGTCGCATGCGCTGGCCAGGCTGGCGCTCTTGGCCCTTCACCTTGAAGCGCTTGTTGGCCTGGTTGGCGGCGGCTTCGCCACTGACGGTCAGACCGCCGGACTTGCGTGGGCCGCCGCGACGGTTGCGATCTTCGCGAACATGGTCGAACCGGCGCAGCTCGCGGCCCTCGTCGGCGGCATTGTGGCCGTTGACGTAGCCGCCCTGCGCGCGACGGTCGTTGCCGAGGTGCACGGTGGACTTGGCGGCGCGGCGCTGGCCGATCACCGGCAGCAGCGTCAGCGCGGCCGGCACGCTGTCCTCCAGCCCCACGGCCTTGCGCATGGCTTCCACCTGTGCGTCCGGGAGCTCCTGCGACTGGCCGCGCAAGAGCGGCTGCGGCAGGCTGACCTGGCCGTAGCGGATGCGCTTCAGGCGGGAGACCTGGCAGCCCTGCGACTCCCACAAACGGCGCACCTCGCGGTTGCGGCCTTCGGTCAGGGTGACGCGGAACCAGTCGTGCGAATCGGTGCCGGACATGCGCTCAATCGCGTCGAACTTGGCCGGGCCGTCGTCCAGCGCCACGCCACGACGGAGGCGGTCGATCAGCTTGTCGCTGACGCTGTCTTCGCCTTCAGGCGCACGCACGCGGCAGACGTATTCGCGTTCCACCTCATGCGAGGGATGCATCATCGCGTTGGCCAGCTCGCCATCGGTCGTCAGCAGCAGCAGGCCGCTGGTGTTGATGTCGAGGCGGCCGATCGAAATCCAGCGCGAACCCTTCAGCACGGGCAGGCCATCAAAAATGGTCGGACGGCCTTCGGGATCTTCGCGGGTGGTCACTTCGCCTTCGGGCTTGTTGTAGATCAGCACGCGCGGCGGCTCGGTCAGCGCGCTGGCGACAAAGCCGCGGCCATCCATCTCGATCTTGTCGCCGGCCTTGACCGACATGCCGATCTTGGCCGGCTCGCCGTTGACGACGACCTTGCCGTCGGCGATGCGCTGCTCCAGCGCGCGGCGCGAGCCGAGGCCGGCCTGCGCCAGCACCTTGTGCAGGCGCTCCTCCAGCTTGCTGGCGGCCGTTTCTTCGCCGCCGCGCTTGAGGGAAAGGGGTTTGCGGGGTTCGTTGTTGCTCATCAGTGGCTCCTGACCTCGCCATCGGCGGCGATGTCTTCTTCGTTGTTGTCTGGTTCTGGGTGGGTCGATGCGGCTTCATCGTCTGCATCGTCTTGGGTGGGTGTTGCGGCTTCGATCCCGCCGTCATCCGTGTGTGCTGCGTCGCTGTCGGCATCGGCCGGCGGATCGCGGCTGTCATCCGAGGCGACATCGACATCCCCTTCGGCCGGCGTATTCGCGGCGATCGGCGGGGCATCGAAGTCCAGTTGCGGGTCCAGCTCGCCAAAGTCCTTCAGTTCCGACAGCGGCGGCAACTCGTCCAGGCGCTTCAGGCCGAAGTAGTCGAGGAAGCCCTTGGTCGTGCCCAAGAGTTCCGGTCGGCCCGGCACGTCGCGATGGCCGACCACGCGGATCCAGTCGCGTTCCTCCAGCGTCCTGATGATGTTGCTGTTGGTCGCCACGCCGCGGATCTGCTCGATCTCGCCGCGGGTGATCGGCTGGCGGTAGGCGATCAGCGCCAGCGTCTCCAGCGTGGCACGGGTGTACTTGGTGGTGCGCTCGGCCCACATGCGCGTCACCCAAGGGTGCACGTCGGCCTTGACCTGGTAACGCCAGCCGGTGGCGACTTCGACCAGTTCCACGCCGCGCCCGGCGCATTGCGCCTGCAGCTCGGCGAGCGCGTGCTGAATGCTGCCTTCCGGCGCCGGTTCGTCCAGGGTGAACAGCGCGGCGAGCTGCGCCACGGTCAGCGGCTGGCTGGCGGCGAGCAGGGCGCCTTCAACGATGCGGGTGACGAGGGTCTGGTCCATGGGATCTCTGACTGGGGCGATGCCGGCCTAGGCTGCGGGCGTCGCAGGGGTCTCGACGGCATCATCGCCATCGTCGAATTCACTGTCCGGCAAGTCCGCCGGGGCGTCGCGGGTGGCGAGCGATTTCACGTAGATCGGAGCGAGCGGTGCCTCCTGGATGATCTCGACCAACTGCTCCTTGGCGAGCGTCAGCAGGCCCAGGAAGGTGACGACCACGCCCAGCTTTCCCTCTTCGGCCGTGAACAGGCTCTCGAAGCGGTGGAAGGCACCATCATGCAGGCGGTCCAGCAACTCCCCCATGCGCTGGCGCACCGACAGCGCATCGCGCTTGATCGCGTGCTGGGTGAACAGCTCGGCGCGCTTGAGCACGTCGTGCAGGGCCAGCAGCATCTCGCGCAGGTCCACTTCCGGCGGTGCGCGCAAGAAGTTGCGGTCGGGCATGTGAGCCGGGGCGCCGGCGGTGGTGTCGCGCTCCTGCCGGGGCAGGGCGTCGAGATCCTCCGCGGCCTGCTTGTAACGCTCGTATTCCTGCAGGCGGCGGACCAGGTCCGCGCGCGGATCGTCTTCCAGCCCCTCCTCGTTGGGCGGGCGCGGCAGCAGCATGCGGGATTTGATCTCGGCCAGGATCGCGGCCATCACCAGGTATTCGGCGGCCAGCTCGAAGCGCATCTCGTGCATGGCCTGGATGTAGTCGACGTATTGCCGGGTGATTTCCGCAACCGGGATGTCCAGGATGTCCAGATTCTGCCGGCGGATCAGGTACAGCAACAGGTCCAGCGGCCCCTCGAATGCCTCCAGGATGACCTCCAGCGCGTCCGGCGGGATGTACAGGTCCTTGGGGATCTCCAGTACCGGCTGGCCAAGCACGGTCGCCAGCGGCATCTCGTGCTGCTCGGGTGCACGCTGCTGGGGATGCAACGACATGGCGTGTGGCATGGCCTCGGGGGCGCGGTCTTCGGTCATGGATGCGTCAATGGCCGGGCCGGGAAGGCGCGGCGGGGTTCGGGGCATCGGTACAACATCCGATCCACGACCGCCTCGCCTGTCGGGCGGGTCGCGCATGAAATCGGAGAAAGGGCGGGCGACCAGCCGGGAAAGTCCGGGTGGCAGGCCTCGCGTGCGTTTAGGTTAAGCGCATCGTGGGCGCCGTGTCCAGCGCGGGCAGGGGCGATGGCTAGAATGCAGGCTGTACGCGAGCAGGAAAAGTCCATCTTATGTGGTACGTGATCGAGGGATATGACGGAGCCGGGGTTTTGCCGAAGCGGCTGGCCGCGCGTTCGGGGCATTTGGCGCGACTGGAGGCCCTGCGCGATGCCGGGCGCCTGCTTCTGGCCGGTCCATGCCCGGTGATCGACGCCGAGGATCCCGGTCTGGCCGGTTTCAGCGGCAGCGTGGTCATCGCCGAATTCGAGTCGCTGGAGGCCGCGCGCGCCTGGGCCGACGCCGATCCCTACGTGGATGCCGGCGTGTACGAGCGCGTGGAAGTGCGCCCGTTCCGCAAGGTCTTGCCATGACGCATACCGAAGCCGACATCCCGCGCCTCAACCCGGGCCGCATCGAGCGCATGCGCGAGCTGCTCGCCGTCGCGTTCGAGCCCGTCGAACTCGTCATCACCGATGACAGCCACAAGCACGCCGGCCACGGCGGCGGGGCGCAGGGACATGGGCATTTCAGCGTCCGCATCGTCAGCCCGAAGTTCGCGGGGATGTTGCCGCTGGCCCGCCATCGCGCCATCTATGCGGCGCTGGGCGACATGATGACCGACGACATCCACGCGCTCGCCATCGATGCCCGTGCGCCTGAAACAACGGCCTGAGCCCGTGTGCCGCAGGCCGCTTATACTCGTCCGTGGGCTTACAAAGGCCACATCATCGCCATCAATAGAATCAACAAGTTGATGGCATAAATTCATCCAATGACTCGCCCGCGACCACGTGGGCGGGTGCGAATCGTTCATGCGCCTTTCCACGATCAAGCTTGCCGGTTTCAAATCCTTCGTCGATCCGACCACCCTGCACCTGCCGACCAACATGACCGGCGTGGTGGGGCCGAACGGCTGCGGCAAGTCCAACATCATCGATGCCGTGCGCTGGGTGATGGGCGAGTCTTCCGCCAGCCGATTGCGCGGTGACAACGCGACCGACGTGATCTTCTCCGGCTCCAGCGTGAGGAAGCCCGTGTCGCAGGCGACGGTCGAGCTGATCTTCGACAACAGCGACCACGCGATCACCGGCGAGTTTGCCGCGTTCAACGAGATCTCGGTCAAGCGCACGGTCGGCCGCGACGGCCACAGCACCTATTACCTCAATGGGTCGAAGTGTCGCCGCAAGGACATCACCGACCTGTTCTTGGGTACCGGCCTCGGCCCGCGCAGCTACTCGATCATCGAGCAGGGCATGATCTCGCAGATCATCGAGGCCAAGCCTGAAGAACTGCGCGTGTATCTGGAAGAGGCCGCCGGCATCTCCAAGTACAAGGAGCGCCGCAAGGAGACCGAAAGCCGCATCCGCTCGACGCGTGAGAACCTCGACCGCTTGAACGACTTGCGTGAGGAAGTCGGCAAGCAGTTGACCCATCTCGCCCGCCAGGCGCGTCAGGCCGAGCAGTACACGGCGATCCAGGCCGAGCGGAGGGTGAAGGATGCCGAGTGGAAGGCGCTGCAATACCGCACGCTGGACGCCGATCTGCAGCAGCATCGGCAGGCGCTGGCCGCCGATGAAACCAGGCTGGAGCAGCTGATCGCCGAGCAACGTCAGGCCGAGCGCGAGATCGAATCGGGTCGCGAGCGCCATCAGGTGGCCGTCGATGGCCATGCGCAGGCGCAGGCCGAGGTCTATCGCGTTGGCGGCGTGCTGGCGCGGCTCGAGCAGCAGATCCAGCATCAACAGGAGATGTCCACGCGCCTCGCCACCGCGCGCTCCGAGGCCGAGACGGCACTGGCCGAAGTCACCGCCCATATCGGCAGCGACGAAGCCGCGCTGACCAGCCTGCAGGGGAATCTGCAGGAGGCCGAGCCGCGTCTGGCCGAGCTGCGCAGCGGTGATGAGGCCCGTCAGGCGGAACTGAAAGCAGCCGAGACAGCGTTGGCGGATTGGCAGCAACGTTGGGACACGCTCAACAAGGATCAGTCGGAAGCGGCCCGCGCCGGCGATGTCGAGCGCACGCGCGTCGATTACCTCGACCGCCAGTTGCTGGATGCCGAACGCCGCCGCGAGAAGCTGGCAGGCGAGCGCACGCAATTGGATTTGGAAGCGTTGGCCGCGGCCCTCGCCGACATCGAACAGCGCCACGACACGCAGAAAGCCGGCATCGACACGCTCACCGCGGATGTCGAGACGCGCAAACAGGCCGTCACTGCCTTGCAGGACGAGCAGCGCCAGCTCGCCACGCAACTGGCCGATGCGCGCAAGTCCGCGCAGGACAAGCGCGGTCGCTTGAGTTCGCTGGAAACCTTGCAAAGCGCCGCGCTCGGGCAGGAGCAGGGTGCCGCCGTCGCGTGGCTGCGCCAGCGCGGGCTGGATGATGCGCCGCGCGTGGGCGAAAAGCTGAGCGTCGACAATGGTTGGGAAGCGGCCGTGGAAGGCGCGCTGGGCCAGATGATCGAAGGCGTGCTGGTCGAGGCACCGGAGGCCTTGGTCGATGCGCTGGGCGAGTTGTCCGATGGCCGGTTGAGCCTGGTCTCGCCCGATGAATCCGGCGCCAGTTTCGCGCCGACCTCGTTGGCCTCCAAGGTGCGCGGCCCGCTGGCCATTCGGCGCATGCTGGCCAACTTGCACGTCGCCGAAACCTTGGCCGATGCGCGCACACTGCTTCCGCAATTGGGCGATGGCGCTTCGGTCATCACCCGCGCAGGTGAGCGCCTGGGCGCCGGCTGGGTACGCGTGTTGCGTTCGGGCGCGGCCAAGCAGGGTGCCCTGCTGCGCGAGCGCGAGATCCAAACCTTGCGCGGCGAGATCGAGGCCCTGCAGCAGCAGGAAAAATCGTTGGACGAGCAGATTGCCGGTCTGCGCCAGCGTGCGTTGGAGGCAGAGCAATCGCGCGAGGAGGCGCAGCGTGGCCTGTACCAGGCGCATCGCGCGGTGTCAGAGCTTGCCGGCCAGTTGCAAAGCCACAAGGGCCGCGTGGAATCCGCGCGTGGCCGCCTCGCCCATATCGACAGCGAACTGTCGCAGATCGCCCAGTTCAACGATGACGGCAACGCGCAGACCCGCGAGGCGCGCGTAAAACTCGAAACCGCCATCGCCCGCATGGCCGAACTGCAGGATGGGCGACTAGCCTTGGAAACCGAGCGCCGAACCTTGGCCGAAGCCCGCGACGCCGCCCGTGACCGTGCGCGTGAATCGCGCGAAACCGCCCACGTGCTGGCACTGACGGTGGAGGCGCAACGCACGCAGGTCGCATCGCTGACGCAATCGCTCTCGCGCATGGGCCAGCAGCGCGGGCAGTTGGATACGCGGTTGGGTGAACTGGCCGCGCAATTGTCCGAGGGCGATGATCCGGTCAAGGCGTTGCAGGACGAGCGCCAGTCCGCGCTGGACGAGCGCGTGCGCGTCGATCAGGCCTTGGCCTCGGCGCGTTCGGCGCTGGAAGGCATCGAAGGCGAGTTGCGCGGTTTCGAGCAGACCCGCCAGGAACGCGACGGCCAGGCGCTGCAGCAGCGCGAGGCCATCAGCCAGCGCAAGCTGGACCAGCAGGCCGCGATGATCGCCGCCAATCGCCTGTCCACCGAAGTGGTCGAGGCCGGCTTCGTTCTGCAGGACGTCATCAACACGCTGGTCGAGGAGGCGGATGCCGCGACCTGGGAGAAGGCCGTCGGTGACTTCGATGCGAAGCTGCGCCGCCTGGAGCCGGTCAACCTCGCCGCCATCGCCGAACACGCCGAGGCCGCGCAGCGCAAGGAATACCTCGACGCGCAGGACGCCGACCTCACCGCCGCGCTGGAGACACTGGAAGACGCGATCAAGAAGATCGACCGCGAGACGCGCGGCCGTTTCAAGGACACCTTCGACCGCGTCAACGCCGGCGTGCAGGAACTCTATCCGCGCCTGTTCGGCGGCGGTCACGCCTATCTGGAACTGACCGGCGAGGACCTGCTCGACACCGGCGTCGCCATCATGGCGCGCCCGCCGGGCAAGCGCGTGTCCAACATCTCGCTGCTCTCCGGCGGCGAGAAGGCGATGACCGCGGTGGCGCTGGTGTTCGCCATCTTCCGCCTCAACCCGGCGCCGTTCTGCCTGTTGGACGAGGTCGATGCGCCGCTGGACGAAGCGAACGTCGGCCGTTTCACCGCGCTGGTCGGCGAGATGAGCGAAGCGGTGCAGTTCCTGTTCGTCACCCACAACAAGGCAACCATGGAAGCCGCCGAACAACTTTCAGGCGTTACCATGCGCGAGCCGGGCGTGAGCAGGCTGGTATCGGTCGACCTTGCCGAGGCCACGCGACTGGCGGCCGCCTGATCCATCCATGAGGAGCTTCGCATGACCGACACCCAAGAGTGGCTGTTCCGCATCGGAATCCTGGTGGCCGGGGCGATCCTGATCTTCGCCATCCTGTGGATCGGCAGGCCGCGGAAACCGTCGCAGGGCCGGAGGCGCGGCGAGCGTTTCGAGCCCACGCTTGGGGAGCAGATCGCGGCTGGAGCCGGCGCGGATGCCGATCCGGATATCGAGCCGCAGCCCGAACTCGGCCTGGACCGTCCCCTGCAGGCCAACGACCTGGGGCGGCGGGTCGAGGAGCAGTACGACAAGATCGTCTCCCTTTTCGTCGCCGCTCGCGCAGGCCATGCGCTGCAGGGGCCCGATATCATGGTGGCCGCCGAGAAGGCGGGCCTGGTCTTCGGCCACATGGACGTTTTCCATCGGCTGATCGACCGAAAGCCCGAGATCGGCCCGGTGTTCTCTGTGGCCAACATCATGAAGCCGGGCAGCTTCGACATGGGTGAAATCCAGTCGCTGCAGACGCCGGCCATCGCCTTCTTCCTCACCTTGCCGGCGCCGGTCAGTGCGCTCGAGGCCTGGGACATGATGCTGCCCACGGCGCAGCGCATGGCCGAGCTGCTCGATGGCGTGGTGCTCGATGAAGAGCGCAACGCGCTGGGTCGCCAGCGCATCGCCCACATCCGCGACGAGCTGCGTGCCTACGATCGCCAGCGCGAGGCGCCGCCCCTCACGCGGCCGGGACGCTGGTAGGCGCATTCTCGCCATTCCGCACCGCCGGAATCAGGAGGCCGCATGAAGCTCGAGAACGTCGTCGGACTGGTGGGTGGCATTGCCGCGTTGGCCGGTTGCTTCCTGCCGCTGGTGCACGACCAGAGCGCTGTGTTCGTGGTCGGGCAAGCGGGCGGCTTGGCCTTCATCCTGTACGTATTGGCGGTGCTGGGCATCATCGCCTCGCTCGCCGGCCTTGGCGGCCGGGCGCGCAGGGAGGAATACGTGCAGGTCGTGGCAGGCCTGCTGGGCTTGATCGTCGGCTTCATCGTCTACCACCAGGCGGATACGGTGATTGCGCAGGGTGGTCGCGCCGGGTGGGGCGCGCAGCTGCTGTTCTGGGGCTTCGCGATGGTGCTGGTCGAAGGATTGATCAACTTCAACGACCGCAAGGCCTCGTTCGCCGAAGCGGATTGATCGCGCTCGCGGGCGGGCCGTCGGGGGTCATCACGCTGCCGGCTGAACCAGATTCCGTTTGACTCTTCCCGGGGCATGCCGTCTGGCTAATCTCGCGCGAATCCCTCGAGGCATGCCATGCGACGAGATGAAGACCGCAAGCGCCGTGACTGCGTTGTTGCTTTTATCCATGCTTGGCGCCTGCCGCATCGCGCCGGCCCGGTCCGCACTGCCGGATGATTTGCCCGCCGGCGTTGAAGCCTGAAGCGCCATGGGCCGCCATGCCCGCTATCGCGGCGCACCGGTGACGTTCGGTCCCTATTTATTCCACACTGCGGGTGCAGGGCTCGGGCCTTGCGAGTCGTTGGGCATTGACCGGCAAGCACGTCGGCTTCGGGCGCGAATCGAGGCGGTTCGGGTTCCAGCTGGAGCGCGATCGCACGGCCGTACTCGGTGCCGGGTGTGGCAACAGTCTGGATTTCATCCGATTGCAGGCCGGCCAGGCCCATGTCGACATCACCGATCCGCGCGACGTGCCTGCGCTGGCGTGCAGCATCTGACCGGCGGCGAGTTGCCGTTGTGGCAGAAGGGCTGGGATGTCGTTGGTACGCTGCCGGGTCCCTCGGGCAGGTCGACATCGTCAGCACGCGGCGCCTGGAAGGCGTGCCGATGCCGATGGGCGCGCCTGTCGCCTATCGGTTCACGCGTGAAGGGTGGTTTATCGCCCATGTGGACGTGCTCGATGCCGGCCAGTGCGCCGGGTGCCCGGTTTGACGGCATCCGATCGTGATTGGCTGGCCGTTGCGGCCACGGCGTTGCTGATGAAGGTGGATTGAAGCCCGGCGGGCGGACGCCGCGCGTGGCAGGCGATAATCGCCGGATGACCGCCGCCGCCCGCCAGCACGCCGAACTTGTCGCCCGTATCCGCGAGGCCAACCATCGCTATCACGTCCTCGATGATCCGGACCTGCCGGACGCCGAATATGACCGCCTGATGCGCGAGATCGAAACGCTGGAAGCCGCGCATCCGGAGCTCGTCACGCCCGATTCGCCGACCCAGCGCATCGGCGACACGCCTTCCGACAAGTTCGCCAGCGTTGCCCACGCGGTGCCGATGCTGTCGCTGGCCAACGCCTTCACCGATGAAGAAGTCGCCGAGTTCGTTGCCCGCATCGAGAAGGAAACGGGCGATGCCGATCCGGTGTTCTCGGTGGAACCGAAACTCGATGGCCTCGCCATCAGCCTGCGTTACGAGGATGGCGTGTTCGTGCGCGGCGCGACCCGCGGCGATGGCAGCACTGGGGAGGACGTCACCGCCAACCTGCGCACGGTGAAATCGATCCCGTTGCGCCTGTTCGGCGACGCGCCACCGGTACTGGAGGTGCGTGGCGAAGTGGTGATGCCCAAGGCCGCATTCGATCGCTACAACGCCCGGGCGCTGGAGCAGGGCCTGAAGACCCTGGCCAACCCGCGCAACGGGGCAGCCGGTTCCCTGCGCCAGCTCGATCCGCGCATCAGCGCGCAACGCCCGTTGTCGTTCTTCGCCTATGCGTTGGGGGAGGTGCGGGGCGCATCATTGCCACCGACGCATTCCGAAACCCTCATGTGGCTGCGTCGGCTGGGTTTGCCGGTCAGCGCCGAAGTTGGTACCGCGGACGGCCTGGACGGGTTGCTGGCCTATTACCGGCGAATCGGCGACAGGCGCGATGCCTTGCCGTACGACATCGACGGCGTGGTCTACAAGCTCGATCGCTTCGACCAGCAGCGCGCAATGGGTTTCGTCTCGCGCGCGCCGCGTTGGGCCATCGCGCACAAGTTTCCCGCGCAGGAAGCCAGCACCACGGTCGAATCGATCGAGGTCAACGTCGGCCGCACCGGCGCGGTGACGCCGTGGGTGCTGATGGCGCCGGTGCATGTCGGCGGCGTGACCGTGACCCGCGCGACCTTGCACAACGCCGACCAGGTCGCGCGGCTGGACGTGCGCATGGCCGACACCGTCATCGTGCGGCGTGCCGGCGACGTGATACCCGAGGTCGTGCGCGTGGTCGAAGGTGAGCGCCCGCTGGATGCCAAAGGCGAGCCGGTGCATCCGCCATACGCATTGCCGACCCATTGCCCGGTTTGCGGCTCGACCATCGAGCGCGAAGAAGGCGAGGTCATCGCGCGCTGCAGCGGCGGGCTGTTCTGCCCGGCGCAGCGCGTGCAGGCGCTGTTCCATTTCGCCGGACGGCGCACCATGGACATCGAGGGCCTGGGCGAACGCTTCGCCGACGCCCTGGTCGAGTTCGGTTACGTCCGGACCGTGGCCGACCTGTACACGCTCACCATCGATGATTTCCTCGAGATGAAGCGACGCGCGGACGAACGCGACGGCACCGTGCCGGCGACGGTCAAGGCCGGCAAGATCGCCGACAAATGGGCGCACAACCTGGTCAACGCCATCGGCGCCAGCCGCAGCACCACGCTGGAGCGGTTGCTGTTCGCGCTGGGCATCCCCGATGTCGGCGAATCCACTGCCAAGTCGCTGGCGCGCCATTTCGGCGCGCTCGATCCGCTGACGGCCGCGGACGAAACCGCACTGCGCGAAGTGCCGGATGTCGGCCCGATCGTCGCCGCGCATGTCTTCAATTTCTTCGCCGAGCCGCACAACCGCGAGGTGATCGAGGCGTTGCGCGCGCGCGGCGTGCACTGGCCGGAAGGCGCGCCGCAGCGCGCGAACGAAGGCCCCTTGGCCGGCAAGACCGTGGTGCTGACCGGCGGGCTGGATTCGATGACACGCGAAGAAGCCGGCGTGCGACTCGAGGCACTGGGCGCGAAGGTATCGGGCAGCGTGTCGAAGAAGACCTCGATCGTGGTCGCGGGCGAAGCGGCCGGCAGCAAGCTGGCCAAGGCGAAGGAGCTGGGCGTCGAGACCTGGGACGAAGCCGCATTGCTCGCCTTCCTCGCCGAGCACGAGGGCACCGCGTGAGCCGTTTCCAGCCCGGCCCGGGATGGAAAACGGGCGTGTCACCCGGAATGGACTGGGCACCGTCGGCATCGCGCGATGCGTTGCGCCTGCGCGCATGGCTCAATCGCCTGGTCCGCGAGTTCTTCCATGCGCGCGACGTGCTGGAAGTCGAGACGCCTGTGCTGTCGCTGGCGGCCGTCAGCGACCCCCACATTGCGCCGTTCCACCTGGAGTTTTCCGGTCGCACCGATGGCGCATCGCGAACCCGCTGGCTGCGCACCTCCCCCGAATATCCGATGAAGCGACTGCTCGCTGCGGGCATGGGTGATTGCTACGAATTGGGCCGGGTGTTCCGCGATGGCGAGGCCGGCGGCCGCCACAATCCCGAGTTCACGATGCTGGAGTGGTACCGCGTCGGTTGGGACCATCGCCGCTTGATTGATGAGGTCGTGGAGCTGGTGCAGGCTGCCCTGTCGCTGGTCGGCAGGCAAGCTGCGATGGTGGACATCGTGGACTATCGTGCCTTGTATGCGCGTACGCTCGGCATCGATCCCTTCACCGCGAACGACGATGAACTGGTCGCCGCGCTCGGCGACATCGTGATCGATCCTGCCGGGCTGGGCCGCGACGATTGGCTGGACCTGTTGATGACGCATCGCATACAGCCGGGCTTTTCCCGCGACGCCATCACTGTCCTGATCGATTATCCGGCTTCGCAGGCGGCGTTGGCGCGCATTCGCGATAGGGAGGGCGGATTCCCGGTCGCCGAACGCTTCGAGCTCTACCTCGGCGCCCTGGAACTGGCGAATGGCTACCACGAGCTGGGCGATGCAGCCGAACAGGCCGAGCGCTTCACGCATGGCGCTGCCGTACGCAGCGGGCTCGACGGCGATGCGAGGCCGGCCGATGCGAACCTGCTCGATGCGCTGGCGCATGGCCTTCCCGATTGCGCCGGCGTGGCGCTGGGCATCGACCGCATGCTGATGGCGATGCTCGATGCGCCACGCATCGCCGACATACTTGCCTTCGATTTCGCGAGGAGCTGAACCGTCATTTACCGTCGGCCGCGTTTTGCATCCCGGCACGCTACATTGGGTGGCATGCGAACTCTCTGTTTCCAGCTGGCCTGCCTGCTGTTCGTCGGCAACGCCTCGGCTGCCGTGCCTCAGACCGAAGCCGATGGGGCTTCAAAGACGCCGGCGAGGGTCCGTTGCGAGTCTCTCAACGCCCGCTGGCAGCTGTGCAACGTGCCCGGCGAAGGCGAAGCGCGACTGTTGCGGCAGATATCGAAGCAGGCCTGCGTACGCAATCACTCCTGGGGAGAGGACCACCGCGGTGTCTGGGTTGCGCGGGGTTGTCGGGGCGAGTTCACCCGGGTATCCGCCGAACTGGCGGCCGAGGGCGGCGGGCCACGCACCGTGCGATGCGAATCGAGCGACGGCCTGCGCAGGCGTTGCGCGGTCGATACCCGCGGTGGCGTCGTCCTGACCGAGCAGTTGTCGGGGATGCCGTGCGAGCTGGGGCGCAGCTGGGGGTTCGATGCCGATGGCATCTGGGTGTCGCTGGGTTGTCGCGGCGAGTTCACGCTGCAACCGGCGACGAGCCCGCGTCCGGGATTCTGGCGACGCGTTACCGGTCGGGATGACGGTGCGGATGCATCGGGCGAAGGCTACCCCGTGCGTTGCGAATCGCGGGATGGCGAACCGGGCAACTGCCGGCTGCCGGTCCACGGGCGCGTGGAACTGGTGCGCAGGCTTTCACACGCGAATTGCGTCGAAGGCAGCAGCTGGGGATGGTCCGAAGGGCAGGTATGGGTCAAGGATGGTTGTCGTGCCGAGTTCATGGTCTGGTCCAAGCCACGCTGAATGGATGCATTCGCCGGATCGCTTTCGGCCGCATCTTGCCCTGCGGTTCATGCGCGATGGATACAGTCGGATCCAACCAGCTCCCACAAGGCCGATGCCATGTCCCCGATGCCCCATTCCATGTTCGTGCGCCTTGGCCTGCTGCTGACGGGCGCCTGGATCGCGACCGCCGGGATGCCGGCATCGGCACAGCAGGCCTATCGGGGAGGCGGGTCGTACGGAACCTTCGCATGCCAGTCCGATGACGGCCGTTACCGGGAATGCCGCATCGATACCCGGCAGCCCGTGCGGCTGGTCCGGCAGACCTCGCGAAGCCAATGCATCGAAGGGCAGACTTGGGGCGTGCGTCCCGGCATCGTCTGGGTGGATCGCGGGTGTCGCGCCGAATTCGCGCTCGACGGTCGTGGTTATGGCTGGGAACGCCCGAGTGGCCGTGGTGGCAGCGTGATCTGCGAATCTCCCCGCGACCGCCACAACCGCTGCCCGATGGATACCCGTTATGGCGTGAGGATCGTGCGCCAACTTTCCGACACCCGTTGTCGCGAGGGACACAATTGGGGCGTCGACAACGGCGAGGTCTGGGTCGACCATGGTTGCCGCGCGGAATTCGCGCCCGCGCAGGGCCGATATGGCAACAGCGATGGCAACCGCTATACACAGCCGGACTACGGCTACGGACCGCGCGATTACGGCCAGGCGGGCAATGGCCAGGTCTTTTCCTGCGCCTCCAGCGATGGCCGCCAGAACTATTGCCGCATCAATGTCCGTCGTGGCGTGGAGTTGCAGCGCCAGATCTCGCGCAGCGCTTGCGTGCAGGGACAGAGCTGGGGGTGGGATCGCGGTGGTGTATGGGTGAGCAATGGGTGTCGCGGCGAGTTCCGCGCGTGGTGATCGGCGGTGTCCGTGGCCGCTAAACTGGGCGGATGACCGAGATCGATTACGCCCGTTACGACCGCATCCGCCCGATCCGCTGGATGGGCGGTGCGCTCGAATTGCTTGATCAACGCAAGCTGCCGTTTCAGACGGAGTACATTCGCGCCGAAAGCAGCAATGCGGTGGCCGACGCGATCCATGCGTTGATCGTGCGCGGTGCGCCTGCCATCGGCATCGCCGCGGCGTGGGGCGTGGTGCTGGCTGCGCGCGACATCGATGCCGACGATGGCAAGGCAGCACTCATGCAGTTGGAGCCTGCAATCCAGCGCCTCAACGCAGCGCGGCCCACCGCCGTGAATCTCGCGTGGGCGCTTGCCCGAATGCGTGCCGCTCTGCATGGCGCGGGTAGCGGTTGGCGCGATGGGCTGGAGCGCGAGGCTCGCAACATCGAAACCGAGGATCTTGCGGCCAACCGCGCGATGGGTGGGATGGGGGCAGCGCTGATCTCCCCCGGCAGCGGCGTGTTGACCCATTGCAATACCGGCTCGCTCGCCACGGCCGGCTTCGGCACCGCGCTCGGCGTGATCCGCGCGGGCGTGGCCGAGGGCCGCATCGCGCGCGTGTTCGCCGGCGAGACGCGGCCGTGGAACCAGGGTGCCCGGCTGACCGTGTGGGAACTGCAGCAGGACGGCATCGATGCGATCCTGATCGCCGACGCCGCCGCATCGCACTTGATGAAAAGTGGGGCGGTGCAGTGGGTGGTAGTGGGTGCCGACCGCATCTGCGCCAATGGCGACACCGCCAACAAGATCGGCACCTACCAGCTGGCGATCGCGGCGCGACATCACGGGGTGAAGTTCATGGTTGTCGCACCGTCATCGACGGTGGACATGGCAACTGCCTCGGGCGACTTGATCGAGATCGAGGAACGCGATCCGGCCGAGCTCCTTTCGCATCGCGGGGAGCGCACGGTGGCCGACGGCATCGAGGCCTGGAACCCGGTGTTTGATGTCACGCCGCACGCGTTGATCGACGCCATCGTGACCGAGCGCGGCGTGGTGGAAAACCCAAATGCGATGGCGATGCAGGTGATGTTCGGCCCGCGCATCGCCTGAGCCTTGAAACAGGCTGAAAATCCCTTGTAACCCGTTGTTTCTCCATGGGATTCCGGCTGTCATTCAGGCGTCGGACATGCTATGATTTCCTGTCTTTCCGGCGCGACCTGAACAGGGGCGCGCAAGGTGCTGTGGAAGCGCTGCGCAAGCCCGCTGGCAAGGACGCCCATCCGCTCTAACACGGAAGCCTGATGTCCCAGCCGACCGACTCTGCCCGCGAAATCATCCCGGTCAACCTCGAAGACGAAATGCGCCGCAGCTACCTCGATTACGCCATGAGCGTGATCGTGGGGCGTGCCTTGCCGGACGTGCGCGACGGCTTGAAACCCGTGCATCGTCGCGTGCTGTTCGCGATGACCGAACTCGGCGCGCACAGCAACAAGCCGTATTACAAGTCCGCGCGTATCGTCGGTGACGTCATCGGCAAGTACCACCCGCATGGCGATGCTTCGGTGTATGACACCCTCGTGCGCATGGCGCAGCCGTTCTCGCTGCGCTACCTGCTGGTGGACGGGCAAGGCAACTTCGGTTCGGTCGATGGCGATCCCGCCGCGGCGATGCGTTACACCGAAGCGCGCATGTCGAAGATGGCGCACGAGTTGATGGCCGACATCGACAAGGAAACCGTCGATTTCCAGCCCAATTACGACGAGAAGGAACTCGAGCCGACGGTCATGCCGACCCGGTTCCCGAACCTCCTGGTCAACGGTTCGGCCGGCATCGCGGTCGGCATGGCGACCAACATCCCGCCGCACAACTTGACCGAAGTGGTCAATGCGTTGCTGGCGATGATCGAGACGCCGGACATCGATGTCGACGGCCTGATGGAGTACATCCCGGGCCCGGATTTCCCGACCGCGGGCATCATCAATGGCGTGGGCGGCATCCACCTGGCGTATCGCACCGGCAAGGGCCGTGTGCGCATGCGGGCGCGTGCCGACATCGAAGTGGCCGACAACGGCCGCGAGGCGATCGTCGTCACCGAGATTCCGTATCAGGTCAACAAGGCGCGGCTGATCGAGAAGATCGCCGAGCTGGTGAAGGAGAAGAAGCTCGAAGGCATCAGCGAGCTGCGCGACGAGTCCGACAAGGACGGCATGCGCATCTACATCGAGGTCAAGCGCGGCGAATCCGCTGAGGTGGTGTTGAACAACCTCTATTCGCAGACCCAGATGGAGTCGGTGTTCGGCATCAACATGGTGGCGCTGGTCGATGGCCGCCCGCAGCTGCTCAACCTCAAGCAGATCCTCGAAGCCTTCCTCAAGCATCGCCGCGAGGTAGTGACGCGCAGGACCATCTTCGAGTTGCGCAAGGCGCGTGCACGTGCGCACATCCTGGAAGGCCTGACCGTCGCGCTCGCCAACATCGACGAGATGATCGAGCTGATCAAGACCTCGGCCAACCCGGACGAGGCGCGGCAGAAGATGCTGGCGCGTCGCTGGCAGCCGGGCATGGTTGGTGCGCTGCTGGGTGCCGCCGGTGCCGAGGCCTCGCGTCCGGAAGACCTGCCGAAGGGCGTGGGTCTCTTGGCCGATGGCTACCAGCTGACCGAGATCCAGGCGCAGCAGATCCTCGAGATGCGCCTGCACCGCCTGACCGGGCTGGAGCAGGAAAAGCTCACCGACGAATACCGCCAGTTGCTCGACGCGATCCGCGGCCTGATCGACATCCTCGAGAACCCGGGCGTGCTCATGCAGGTCATCCGCACCGAGCTCGAGAACGTGCGCGAGGAATTCGGCGACGACCGTCGCAGCGAGATCCGCGCGAGCGAAGAAGACCTCGACATCCTGGACCTGATCGCGCCGGAAGACGTGGTGGTGACGCTTTCGCATGCCGGTTACGCCAAGCGCCAGCCGGCCACCAGTTATCGCGCGCAGAAGCGCGGCGGCAAGGGTCGCAACGCGGCGGCGACCAAGGATGAGGATTTCATCGACCAGCTCTGGCTGGTCAACACGCACGACACGCTGTTGACCTTCACCAGCGCGGGACGGGTGTTCTGGCTGTCGGTGTACCAGTTGCCCGATGCTGGCCCGAACGCGCGCGGCCGGCCGATCATCAACTGGATTTCGCTGGAGGAAGGCGAGAAGGTCCAGGCGGTGCTGCCGGTGCGCGAGTACGAGGACGGCAAGTACGTGTTCTTTGCTACCCGCAACGGTACGGTGAAGAAAACGGCGTTGACCGAATTCGCCTACCGGCTGCAGCGCGGCAAGATCGCGATCAACCTCGACGAGGGCGATGCGCTGGTGAATGCCGAGCTGACCGACGGCGAGTGCGACATCATGCTGTTCGCCAGCAACGGCAAGGCATCGCGCTTCGACGAAGGCAGCGTGCGTTCGATGGGCCGCACCGCCACCGGTGTGCGCGGCATGAAGCTGGCCGAGGGCGAGGAAGTGCGCAGCCTGATCGTGGTCGACGGCGAAGGCGACATCCTGACCGCCAGCGAGAACGGTTACGGCAAGCGCACCCCGGTGGCGGAGTTCCCGAAGAAGGGACGCGGCACGCAGGGCGTGATCGCGCTCAAGACCACGGAGCGCAACGGCCAGCTGGTCGGCGCGATCCAGCTCAGCGACCATCACGACGTGCTGCTGATCTCCGATGGCGGCACGCTGGTGCGCACGCCGGCGGCGGACATCGCGCAGGTCGGGCGCAATACCCAGGGCGTGACGCTGATACGCGTGCAGGCCGGCGAGAAGCTGCAGGCGGTGGAGCGGCTGGATGTCTCGCTGGACGAGGATTCCGTTGATGTCGCAGCAGAATCCGGGAACCGAGAGGGCTGACCGAGCATGGCCCGGCGCTCAGATGTGCAGCGCCGGGTCCTTGAAGCGGTCGTCCTCGCCGGCTGATTCGGCGGGCATGCGCCAAGTCGCCGGGATCCCGGTCGCGACCGCACCGGCCGGCACATCCTTGACCACCACCGCATTGGCGCCGATCCGCACGTCGTCGCCCAGGGCGATCGGCCCGAGCACCTTGGCGCCCGCGCCGATCATCACGCCGTTGCCCACGGTGGGGTGGCGCTTGACCCGCCGCGACGACGTGCCGCCCAGCGTCACGCCGTGGTACAGCATCACGTCGTCGCCCACCTCGGCGGTCTCGCCGATCACCACGCCCATCCCGTGGTCGATGTACAGCCTGCGGCCGATCCGCGCGGCCGGATGGATCTCGATTCCGGTGAATGCCCGCGCGAAGTAGGCGATGATGCGCGCCGGCCATGCCCAGCCGTGCGTCCACAGCCTGTGCGCGATGCGATGCAGCCAGACCGCATGCAGCCCGGGCGCGGTGAACAGCAGCACCGCGCGCGAGGTGGCCGCCGGGTCCCTGGCCATGGCGGCATCCAGGTCTTCCCGGATCAGGCCGGCGATTCCGGGCGACGCGCCTGCGTCGGCCATCAGTCCAGCAGGTCGGAGAACAGAATGGTCGACAGGTAGCGCTCGCCGAAACTCGGGATCACCACCACGATGGTCTTGCCGGCATTTTCGGGGCGATTCGCCACGCGATCGGCAGCCGCGAGGGCGGCGCCGGAGGAGATGCCGACCAGCAATCCTTCCTCACGGGCCGCACGTCGGGCCCAATCGACCGCGGTTTCCGCATCGATATCGACTATTTCGTCGTAAATACCGCGGTCCAGGATATCCGGCACGAAGTTCGCGCCGAGGCCCTGGATCTTGTGCGGGCCGGGCTGGCCGCCGTTGAGGATCGGTGATTCGGCGGGTTCCACGCCAATCACCTGCACGGCGGGCTTGCGGGCCTTCAGTACCTGTCCGACTCCGGTGATGGTGCCTCCGGTGCCGATTCCGGCGATGAAGATGTCCACGCCGCCATCGGTGTCGTTCCAGACTTCTTCGGCCGTGGTGCGCCGGTGGATTTCCGGATTGGCCGGGTTGGCGAACTGCCGCGCCAGCACGCCGTCGCGCTCGGCGGCGATCGCATTGGCGCGCTCCACCGCGCCGCGCATGCCTTCGCTGCCGGGTGTCAGCACCAATTCAGCACCATAGGCGCGGAGCAGCGCGCGGCGTTCCTTGCTCATGGTTTCGGGCATGGTCAGGACCACCTTGTAGCCACGGGCAGCGCCGACCATCGCCAGCGCGATGCCGGTGTTGCCGGATGTCGCTTCGACGATGGTCCCGCCGGGCTTGAGTTCGCCACTGGCTTCGGCCGCGTCGATGATCGCAACGCCGATCCGGTCCTTTACCGAACTGGCGGGGTTGTAGAACTCGAGCTTGGCCAGCACCGTGGCTTCGGAACGGATCAGGCGGTTGATGCGGACCAGCGGAGTGCCGCCGACGAGGGCGGTGATGTCGGGATAGACCTTCATGGGGGAAGTCCTGATGCGGCACTGCAGCATACGTGATGCGGACGGTATCCGGTCAAGCCGGGGACGATCGATGGCCAGCCCCGGCGCGGAATATTCGCGCATGCTGTGTCAGGACAGCGGCGTTGCCGGGAAATCCCGTGTTATCCGGTCGAGGACGTGTTCGGCGGAGGAAACCCGGAACTCGCCCGGCGCCTCGACTGCGAGAAACCCGACGATGCCATCTTCCGCGTAGAGGGCATAGCGCTTGCTCCTCAGGCCCATGCCATAGGCGCTGGCATCCATCGCCAGGCCCATCGCGCGGGTGAAGTCGCCATTGCCGTCGGCCAGCATGTGCAATCCGCTGGGTACGTGCTGGGATTCGCCCCAGGCCTGCATCACGAACGGGTCGTTGACGGAGACGCAGGCCACCTCGATGCCCCGCCGGAGGAACTCGGGATAGTTCGCTACGTAGCCCGGCAAGTGCCGTTCCGAGCAGGTGGGGGTGAAGGCGCCGGGAACACCGAACACCACCACCTTCCTGCCGTGGAAGAATGCACGGGTGTCCACTTGTTCGACGCCTCCGTCGATCGTCTGCAAGACGGCTTCGGGGATGTGCTCCCCGGCCTGGATGGTCATGGCGTTGCTCCTTTCCCGGGTCGTGTCCGGAGTCTAGTCTGCACTCGCCGGGCAGGCGTCAACGGGTTGAACACGCGACGAACGCCACCATCTTCACCCGGACATCCGATTCGCAGGAGACCCTCGATGCATTTCAAGGATTATTACGAAACCCTCGGGGTCGAGCCGAACGCCGGCGATGCGGAGATCAAGACGGCTTATCGGCGGTTGGCCAGGAAATACCACCCCGACGTCAGCAAGGAGGCCGGCGCGGAAGAGAAGTTCAAGGCGGTCAACGAGGCATACGAAGCGCTGCGCGACCCGCAGAAGCGCGCCGCCTACGACCAGGTGCGCTCGAGAGGCTATCGCCCCGGGGACGAAGTGCCGCCAGCGGGGGGATTCGGCGGGGACGGCGGCATGCCGCCGGATTTCGATTTCGAGGAGATCTTCGCCGGTGGCGGTGCCGGCGGCGGCTTCAGCGATTTCTTCGAGCAGGTGTTCGGCCGCGGTCGAGGCGGCACCGGTGGGCAGCGTCCACGTCCGCAGCCGCAGGGCGACACGCATGCCAAGCTGAGCGTGCCGCTGGAGGCGGTCTATGCAGGGGACAGCGTCAGGATCGGCATCAACGGCAAATCACTGGACGTGCGGATCCCCAAAGGCATCCGCCAGGGGCAATCCATCCGGCTGAAGGGGCAGGGCACGTACGGCGACCTGCTGCTGGAGATCGAGTATGCCGCCCATCCGCAATTCGAAGTCGATGGCCGCAACCTGATCCACGTGCTGCCTGTCGCGCCGTGGGTGGTTGCGTTGGGCGGCACGGTCGGGGTTCCCACGCTGGGCGGCCCGGTCGAACTCAAGATTCCCCCGGGCTCGGAGGCGGGGCGCAAGCTGAGGTTGCGCGGGCGCGGGCTGCCCGGCTCGGTCTCCGGCGACCAGATCGTCGAGCTCGAGGTATCGGCACCGGTTCCGCACAACGAGCGGCAGAAGGACGCTTACCAGGACTTGCGAGACGCCTTCGAAGGCTGAACGAACCGATTCGCGCCGCGTACGCGATCACGGTTTCGCCTTGTCGATTGAATTGCCATCACAAATCCACACATTCGCGCTGGATGAAGGCCCATGCATCACGCAGGCTTGATCCATCAGTCCAAAAGATGGTAAGCGACAGCCCGCAATGCCGGGCCAATGCGGAAAAGATCATGGAAGAGTACTACGCCATTCTCGGCGTCCATCGCTGGGCAAACGAAGCGGAAATCAAGTCCGCCTTCAGGCGTTTGGCCCGGCGATACCATCCCGACGTTTCCGCGGAAGCCGGGGCGGAAGAAAACTTCAAGCGTGTGAACGAGGCCTACAACGTCTTGTCCGCATTGCGCAAGCACGACGTGCCGATGGCTCAGCCCACCGCAGCCGGAACGGATGAAGATACCGGGCACCATTACCGGGAAATCGTTTCCGCGCCTTATTTCCGGGCGTTCCTGGCCTTGGCGCTGCCCCGCGGCCGCACCCAGTACGGCGCGGCCCAGCCCAGCATCAAGCTGAACCTGCCGCTGGAGAGCGTGCACGGCGGCGGCGTCATCAGGGTGGGCCAGCCGCACGCCTGCGTCGATATCCATGTGCCGAAGGGCATCAGGCCGGGCGAAGTGATCCGGATCGAGGATTTCGGAACCGGTGCCCATGTCCGGTTCCGTGTCGAGTACGAACCCCATCCGGTCTATCGGGTGGAGGCCGACGTGATCGTGGTCGATGTCGAGGTGGATTCGCTGCAGGTCGAGCGCTGCGAGGAAGTGCTGGTGCCGACGCTGGGCGGGGAAGTACGCATGAAGCTGCCCGCCAATGCGACCGACGGCACCCGCCTCCGGTTGCAGGGGCGTGGCTTGCTTTCGGGCGATACGTACGGCGACCAGATCGTGTGTCTCAAGGTCGTCGCGCGCGTCGGCAGCGACGCGCGGCAGAAAGCCCAGCGCTGGACCGCATCCAACGACCCGCTTTACCGGATGGCATCCACTGGCCCGCGCGACGCCGGACCAGGCTGATCGAAGAACCGCGGTGCGTGAGTGCCCCGACCGACCGGCTTGGGGGATCAGGCGGCGGCCGGACTCACCGCAGAACTCATGACCCCTTCGATGACTTGGGTGAGTTCGTATTCGCTGAAGGGTTTGGTCAGGTAACCCTTGGCGCCTTGGCGCATGCCCCAGACGCGATCGGTGTCCTGGTCCTTGGTGGTGACCAGGACCACCGGGATGTGCTGCGTGGATTCATCGCGCGTGATGGCGCGCGTTGCCTGGAATCCGTTGAGGTTGGGCATGACCACATCCATCAGGATCAGGTCCGGCAGTGCTTCGCGCGCGCGCACGACGCCCTGGGCGCCATCTTCTGCGGTCAGGCACTCATGCCCTAGTTTCTGCACGATGCGACAGATCCCCATCAGTTGCGATGGTGAGTCGTCGACGATCAGGATACGAGCCATCCTTAACTCCCCTCCCCGGGTGATAGGCCGATTCTATCCACAAATTGTGACGGAAGTGCAATTTCATGAATCAAACCGTACCAAGGTACGGCCCAGCCCGCCTCCGGCAAGCAAGCGGCCGAATACCGCGGGCAGGCCCGAAAGGCCAGTTTCCTCGGTGCAGATGCCGTCCAGGTTTGCCGGGTGCCAATCGCTGGCCAGATGCGCCCAGACCTGTTCGCGGATGCCGCGGGCGGTGCCGCCCGAGGCCACGCCCAACAGCGAAACGCCGCGGATGATTAAGGGCATCACCGTAGTCGGCAGCTCCGCGGTTGCCGCCAGCCCTGCGCTCGCCACGTTGCCATAGGGCATGGTCTGGGCCAGCAGGCTGGCCAGCATCGAGCCACCGACGTTGTCCAACGCGCCGCCGAAGCGTGCGGACTCCAGCGGTCGGCTGGTTTGCAGCGCCTCGCGGCCCAGCACATCTTTCGCGCCCAGGCCTTTCAGGTAAGCGTGCTGGTCGGCCTTGCCGCTGATTGCATGCACGTCGAAACCGGCGCGGCTGAAGATGGCGGTGCCGAGCGAGCCCACGCCGCCGGTCGCGCCGGTGATGGCGATCGGCCCCAGTTCGGGCGCCTGCCGGTTCTCCAGCATCCGGAACAACGCCAACGCGGCGGTGAACCCGGCGGTGCCGAGGATCATCGATTCGCGCAGGCTGAGGCCGGCAGGCAGGGCGATGGCCCATTTCGATTCGATTCGCGCGTACTCGCTGTAACCGCCGTCACGAGTTTCAGACAGGCCGCAGCCGGTGACCAGCACTGCATCGCCTTCCCTGAACGCCGGATCGTCCGAGCGCACCACGTGGCCTGCGACGTCGATGCCGCCATTGAGCGGAAAGCGGCGCAGGATCTTTCCCTGTCCGGTGCCGGCGAGCGCGTCCTTGTAGTTGACCGAGGAGTAAGCGGTCTTGATGACGATCTCGCCGGGCGAGAGATCGTCGAGCGAGACCTGCTCGATGCCGCTGCGGTAGCCGCGTTGGTCGTCGTGGATGCGGAAGGCATCGAAGCGCGCGGGAACGGTCATGTCTCCTCCAGGGAAGTGAGTTGGCTACGGCGCTTCCGGTCCATCCACTTGTCGGCATCGGCAGGTGCGTAATCGCGCAGCCAAGCGAGCAGGGCATCGGCATCCTCGCCATGCCAGAGGTCGCCGCGCTGGTCCGCGTGCAGGAATCCTTCGGCGACCATCGCGTTCATCATCGCCATCAGCGGTTGCCAGAAACCTCCGACGTCGAGAAAAGCGCAAGGCTTCCTGCCCAGCCCGAGCTGGCGCCAGGTCAGCATTTCGAACATCTCGTCCAGCGTGCCGAAGCCGCCGGGCAGGGCGATGAAGGCGTCGGACAGCTCGAACATCCGCATCTTGCGCGCGTGCATCGAATCGACGACCTCGAGCCGGGTGAGGCCGCGATGCGCGACCTCCCAATCCACGAGTTGCTGCGGGATCACGCCGACCACCTCGCCGCCGGCCGCGAGCACCGCATCGGCGACGATACCCATCAGCCCGACGTTGCCGCCGCCATAGACCAGCGCCGCGCCTTCGCGCGCGATGCGTGCGCCGAGCGATCGCGCGGCCTCGGCATAGACGGGACGGGCGCCGGCATTGGAGCCGCAATAAACGCAGATCGTTTTCATGGGCCCATTATGTCCCGCCATCAACGGAAACGGCGCCCGCGGGCGCCGTCTCGTCGTGCATGCGTGGCGAATCAGTTCGCCTTGTGGATCGCGCGCTTGTCCACCGCCATCGCGGCATCGTGCACGGCTTCGGACAGCGAGGGATGCGCGTGGCAGATGCGGGCGAGATCGTCCGCGCTGCCGTTGAACTCCATCGAGATCACGCCCTCGTGCACCAGTTCGGACACGTTCGGGCCGACCAGGTGCATGCCGAGAATGCGGTCGGTTTCGGCATCGGCCAACACCTTGACGAAGCCGATCGGCTCGGCCATCGCCACCGCGCGCGCGACCGCCGCGAACGGGAAGCTGCCGGCCTTGTAGGCGATGCCCTCGGCCTTGAGCTGCTCCTCGGTCTTGCCGACCCAGGCGATTTCCGGCTCGGTGTAGATCACCCACGGGATGGTGTCGTAGTTGACGTGGCCGGGCAGGCCGGCGATCAGCTCCGCCACCGCAATGCCTTCCTCGAAGCCCTTGTGGGCGAGCATCGGGCCGCGCACGCAGTCGCCGATCGCCCACACGCCGTCGGCGCCGGTGTGGCAATGCGCGTCCACCTCGATCTGGCCGCGCTCGTTGAGCTTGACGCCGGTGCCTTCGGCCAGCACGCCCTTGGTCGCGGGGCGGCGGCCCACGGCCACCAGCAGCTTGTCGACGGTGAGGGTCTGGTCTTCCTTGCCGTCGTTGTAGGTCATGACGACTTCGTCGCCCTTGACCTCGGCATTCAGCAGCTTGGCGCCCAGCTTGATGTCGAGGCCCTGCTTCTTGAACTCTCTCGCGGCGACCTTGGCCACTTCCTTGTCGGCGGCGGCGAGGAAGTCCGGCATCGCCTCGAGGATGGTGACCTCGGAACCCAGGCGGTTCCACACGCTGCCGAGCTCCAGGCCGATCACGCCGGCGCCGATCACGCCCAGGCGCTTGGGTACTTCGGTGAAGTCCAGGCCGCCGACGTTGTCGACGATGTGCTTGCCGTCGAACTTGGCGAACGGCAGCTCGATCGAATCCGAGCCCACGGCGAGGATCACGTTGGTGCCCTTGATTTCGACTTCGGAACCATCGTGCTGCTTCACCTTCACCACGTTGCCCGGCTGCAGTTGGCCATAGCCGTAGAAGGCGGTGACCTTGTTGGCCTTGAACAGCATCGCGATGCCGCCGGTGAACTGCTTCACGATCTTGTCCTTGCGGGCGACCATCGTGGCGACGTCCATCCTGGCGTCCGAGAAGCTGATGCCGTGCTGGTCGAAGAGGTGGCCCATGTTCCAGAACTGGCGGCTGGAATCGAGCAGTGCCTTGGACGGCACGCAACCCACGCGCAGGCAGGTGCCACCGAGGGCCGGCTGGCCGTCCTTGCCCAGCGCGGCATCCACGCAGGCGGTCTTCAGGCCCAGTTGCGCGGCGCGGATCGCGGCGTGGTAGCCGGCGGGGCCGCCGCCGATTACGACGACATCGAATTGCTGTTGTTCGGACATGAGGTTGTTTCCTTTTCGAACTTTGCCGAGTCTTGAAACGACACGCCCCGCACGGGCGGGGCGCGTTGCGAGGGCCGATTACATGCCGAGCAGCATGCGGTGCGGATTCTCGAGCTGGTTCTTGATGTCGACCAGGAACAGGACCGCGTCCTTGCCGTCGATGATGCGGTGGTCGTAGCTGAGCGCGATGTACATCATCGGCGCGGCGACGACCTGGCCGTCCTCGACGATGGCGCGCTCCTTGATGGCGTGCATGCCGAGGATGGCCGACTGCGGCGGGTTGACGATCGGCGTGGAGAACAGCGAGCCGAAGGTGCCGCCATTGGTGATGGTGAAGGTGCCGCCCTGCAGGTCTTCCAGCTTCAGGCCGCCCTCGCGCGCCGCCTTGGCGTAGCCGGCGATGCTCTTCTCGACTTCGGCGAAGTCCATGCGCTCGACATTGCGAAGCACCGGCGTGACCAGGCCCTTGTCGGTGGACACGGCGATCGAGATGTCGGCATAGCCGTGATAGATGATGTCGTCGCCATCGACCGAGGCATTGACCACCGGGTACTTCTGCAGCGCGTTGGCGGCGGCCTTGGCGAAGAAGCTCATGAAGCCGAGCTTGATGCCGTTGGCCTTGACGAAGTCGTCCTGCAACTCCGAGCGCATCGCCATCACCTTGCCCAGGTTCACCTCGTTGAAGGAGGTGAGCATGGCGATGGATTCCTTCGACTCCATCAGGCGCTTGGCGATGGTCTTGCGGATGCGCGTCATCGGCACGCGCTCTTCCGGGCGCGCGCCGCCGGCCACGCCCGCGGTCTTGCCGCTGGCGTAGTTGACCAGGTCTTCCTTGGTCACCGCGCCGCGACGACCGGTACCTTCGACCTGCGCCGGGTCGATGCCTTCCTTCTTCGCGGTGAAGGCGGCGCCCGGCGGCAGCTGCGAGGTATTGCCGCTGGCAGCCGGTGCGGAAGCGGCTGCCGGCGCCGCGGGGGCAGGAGCGGCCGGTGCCGCGGCGGGCGCAGGTGCAGCCGCCGCCGCAGGCTGGGCCGGCGCGGCTTCGGCCACGGCCACGGCGCCTTCCTCGATCACCGCGATGACCTGCTGGCTGGTGACGGTGGCGCCGGTATCGAACTTGATCTCCTTCAGCACGCCGTCGGCGGGCGAGGGCACTTCCAGCACCACCTTGTCGGTTTCGAGGTCGACCAGGTTCTCGTCGCGCCTGACGGCGTCGCCGACCTTCTTGTGCCAGCCGGCGATGGTGGCGTCGGAGACGGATTCGGGAAGAACCGGGACTTTGATTTCAGTGGTCATGTCGGGGGTCCGGTGGAAGTCGATGGGGAAAAGCGCGTCGGGTCATTCCACGCCCGGTTCCATGCCGGGCGGATTGACCAGCGCATCGGCGATCAGTTTCTGCTGCTCGGCGACATGGTCGTTGAAATGACCGACCGCCGGCGAAGGCGAGCGGGCGCGCCCGGCATAGGACAGCTTCTGGCGGGGGAGCAGGCAGGCGCGGAGATGGTGCTGGATCTGGAACCAGGCGCCCTGGTTCTGCGGCTCCTCCTGGCACCAGATGACGTCGTCCGCCCAGGGGTGGCGTGCGAGTTCCTCGGCCAGCCGGTCGCGCGGGAACGGATAGAGCTGCTCGACGCGGACGATCGCCACGTCGGCGAGGTTGCGCTTCTCGGCCTCCTCCAGCAGGTCGTAGTAGACCTTGCCCGAGCACAGCACGATGCGGCGCACGACGTTCGGGTCCGCCTTCGCATCGGGGATCAGCGTCTGGAACCCGCCGTCGGCGAGATCCTCCAGCGAGGAGACGGCCAGCTTGTGCCGCAGCAGCGACTTCGGCGTCATCACCACCAGCGGCTTGCGGGTATCCATGCGCATCTGCCGGCGGATCATGTGGAATGCCTGTGCCGGCGTGGTCGGCACGCAGACGATCATGTTGTCCAGCGCGCACAGCTGCAGGAAGCGCTCGAGGCGCGCGGAACTGTGCTCCGGGCCCTGGCCCTCGTAACCGTGAGGGAGGAACAGCGCCAGGCCACACAGGCGGCCCCATTTGGCCTCGCCCGAGGCGATGAACTGGTCGATGACGACCTGGGCGCCGTTGGCGAAATCGCCGAACTGGGCTTCCCAGATGTCGAGCGTGTCCGGATCGGTGGTGGAATAACCGTACTCGAACGCCATGACCGCCTCTTCGCTGAGCAGCGAATCGATGATGGTGGCGTATTCCGGGTTCTTCACCAGTTGCCGCAAGGGCAGGTAGTACTGGTCGGTCTTCTGGTCGTGCAGCACGCCGTGGCGATGGAAGAAGGTGCCGCGGCCCGAATCCTGCCCGACCAGGCGCAGCCGGTAGTCCTGCGTCAGCAGCGTGGCGTAGGCCAGGTTCTCGGCGAAGCCCCAGTCGCCCGGCTGCTCGCCAGCCGCCATCTTGAGGCGGTCATCGTAGATCTTGGCAACGCGCGGATGCAGGGTGATCTCGGCCGGGATGGTGTTGATCTGCTTGGCCAATGCGTCGAGCTTGTCGCGCGCGAAGGTGGTGTCGACCTTGTCGCCCAGCTTGCCTTGCAGGAGCTTCGTCCAGTTCGGCATGAGCGGATCGGGCTCGACCTTCACCACCTCGGCGGTGACCTGGCCGGCGTCGAGCTTGTCGCGGTAGGCGTCGGCGGCGGCCTTGACCGCATCGGCACCGATCACGCCTTCGGCCACCAGCGCGTCGCCGTACTTTTCGCGCGTGGTCTTCATCGCGCGGATCTTCTGGTACATCAACGGCTGGGTCGCCGCCGGCTCGTCGGCCTCGTTGTGTCCGTTGCGACGGTAGCAGACCAGGTCGATCACCACGTCGCGGCCGAAGCGCTGCCGGAAATCGAAGGCCAGTTCGGTGCAGAACACCACGGCCTCGGGATCGTCGCCGTTCACGTGCAGGATCGGCGCATCGACCATCTTGGCCACGTCGGTGCTGTAAAGCGTCGAACGCGCGTCCTGGCGTTCGCTGGTGGTGAAGCCGACCTGGTTGTTGATGACGATGTGCAGCGTGCCGCCGACCGCGAAGCCGCGTGCCTGCGACATTTGCAGCAGTTCCATGCCCACGCCCTGGCCGGCGAAGGCGGCGTCGCCGTGCAGCAGCACCGGCACGACCTGCTTGCGCTCCTTGTCGCCGCGGCGCAGCTGGCGCGAGCGCACCGAGCCGGCGACCACCGGGTTGACGATCTCCAGATGCGACGGGTTGAAGGCCAGGGCAAGGTGCATCGGGCCGCCCGGAGTTGCCACGTCGGCGGAGAAGCCCATGTGGTATTTCACGTCACCGGTGTGGGCGCGGTCGTGGGTCGGGTGCTCGAACTTGCCTTCGAACTCGTCGAAGAGCATGCGCGGGGGCTTGCCGAGGGTGTTGACCAGTACGTTCAGGCGGCCGCGGTGGGCCATGCCGATCACCATTTCCTTGACGCCGGCGCTGCCCGCATGGCGGACCAGCGCGTCCATCATCGGGATCAGTGAATCGCCGCCTTCGAGTGAAAAGCGTTTCTGGCCGACGTACTTGGTGCCGAGATAGCGCTCCAGGCCTTCGGCGGCGGTCAGGCGCTCGAGGATGCGTTGCTTGTCGTCGGCGCTGCGGCCGAACTTGCCGGCGGCGGCTTCCAGGCGCTCGTACATGAAGCGGCGCTGCTCGGCATCGGCGATGTGCATGAACTCGGCGCCGATCGAACCGGCGTAGGTCGCCCGCAGCACGGCCAGCAGGTCGCCCAGCTTCATGCGTTCCCGGCCGCCGACGCCGCCGGTGCTGAATTCGGTCCCGGCATCGGCATCGGACAGGCGATGGAAGCCGAGGGTCAGGTCCGGCGCATCCGGGTGGACCAGCAGGTCCAGCGGGTCGATCTTCGCGGCGAGGTGTCCCCGCGAACGATAGGCGGTGATGAGGCGTCCGACGTTGCGTTCGCGCTCGTCCCCGGGCGAAGCATCCGGGATGTGGCCGCGACGCGCCTGACGGCCTGCCGCCGCGACCGCGTCCGCGATCACCGAATGGGGGACGTCGCCGGCCTCGCGGCCCTTCAGTTCGTCGAAATGCCGCTTCCATTGCGGCCCGACGCTGTCCGGAGCGGCGAGGTACTGTTCATAAAGGTCTTCAAGGTAGGCCGCGTTGGCGCCGAGTTGGGAAGACTGGGCAAACCGTTTCAGGAGGCTATCCGCCATGTCGAGGATCGCTTGGGTGTGCGCGAGGCCAAAATCGGCCGGTATTCCCGAGAATGTCGTACCGCCTCGGAAAACAGGCTGAATGGCCGGTGGTCAGGGGTTGAAATTATATGCCGAGGGGGCATTGCCTTGCATCACGACGAAAGCCGCATGGCCTTTGCTGGCATTCAAAGTCCGAGCGCCCGGAGTTCCGACAGCGCGCGCGCGCGGTCCCATGCGTCCTGGAAGCGGGCCATCATCGGCAGGATCCGGCCCACCTCGTAGCTGGCGGTGGCGGTGATCCGTTCTTCGCGCTCGAACACCAGCATCAGCCCCTGGTCCCCGGCGATGAAGGCATGCGGCGCCGGGGCCGGGCTGGTCGGGTCCGATTGGCGCAGCAGGCAGAGGCTGGGCAGGCGCTGCGCCAGCGACACCAGGCCCGGTTGCAAGCGCGGCAGGTCGCCCGCGTCGCCGAACAGCCAGCGCACCTCACGTCGGGAATCCTCGGTGATGAACAGCCGCAGTGGTTCGAGCAGGGCCGCCGCGGACCAGAACGGCATGTCCGGTTCGGGTACGTAGACTGACACCCGGCGCGATGCGCCTGCCGCCAATCGCTCCACCCACGCGATCACGGCGGGCTCGCCCTCGGCTTCGAGCGGGTTCATGCCGATGCGCCATCCTCGGGCTGGTAGTGGCCGTTGTCCGCGAGGCGTTGCAGCAGTTCGCGGCCCTTGGCCGTCAATGCGGCCGCCCGATCGGCATTCAGCCGTTCGGCACCGGCGATCAGCTTCGCGTCCGCGACCAAAGCCGGGAACGCCGCGCCATTGGCGAACAGCATCGCGCCATCGCCCATCCTGCGCCAGGCCATGCGCGAATAGGGGTGTCGATGCCAGATCGTGCCCTCGCGCAGGCTGGCGGCGATGTCGAGCCCGGTCGCATCGGCGGGCGAGGGCGCCTGCCCCTCGGCCACGCGATAGGCGCTGACGAAGCGACCGAACCACTCGCCCAGCTCGTCGCGGCCGCTCAGCCGCAGCTGGTTCAGCGCGGCCAGGGCACGGTCCAGGGCTGCCTCGTCGATCTCGTTCGGGTCCTTGGGCAGCGCCAGGTCCGCATCGCCGTAACGGATGCGCTCGTCCGCATCGAAAGTCAGGCTGTCGGCGTAATGCTCCAGCAGCTCGGCGCTGGAAGGCGCGCGCAGGCCGACCGAGATCGTCAGGCAGGCATCCTCGGCGGTGCCGTGGTGCGGCACCCCGGGCGGGATGTAGAGCATGTCGCCGGGTTTCAGCACCCAGTCGTGGTTGGGGTTGAAGTGCTTGAGCAGGCGCAGCGGGACATCGTCGCGATAGGTTTCGTCGGGGTTGGCGCGGGTATCGATCTGCCAGCGCCGGTGGCCGACGCCCTGCAGCAGGAACACGTCGTAATTGTCGATGTGGGCGCCGACCGAGCCACCGGGTGCGGCGAACGACACCATGATGTCGTCCATGCGCCAACGCGGCAGGAAGGGGAAATCATCGAACAGGGCGCGCACGTCCGCATCCCACTTGTCCACGTCCTGCACCAGCAGCGTCCAGTCCTGGTGCGGCATGTCGGGAAATTTTTCTTCCGGGAACGGCCCGGTTTCGAGCTGCCAGGTGTCGTTGGCGTGGTCGTGGCGAACGATGCGCGCCAGCACGCCCTCTTCGCAGGCCAGGCCAGCGAGGTCCTCGGGCTGGATCGGCGAGTCGAACGCGGCGAAGGCGTTGCGCACCAGCAGCGGCTTCTTCTGCCAGTACTCGCGCAGGAACTGCACGGGCGGCATGCCCAGGATGCCGTGGCCGGCGGTGGCGGCATCGACTTCGATCATGGTACGGCTCCGGATTTCTCGTCGGCAAGGCGTTTCTCGAGCACTGCCAGCCCGCGGGTGGCGTAGGCCTTGCAGGCATCGGCATCGACCAGCGGCTGCTGGCCGTCGAGGCGGGCCAGCAGGTCGCTCGCCTGCACGTGGGTGGTGAGCAGGATGTCGCAGCGCTGCGCGGCGATGGTCGCGAGCGTCTGGCGGAAGGCGGCGACGTGCTCGGGATGGTCGAGGTAGCGATAGCTCTTGTCGGAGATCGCCGTCACGCTGTCGGGATAGACGATGCGGCGACAGGTTTCACCCTCGCAGCTGGTCCAGGCCCAGCCCGAGCCGCCGGCGGTGTGGCCGGGATTGGGCAGGTGGTCGATGAGCAGCGGGCCGAGCTTGACGGCCTCGCCATCGACCTGCACCTGCACGTTCGCCACCGGCGGGAAGCGGCCGATGACCTCGAACTGCGGATCGCGGCGGTCGCTGATGCCGGCTTTCAGCGCATCGGCAGCAGCGGGGCGCGCCAGCACGCGCGCACCGCTCAGCTTCTGCAGCTCGGCGACGCCGCCGACATGGTCGTTGTGCTCGTGGGTGACGAGGATGGTCTTGATGTCCTCGACGCGGAAACCGGCGGCGCGGATGTTGGCGGCGATGGACGGCGCGGCCTCGGCGGTCGCGGCATCGATCAGCACATGGCCTTGCTTTGATGTGATCAGGAACGCGCCGATCGAGCAGGTGCCCACGAACCAGGTGTTGCCGTAAACGTGGCGCGGCGTGGTCGGGTCACTCCAGCCGGCATCTTCCGCACAGGGCGTGGGGGCGGGCAGTTCGACGGCAGTGGACGGTGTGGATACGGTGGCCGCGGGCGCGGACGGCGCCGTCGCATGGCAGCCTGCCAGCGCAAGGCCGGCAAGCAGGACAGTGGGTACGCGGGTTCGCATCACGCGTCCCGTGCCAGCGTGTCGGCGAGCCCGATGTAACTGGCCGGCGTCATCTCGAGCAGGCGTTGCTTGGCATCCGCGGGCAGGTCGAGCCCCTCGACGAAGGCGCGCATCGACGCCCGGGTGATGCCCTGGCCGCGGGTCAGCGCCTTCAGCTGCTCGTAGGGCTCGGGTAGCCCATGACGGCGCATCACCGTCTGCACGGCTTCGGCCAGCACTTCCCAATTGGCGTCGAGGTCCGCCGCCAGGCGCTCCGGATTCACCTCAAGCTTGCCGAGGCCGCGCAACAGGGCATCGAAACCGATCTGCGCATGGCCGAACGCGGTGCCGAGCGCGCGCAGCACGGTGGAATCGGTGAGATCCCGCTGCCAGCGGCTGATTGGCAGCTTGGCGGCGAAATGCTCGAACAGCGCGTTGGCGATGCCGAAGTTGCCTTCCGCGTTCTCGAAATCGATCGGGTTGACCTTGTGCGGCATGGTCGAGGAACCGACTTCGCCCGCTTTCAGCTTCTGCTTGAAATAACCCTGCGAGATGTAGCCCCAGATGTCGCGCGACAGATCAATGCAGATGGTGTCGATGCGCTTCATCACGTCGCTCATCTCGGCGATGCCGTCGTGCGGCTCGATCTGCGTGGTGTAGGGCTGCCAGTCCAGGCTCAGCGACTCGACGAAGGCGCGCGAAAACGCCGGCCAATCGACATCCGGGTAACTGACGACATGCGCGTTGTAGTTGCCCACCGCGCCATTGATCTTGCCCGGCATCGGCAATCCGGCCAGCACCGCGCGCTGGCGGTCGAGGCGGGCGACGACGTTGGCGATTTCCTTGCCGACCGTAGTGGGCGAGGCGGTCTGCCCGTGCGTGCGCGAGAGCATCGGCAGCGCCGCGTACTGGTGGGCCATGTCGCGCAGCCTGGCGATGACCTCGTCGATCTTGGGCACCACCACGTCCGCGCGGGCCTCGCGCAGCATCAGCGCGTAGGAGAGGTTGTTGATGTCTTCGCTGGTACAGGCGAAATGGACGAATTCCAGCGCCGGACCCAGCTCGGCATCATCTTTCAGCTTTTCCTTGATGAAGTACTCGACCGCCTTGACGTCATGGTTGGTGGTGGCCTCGATGTCCTTGACGCGCTGCGCGTCGGCCACCGAAAAGCCGTCGGCCAGTGCGCGCAGGCGGGCGATGGGGGCATCCGGGAACGGCTTCAGCTCCACGATGCCGGGCTCGGCGGCCAGGGCCAGCAGCCATTCCACTTCGACCTTCACGCGCGCCTTGACCAGGCCGAATTCCGAGAAGATCGGGCGCAGGGCATCGACCTTGCCGGCGTAGCGGCCATCGAGCGGAGACAGGGCAGTCAGGGCGTGGGACATGCGGCGGGCCGTGTTGTGCGGGTAATTCGCCAATTCTAAACGGGCGCGGCGTTAGGCTGGGCATCCCGCATCAGGATCAGAGCACATGGCCGAGACCGCCGAACACCGCATCGAACACGACAGCATGGGCGAACTCCAGGTTCCGGCCGACGCCCTGTGGGGCGCACAGACCCAGCGTGCGGTGGAGAATTTCCCCGTCTCCGGCATCCCGATGCACCCGGGTTTCGTCCATGCGCTCGGCGCGGTGAAAGCCGCCGCAGCCGAGGTCAATGCCGGACTCGGCCTGCTCGATGACAAGCGTGCCGCGGCCATCGCGCGTTCGGCGCGGCTGGTGGCCGATGGCGAATACGACGATGAGTTCCCGCTGGACCGCTTCCAGACCGGCTCCGGCACCTCGACCAACATGAACGCCAACGAGGTCATCGCCCGGCTGGCATCGAGCAAACGCCTGGCCGTGCACCCGAACGATCACGTGAACCTCGGCCAGAGCTCGAACGACGTGATCCCGACCACGATGCGCGTGGCCGCGATTGTGGCGCTCAAGCATGAATTGCAGCCGGCCATCGCCCACCTGCGCAAGGCCATCGACAAGCGCGCCCGCGGGTTGAAGAACGTCGTCAAGACCGGACGCACGCATTTGATGGACGCGATGCCGCTGACCTTCGCGCAGGAATTCGGCGCATGGTCGGCGCAGCTGGCTTCGTGCGAAGCGCGCCTGAAAGACACCGAAAAGCGCGTGCGTCGCCTGCCGATCGGCGGGACGGCGATCGGGACCGGCATCAACGCCCATCCGCGCTTCGGCAAGAAAATGGCGGCCGCGCTCTCGCAGGCGACCGGCAGCAAGTTCGAATCCGCTGGTGACAAGTTCGAGGGTATCGCCGCGCAGGACGATCTGGTGGAACTCTCCGGCCAGTTGAACGCGCTGGCGGTGGCGTTGACCAAGATCGCCAACGACCTGCGCTGGATGAACTCTGGCCCGCTGGCGGGCCTCGGCGAAGTGGAGTTGCCGGCGCTGCAGCCGGGCAGTTCGATCATGCCGGGCAAGGTGAACCCGGTGATCTGCGAATCGTTGGCGATGGTCTCGGCGCAGGTCATGGGCTTGCACACCGCCAACACCGTGGCGGGCGCGAGCGGCAACTTCCAGCTCAACGTGATGCTGCCGCTGATCGCCGGCAACCTGCTGGATGCGATGGAGTGGCTGTCGAACGGCATGCGCTTGTTGGCCGATCGCGTGATCGCCGGGCTTTCCGTGCGGCACGATGTGGTCGATGCCGCGCTGGCGCGCAACCCGATCCTGGTGACGGCGCTGAACCCGGTGATCGGCTACGAGAAGGCCGCTGCCATCGCCAAGCGCGCGTACAAGGAAGGGCGGCCGGTGATGGAGATCGCCGTCGAGGACAGTGGGCTGTCCGCGGCCGAACTCAAGCGTCTGCTGGATCCCAAGACGCTGACCGCCGGCGGGATCCACGCGGGATCGTCCGCCGGCGGTTGATGTTGTTCAGTTGGCGGTGACGGCCGCGCCGTCGACCTTGACCGTACCCGTGGTGCGCAGGTCGACTTCGCTGCCCTTGGCAGGACGCGCATAGCGCTTGCCATCGACCCACATTCCGTCGCCTTCCAGCCGGACCTCGAGGCCGCCCGCGTCCAGCGTGCTGCTGCCGTTGCTGGAGGCGACCGACAGGCTGCCGGCCGGCACCAGGAAACGCACGCCATCGACCGACGCGGTGCTGCCGGCACCCATGGCCGCGGTCGTGCCCTGTACTGCGGTGCGGATGGAACTGCGGATGCCGTCGCGGATGTCGGCCTGGAGTTCGGAGCGGGTGCCACCGCCGGCGATGACTGCGGCACCGTCGTGTTTGCGGCAGTCATCCACGTCGGACTGGGTGAGGGTGGCGTAGGGCTTGAACTCGGGCAGGCCGGCGGCCAGTTTTGCCTGAGTGGACAGCAGCGGATCGAGTTGGGTGCAGATCTCTTTCGCTTCGGTTTCCAGTTTCTTGGCCTTGGCCTCGATGCGCTGTTCGATCTGCTGGCTCTCGCCGCTCAATATCCCGCCAATGGCCTCCTTGATGGCGTTGCCGGCGAGATCGGCGCCCTTGGTGCCCATCGACATCCCGGCTTCGGCGATGCCGAGCACCTGCTTGCGGTATTCCAACAGCAACCCGCGCTGGCGGTCGTTCACCGCGATCGCCCTGCCTTCGACCAGGAAGTCGCCCTGCGGGGTGATCTCGGCCTTCGGTTGGTCGCCCTCGCCGATGCGGCTGCCGTTGATGCTGATGCCGCCGCCGCGCCCCAGCGTCAGGTTGCCGCTGGCCATCTCGGCGCGCGCCTTGTCCATGGCCTTGCCGACGGCCTGGCCGAGGATCGTCTGCGGCGGATCGGGCGGCGAGGGCGGAGCCGGGGGGCTGGGCGCATTGCCGCAAGCGGTCAGTGACAGCGTCGACAGGCAGGCGGTGGCCACGATCTTGGCGAATTTCATTGGATTGTCCTTTGGCGGAAGTCGGTCATCGGGTGGCGAATTCGCGGCGGACCTCGGTTTCGCATTCGTCGATGTCGTCGCGGTCCAGCGTGGCGTAAGGGCGGAAGGCCGGCAGGGCGGATGCCAGTCGCTGCTGGGTAGCGTGCACCTCGGGCAGTTGCCGGCAGATATCGCGCACGCCGGGCCCGACCTGCTGGCGGACCACGCGTTCGACGCGGCGTTCCAGACTGCCGGTCATCGCGCCGAACAGCATCCCCATCCACGAGGTGCCCACCGCGTCCAGCGCCGCCTGGCCGGCGCGCTCGCCGATGTCGATGCCGCGGATCGCGATATCGATCACTTGCCCGCGATAGGTCAGCAGTTCACGTCGCTGGCGGGGATCGATCGCCTGCGCCTTGCCCTCGATGAGGAAGTCGCCTTGCGGGGTGATCTCGGCCTTGGGCAGGTGCGGGCGACGGTCGCTGTCCTTGCCGAAGCGCAGGCTGTTCTCAAGGCCCAGGCTTTCGGTCAGCAGATCCTTGCGGGCTTTCGCCAGGTCTGTCCGCATTTCCTTGCGGGCGTCGGCGAGTTCGCTGCGTATTCCGGCACTGATGCCGGTGGTTTCGCTCGGCGCGGCCTGTGCCAGCATGGGCAAGCTCAGGAGGACGGCGGCGGCGATGTGGCGGCAGTTCTTCATGGGCGTATTTTCAGGGTCGAGTGGCTGATGGGAATCAGCCTTCATCGCGCCAGCGGCGCAGGCGGATCGCGGCATAGATCATCGCGACGCCGGCCAGCGCGCCGATCCACAATGACGGCATGGCGAACAGGTGCAGGCCGCTGATCACGCCGTTGGCGCCGAACAGCGCATTCGGGCTGTCGTCCAGCCGCTGCAGGTGCAGGGTGCCGGCATAACCGGTCAGGTGGCTGCCCGGCCACGCGCTGGTCAGCGCACGGGCCACGATGTGTTGCCAGAACCAGCCGTCGCCCTGGTCATGATCGCGGAACAGGCCGAACCAGCTCACCAACACGCCGGCCAGGACCGGGATCAGGACCGCCCACAGGAACGGCTTGCTGCGGGCCCAGGCCGAGCACAGCATCAGCCAGCCTGCGGTCGGCAGTGCCCAGAAGGCATATACCGGCAACCAGCCGAACATCGCGCCGAGCAGCTTGAGCGGCTGCAGGTGCGACCAGTAGATGGTGAAGGGATTGCCGCCATTGATGGCGATGAAGATGCTCAGGATGATGCCGGCAGCCAGCATGACCGCGAGCGAGATCAGCGCGGCCGTGACCGGGGCCACGACCAGTGCGGTGAGCACTTTGCTGGTCACGGTCAGGCCGTCGGACACCGGCATCGATTTCCAGAACAGCACGCTGCGGTCCCTGCGCTCGTCGTAGAGCGAGCCCAGCAGGTAGAAGAACACCACGAAGCCGAACACCATCAGCGGCCACAGCCCCGACATCAGCGTGAAGCCGTTGACGACCTGGGCGTACTGCTCGATGTCCTTCGGGCTGGCTGCGGCGATCAGCTTGTTCCAGTCCACCTGCGAGAGCGGAATCTGCTGGCCCTCGAAGTCGATGACCTTGGCGCTTTTGCGGTTGAGCATGAACTGGCCGGTGCCGCCACCGAGGAGGGTGAAGAACAGGAAGATGGCGCCGGTCACCACCGGAGCCCAGAAGAAACCGCCCTTGTGCTCCCAGAACTCGCGCTTGAGCAGCCATTTCAGCTTGTGCGTGGGGTGGGGTTGCGTGGGGGCTGCGAGTGCACGGGTCTCGTTGGCGATGGCGTTCATGCGTAGGTCCCCTTCATGGTGGCGACGAACAGGTCGGCCAGGCCCGGGATGCGGGTTTCGCCGAGTTCGCGAAGTTGCGGTTGCGGGACGCCGTCGAACAGCATCACGGTCTTTCCGAACGCGAGCGCGCGCTCGTCGATGGGCTTGAGTGCGCGGGCGGCCTCGAGCTTGCCACCGTCGACTAGTAGCTCGATGTAGCGCTCGCCGACGGCTTCCATCGGTGCGTCCAGCACCACCTTGCCGTCGCGGATGAACATCACGTCGGTCAGGATGTGCTCGACTTCCTCCACCTGGTGAGTGGTGATGAGGATCGTCTTCTCCTCGTCGAAGTAGTCCTCCAGCAGGCGCTGGTAGAACTGCTTGCGATAGAGGATGTCGAGGCCGAGGGTGGGCTCGTCCAGCACCAGCAGCCTGGCGTCTATGGCCATGACCAGGGCGAGGTGCAGCTGCACGATCATGCCCTTCGACATCTCCTTGACCTTCATGTCGGGGCGAAGCTGGGTGTTGGCGATGAAGCGCTCGAAGCGCTCGCGGGAGAAACGCGGATGGACGCCTTCGGCGAATCCGGCGGCCTCGCGGACGCGGATCCAGCGCGGAAGCACCGCGACGTCGGCGATGAAGCAGACGTCGTTCATCAGATCGTCGCGTTCGGTTCGGGGGTCCTTGCCCAGCACCTTCAACTCGCCCTCGAACGGAATCAGGCCGAGGATCGCCTTGAGGGCGGTTGTCTTGCCGGCGCCGTTCGGGCCGATCAAGCCGACGATGCGCCCGGCATCCACTTCGAACGATGCGCCGTCGAGGGCGCGTTTCTGCTTGTAGGCCTTGGTCAAGCCGTGTGCGGTGACGACTGCGTTCATTGGGCTTCCCATTTCCTTGCGGGGTCGATGAGTTCCTTGGGGTCGAGGCCGAGGCGTTCGATGCGCTCGAGTACCAGCGGCCATTCTTCGGTCAGGAAACGCTGGCGCTCATTGGCCAGCATCCGCTGCGGCGCGCCCTCGACCACGAACATGCCCAGGCCGCGGCGTTTCTCGACCATTTGCTCGTCCGCCAGCTCCTGGAAGGCGCGGGAGACGGTGATCGGGTTGAGCTGGTATTCGGCCGCCACGGTGCGGACGGAGGGCAGGGCGTCCCCGGGCTTGAGCTCGCCGTCGATGATCTTGACCATGACCATTTCCTTCAGTTGGCGGTAGATGGGAATGCCATCGCTCCATTGCACGTCGGTCATGGCAGCAGGCTCCTGGGAACGAAAGTGAAAGTGGTGGTCGGGTGGCCGGGGTCGGGCAGGACCGCGGCCACGGGTGCCGGCAGCGCCAGCATCAGCAGCGCGATCATCGCAAGCGGCGCAGCCAGCATCGAGAGAATGACCATGGCAGGGCGGTGGGTACGCATGGTGTGTGAAGTGAGTGGTGTTGTATATAACTATAACACCAAAACGCAGGACGTCAATACCCGGCGACCCAACTGATGGCAGGGGTGCCGGAACGGGCGATGAAGGGATGGCAAGGAGCGGCGTTGGGCCGATTGCCTCCGCACGCGCCGCCGGCGAGAATGTGGGGTTCGTTTCCCCATCCGGATTGCCGCGCATGCTGTTCACCCGATTCCTGCTGCCGTTGTTTCTGGCCCTGCTGCCGTTGACTGCGATCGCCCAGACCGACAAGCCGCTGGCCGGGGAACGCGAGAAGACCAGCTACATGATCGGGATGGACGTTGGCAGTTCGCTGGCCGCCGCTGGACCGGACATCGACCTGGCCACATTCGAGGCTGCGATGCGCAAGGGGCTTGCCGGCGAGCAGCCGGTCATGTCCGAAACGCAGGCCAAGGCCACGGCGGTTGCGCTCATGCAACGAATGCAGGCCCGCAAGGCCGGCACCACCGACAAGGCACCGGCAGTCGATCGGGCCGCGGTCGGCATGCTGGCGGGGGCGGATGTCGGTGCCAAGCTCGCCCAGATCCGCGACGAAATCGAAGTGGCGGCCTTCATGCGCGGACTGCGTGCCAGTTGGGGAACCGGCAAGTCCGCCCTGGACGATGCCGAGCTTGCCGGGCTGCGCCAGGCGCTGGCGGTCCGCCTTCAGCAGAAGGCATTGGAGCAGGGTGAGCGCAATGCCGCCGAAGGCGAGCGATTCTTGGCCGGCAACCGCAGCGCCAAGGGCGTCGTGACCACCCGTTCCGGGCTGCAGTATCTGGTATTGCGGCAAGGGTCCGGAGCGCGGCCGTTGCCGACCGCACGGGTCCGCGTCAATTATGAAGGCCGCTTGCTGGACGGCACGGTCTTCGACAGCTCCTACCAGCGCGGCGAGCCGGCGGAATTCGCCCTCAACCGGGTCATTCCCGGCTGGACCGAGGGACTTTCGCTGATGCCGATCGGCGCCAAGTACCGTTTCTGGGTGCCTGCCGAGATCGGTTACGGCAAGCGCGGTTCGCCTCCCAGCATCGGACCGAACCAGACGCTGGTTTTCGATGTCGAACTGATGGACATCCTCAAGTAAGCCTTCACCAAGCCTTCGGCGTGCGATGCGCGCCCCCATCCATCTGGAGACCCGAATGAAATCCCGTACCCGTTCTTTCGTCGCTGCGAGCGCACTCGTCCTCGCATTGCCCCTGGCCGCGTGCAACAAGCCGGCAGACAAGTCGGCCGAAAAGCCGGCCGCCGAATCCGCCGACAAGCAGGATGATGCCGGCGCCGAGAAGATCGCCGGCCTGCCCGGCGAGAAGGACCAGGTCAGTTACATGGTCGGCATGGACATCGCCAAGATGCTGGAGCCCGCCAAGGACGAGGTCGATCTCGATACCGCATTCAAGGCCATGAAAGACGTGCTCGGCGGCAAGAAGGTCTTGCTGACCGAAGAGCAGGCCAACAAGATCCGAGAGGCCTTCGGCCAGAAGATGCAGGCCAAGCAGCTGGCCGAAATGATGGCGAAGTCGCGCAAGAATGCGGAGGAAGGCAAGAAGTTCCTGGCCGAGAACGGCAAGAAGCCGGGCGTGGTGACCACCGAATCCGGCCTGCAGTACCAGGTCGTCAGCGAAGGCAAGGGTCCGAAGCCGGGCGCCGGCGACGCGGTGAAGGTGAAGTACAAGGGCACGCTGCTCGATGGCAAGGAATTCGACAGCACCGAGGCCCATGGCGGCGAACCGGCCGTGCTGCCGCTCGATCGCGTGATCCCGGGCTGGTCCGAAGGCATCCGCCTGATGCCGGTCGGCAGCAAGTACAAGTTCTGGATTCCGTCCAACCTGGGCTACGGCGAGCAGGTCCCGCCGGGCGCGCCGTTCCCGCCGAACGCCACGCTGGTCTTCGAGGTGGAACTGCTCGACATCGTCAAGGCGCCCAAGAACTGAAGCCGGGTTCGTCGATGGCGGTGATGAAGCCGTCATCGAAATGAAGCAGACTGCGACTGCCGCCGATGCGGCAGTCGTCGTTTCGGGAGGAAGCCATGCGCATCGCGATTTTCGGTACCGGCTACGTGGGATTGGTCACGGGCGCGTGCCTGGCCGAGGTCGGGCATCAGGTGGTCTGCGTCGATGTCGATGCAGCCAAGATCGAGGGCCTGGTCCGCGGCATCGTGCCGATCTACGAACCGGGGCTGGCGCCGATGGTGCAGACGAACCATGCCGCCGGACGACTGCGTTTCACCACCGATGCGGTCGATGCGCTGGCGGCCGGCGAAATCGTCTTCATCGCCGTGGGAACGCCGCCGGATGAGGATGGCAGCGCGGACCTGCAGTACGTGCTGGCGGTAGCGCGCAGCATCGGCCGGCACCTGGACCGCCCGGTGCTGATCGTCAACAAGTCCACCGTGCCGGTCGGTACCGCCGACAAGGTGCGCGAGACGGTCGCCGCGGAACTGGCCGCGCGCGGCATCGACATCCCGTTCGAGGTCGTCTCCAACCCCGAGTTCCTGAAGGAAGGCGATGCGGTCAACGATTGCATGCGGCCGGACCGGATCGTGGTCGGCGCGCGGGGCGAGGCCGCGTTCGCGACCATGCGTCGCCTGTATGCGCCGTTCAACCGCAACCACGACCGCATGGTGACGATGGACGTGCGCTCGGCGGAGCTGACCAAGTACGCCGCCAACGCGATGCTGGCGACCAAGATCTCCTTCATGAACGAGATCGCCAACATCGCCGAGAAAGTCGGTGCCGACGTCGAAATGGTGCGCCAGGGCATCGGTTCTGACCCGCGCATCGGCTGGCATTTCATCTACCCGGGCGCGGGCTATGGCGGCTCCTGCTTCCCCAAGGATGTGCAGGCGCTGGCACGGACCGCGGCGCAGCACGGTCACGCGACCCACATCCTCGATGCCGTTGAAGCGGTCAACGATGCGCAGAAGGGGCATCTGTTCGAGTTGATGGCTCGTCATTACGGTGGCGTGGAGGCCTTGCGCGGCAAGACCATCGCGGTCTGGGGGCTGGCCTTCAAGCCCAACACCGACGACATGCGTGCAGCCAGCAGCCGTCGCTTGCTGGCGCAGCTGTGGCAAGCCGGTGCCCGCGTGCGCGCCTTCGATCCGGAAGCCGGCGCGGAGGCGCGACGCATCTTCGGCGAGCGCGACGACCTGGTGCTGTGCGACAGTGCCGAAGGCGTGCTGCAAGGCGCGGATGCGCTGGCGGTGGTGACCGAGTGGAAGCAGTTCCGCAGCCCGGATTTCGCCCGCTTGGCGCGCGAATTGGCCGATGCCGTGGTCTTCGACGGCCGCAACCTCTACGAGCCGGCGGATGTCGAGGCGCACGGGCTGGTTTATTGGGGCATCGGACGCGGCCGATCTGTCAAAATGGACCCATGAACGACACCTCGCGCATCGACGAGCTGGAAACCCGCGTGGCCTTCCAGGAGCACGCGCTCAATGAACTGAGCGATGCCCTGGCCGAGGCGCGGGCCGAGTTGACCCGGCACGCCATCCTGCTGTCGAAGGTGGTCGAGGAGCTGAAGTCGGCGCGTGGCGCCGGCGTCGCCATCAATGCCTCCGACGAGCCGCCGCCGCCCCACTACTGATCGATCCTTCCGCGTTACTTCCATGACCGATTCACTGCGCGACCAACTTCTCGGCCTCGGTTTCAAGCCGGCGCCCAAGCCCGAACGCTCGCCCAAACCCAAGCCCGGCAAGGGCCCGCCTGGCAAGCCGGGCAGGGATGGCGCGCGCGCGAATGCGCCGAAGCCGCATCGCGCCAAGCCCAAGACGGGTGGCGAGATGGACCTTGCCAAGGCCTATGCGATCCGTGCGCAGCGGGAGAAGGAAGATCGCATCGAGGCCGAGCGGCAGAAACAGGAAGCGGCGCGCATCCGCCGCGAGGCGCGGGCCAGACTGGCCGAGTTCCTCGCCGGCAAGGCGCTCAACGCCGAAGATGCGGAGATCGCCCGCCATTTCGAGTACGGCGGCAAGATCAAGCGCATCTACGTCACCGCAGGGCAACTCAAGGCGCTCAACGCCGGCGAGCTCGGCGTGCTGCAGCAGAACGGCCGTTATTTGCTGGTCGATGCCGCGACACTGGCCGGGGCCGAGGCGATCTTCGCCGACGCCGTCGCGCTCAAGATCGACCCGGACGCGCCGGCCGGGGATGACCCCTACAGCGATCCGCAATACCAGGTGCCCGACGACCTGGTGTGGTGATGGGCAATCTCATTCCTTGAGATGGCGTTCTCTTAAGTTCGAAGTGACAAAGGCAGTCTCGCCTTTGTTAGCCAAAAAGGAGAACAGCTATGTCAAAGAAGTATTGGTCCGGGCAGGAATGCGAGAAAACTGCAGATTATGGACAGTATCGCGACACTGATAATGCATATGCAGGAACGACATATGACCGGCATGTCGATAAGGGTGAGAAATTTCCCCCTAGTCTGAACAATCATCATTTTGAAGAAAAATGATTGTTCGCAAAGGGGCCATACAAATCTGGCCCCTTTCCTTTATTCCGGGTCGTAATCGAGGTTGGATGCGAGCAGGCGCTCGGCCTGCGCCAGCGTGATGTCCTTGCGTCGCGCGTAGTCCTCGGCCTGCTCCTTCGACACGCGGCCGACCACGAAATACTGGCTCTTGGGGTGGCTGAAGTACCAGCCCGAGACCGAGGCCGCCGGCAGCATCGCGAAGTTGTCGGTCAGGGTCATCGCGGCGTTGTCGGTCGCCGACAACAGCCGGAACAGCGTCGCCTTCTCGCTGTGCTCGGGGCAGGCGGGATAGCCGGGGGCCGGGCGGATGCCGCGGTATTTCTCGCCGATGATGTCCTCGGCTTCGAGTGATTCATCCGCCGCGTAACCCCAGAACTCGGTGCGCACGCGCTGGTGCAGGCGCTCGGCCAATGTTTCGGCGAGGCGGTCGGCCAGCGATTTCAGCAGGATGGCGTTGTAGTCGTCATGGTCGGCCTCGAACCGGGCGACGTGCTCCTCGATGCCGATGCCGGCGGTGCAGGCGAATGCACCGATCCAGTCCTCCTTGCCGTTGCCCGCGGGCGCGATGAAATCGGCCAGGCAGAAATCCGGCCGCTCGACCGGCTTGTCGGCCTGCTGGCGCAGGAAGTGCAGCATCGTTTCATTGCCATCGACCTGCACGGCGACGTCATCGCCGATGGACTGCGCGTGGAAGAGGCCGATCACCGCCTTCGCGGCCAGCCATTTTTCGTCGACGATGCGCTTGAGCATCGCCCGTGCATCGTTGAAGAGCTCGGTGGCCTGCTTGCCGACGATCTCGTCGGTCAGGATCGCCGGATAGCGTCCGGACAATTCCCAGGCGTTGAAGAACGGCACCCAATCGATCAGGGGCAGAAGTTCATCGAGCGGGTAATCGTCGAATACATGAACGCCAGCACGCAACGGGGCAGGGGGCGCATAGACATCCCAGCCGCCATCAAATTTCTGCGCACGCGCCTTGGTGAGCGACACCAGTCGCTTGGCATCGCCGCGATTCTTGTGACGCTCGCGGATCTCGGCGAAATCGTGGTCGTTCGCCGCCACGAAACCGCTGCGCAGGTCGGTGGAGATCAGCGATTGCGCCACGTTGACCGCGCGGCTGGCATCCTTCACCCACACCGTCGGTGCGTCGTAATGCGGGTCGATCTTCAGCGCGGTGTGCGCGCGGGAAGTCGTCGCACCGCCGATCATCAGCGGCATCGAGAACCCTTGCCGCTTCATCTCGCGGGCGACGTGGCTCATTTCCTCCAGCGAAGGCGTGATCAGGCCCGACAGGCCGATCAGGTCCGCGTTCTCCTCACGGGCGCGGTCAAGGATGGTCTGCGCCGGCACCATCACGCCCAGGTCCACCACCTCGAAGTTGTTGCAGGCCAGCACCACGCCGACGATGTTCTTGCCGATGTCGTGCACGTCGCCCTTGACCGTGGCCATCACGATCTTGCCGTTGTTCTTGCCCACATCACCCGTCCTGAGCTTCTCTTCTTCGATGTAGGGCAAGAGGTGCGCGACTGCCTTCTTCATCACGCGCGCGGACTTCACCACCTGCGGCAGGAACATCTTGCCGGCACCGAACAGGTCGCCGACCACGTTCATGCCGTCCATCAATGGTCCCTCGATCACGTCGAGAGGACGCTTGGCTTCCAGTCGCGCGACTTCGGTGTCTTCCACGATCCACTGGTCGATGCCGTGCACCAGGGCATGCGACAGGCGTGCCGCGACCGGCTGCTCGCGCCAGCGCAGGTCCTCGACCTTTTTCTCGCCCTTCTTGCCCTTGAAGCGGTCGGCGATTTCCAGCAGCCGCTCGGTGCCATCGCCGCGACGGTTGAGCACCACGTCCTCGACGCGCTCGCGCAGTTCGGCATCGAGGTCGTCGTAAAGCGGCAGGGCGCCGGCATTGACGATGCCCATGTCCATGCCGGCCTGGATCGCGTGGTAGAGGAACACCACGTGGATGGCCTGGCGCACCGCCTCGTTGCCGCGGAAGGAGAACGACACGTTCGACACGCCGCCGGAGATGTGGCTGTGCGGATGACGCTTCTTGATCTCGCGGCAGGCCTCGATGAACGCGACCGCGTAATCATCGTGCTCCTCGATGCCGGTGGCGATCGCGAACACGTTGGGATCGAAGATGATGTCCTCGGGCGGGAAACCGACCTCCTCGGTCAGCAGCTTGTACGCACGCGAGGAGATCTCGACCTTGCGCTCGATGGTGTCGGCCTGGCCGTCTTCGTCGAAGGCCATCACCACAACGGCGGCGCCGTAGCGGCGCACCAGCCGCGCCTGGCGCAGGAATTCGGCCTCGCCTTCCTTCATCGAGATTGAATTGACGATGCCCTTGCCCTGCAGGCATTTCAGGCCCGCCTCGATCACGCTCCACTTGGAGGAATCCACCATCACCGGGATGCGCGCGATGTCGGGCTCGGCGGCCATCAGGTTGAGGAAGGTCACCATCGCCTTCTCGGAGTCGAGCAGGCCTTCGTCCATGTTGACGTCGATGACCTGCGCGCCGTTCTCGACCTGCTGGCGGGCAACCACCAGTGCGTCGTCGTAGCGGCCTTCGAGGACCATCTTCTTGAACTGAGCGCTGCCGGTGACATTGGTGCGTTCGCCGATGTTGATGAAGTTCAGTTGCGGCGTGACCACCAATGGCTCGAGGCCGGACAGGCGGGTGTGGCGTTCCAGCAGGTTCATGCCGCCGCTTCCATGACCGGGATGCGACGGGGTTCGACGCCTTCCACCGCATGGGCGATGGCCGCGATGTGCGCGGGCGTGGTGCCGCAGCAACCCCCGAGCACGTTCACCAGTCCCGCGCGGGCGAATTCGCCGACGACTTCGGCCATGTCCTCGGGCGTCTCGTCGTAGCCGCCGAAGGCATTGGGCAGGCCGGCATTGGGATGCGTGGTGATGTAGGCATCGGCGACCAGCGACAACGCCTCGACGTGCGGGCGCAGATCCTTCGCGCCGAGCGCGCAGTTGAGGCCGATCGCCATCGGCTGGACATGGCGCAGCGAGTACCAGAAGGCCTCGGCGGTCTGCCCCGAAAGCGTGCGGCCGGAGGCATCGGTGATGGTGCCGGAGATCATCACTGGCAGGCGCGCGCCCAGTGCATCGAAGGCTTCCTCGATCGCGAACAGCGCGGCCTTCGCGTTGAGCGTGTCGAACACGGTTTCGACCATCAGAATGTCGGCGCCGCCCTCGAGCAGGCCATCGGCGGCCTCACGGTAGGCGTCCTTGAGCTGGTCGAAGGTGATGGCGCGATAGCCCGGCTGGTTCACGTCCGGCGAGAGCGAGGCGGTGCGGCTGGTCGGTCCCAGCACGCCGACGACGAAGCGCGGCTTGCCGGGCGTCCTGGCCTCGGCGTCGTCGCAGGCGTCGCGGGCGAGGCGCGCGCCTTCGCGGTTGAGCTCGCGCACGAGGTGCTGAAGGCGGTAATCGGCCAGCGAGATCGACGTGGAGTTGAAGGTATTGGTCTCGACGAGGTCCGCGCCGGCATCGAGGTATTCGGCGTGGATGCCGGCGATGATGTCCGGCCGGGTCAGCGTCAAGAGATCGTTGTTGCCGCGCTGGTCATGGCCTTCGCACCCACACCGGGGGCCGTGCGCGTGCCCGTCCTGCCCGAACAGCGCGTCGTAGCCATTGCGGAAGCGCTCGCCGCGATAGTCGGCTTCGTCCATTTCGTGGCGCTGGATCATCGTGCCCATCGCGCCATCCAGCACCAGGATGCGTTCATCCAGCGCGTCGAGCAGCGCTTGGGCCCTTGCGGAATTGTGCCAAGGCAGACGGTTCATCCGCTCAGTCCTTCACGCCGATCAACGCCACCACCTCGAAGTGGGGCGGGCGGCGTTCGCGCGTCACCGTGCCGGCGTCCTGCAGGGACAAGCCGGCCTTGTCGATGAATTTCTGCAGATCCTTCTGGGTGAAGCCGAGGTTCACGTGGCCGAATGGCGCCACCGCCGAGGCATGGGCATGCTTGCCGAGGCTGGAAAGCAGCAGTCGCCCGCCCGGACGCAACACGCGCGCGGCCTCGACCACGGCGGCGGCTGGACGGTTGGCGTAGGTGAGGGCATGCATCATCACCACCAGGTCGAAGCTTTCGTCGTCGAAGGGCAGAGCGTGCATGTCGCCTTCGCGCACCTCGACGTTGGGATGCGTGCGCAGTCGCTCGGTGGCGGCGTTGACGACCCGGCGGCTGGCATCCAGGCAGACGTAGCGCTCGGAATGCGGGGCGAGGAGTTCGGCCAGCACGCCGTCGCCCGAGGCGATGTCGAGCACGTCGCCGGGGTCGAGCAGCGGCAGCGCGCTGCGCGCCAGCGACTCCCAGGTGCGCCCGGGCGAATAATGGCGCTCCATGTCGCCGGCCACGCTGTCGGCCCAGTTCTGCTCGCTGGCGCGGGCGGACAGGACGCCGGGCAGGCGCGTGGCATCCTGTTCCAGCAGCGGATCGCGGCTGCCATCGCGCAAGGCCTGCCAAAGGGTGCGTTGGGCAGGTTCGAGTGATTCGTCATCGAAGCGGTAATAGGCCGATACGCCGGCACGGCGGTCGCGCACCAGGCTGGCTTCCTTCAGCCTGGCCAGATGGGTGGATACGCGCGGCTGCGCCAGACCGGTGATGGCGGCCAGTTCGGCCACGGTGAGTTCCTCGTGCGAGAGCAGCGCGAGCAATCGGACGCGGGTCGCATCCGCGAAGACCTTGAGCTGGCTCGACCAAGCTTCGAGATCCATATTTATCTCTTTATCCGGATTCAAAGATAATTGTGAAGCGGCGTGGTCCTGCGGTCAAGCGCCGTGGGCCGGCCAGCGCGATGCGGGCTACAATCGCGCTTTCCGCACTGGACGAGGACGCGCCGTGGATTTCAGCTTCACCGAAGAGCAATTGATGATTCAGGACGTGGCCCGCCGCATCGCCCAGGAAAAGATCGCTCCGTCCGCCGAGCACTTCGACAGGAGCGGTGAATTTCCGCTGGACAACATCCGCTTGCTGGGCGAGAACGGCCTGATGGGCATCGAGGTGCCGGAAGAATACGGCGGCGCGGGCATGGACCCGGTCGCCTACGTGCTGGCGATGGTCGAGATTGCCACGGCCGATGCCGCGCACAGCACCATCATGTCGGTGAACAACTCGCTGTTCTGCAACGGCATCCTGACCCACGGCACCGAGGCGCAGAAGCAGAAATACGTGCGTGCGATCGCCGAAGGCAAGGAAATCGGCGCGTTCGCGCTGACCGAGCCGCAATCGGGCTCCGATGCGACCGCCATGCGTTGTCGGGCCGTCAGGCAAGCCGACGGCAGCTACAGGATCAACGGCAAGAAGAGCTGGATCACTTCCGGCCCGGTGGCCAAGTACATCGTGCTGTTCGCGATGACCGATCCGGACAAGGGTGCGCGCGGCATCACCGCGTTCCTCATCGACACCGACAAGCCGGGCTTCGGCCGCGGCAAGACCGAGCCCAAGCTGGGCATCCGCGCCTCGGCCACCTGCGAGATCGAGTTCGAGGATTACATCGCCGACGCCGACGAGGTATTGGGCGAAGAAGGTCACGGCTTCAAGATCGCGATGAGCGTGCTGGACGCCGGCCGCATCGGCATCGCCTCGCAGTCCATCGGCATCGCTCGCGCCGCCTACGAGGCGACGCTCGCCTACGTCAAGGAGCGCAAGGCGTTCGGCCAGCCCATCGGCGCGTTCCAGATGACCCAGGCCAAGATCGCCGACATGAAGTGCAAGCTCGACGCCTCCCTGCTGCTGACGCTGCGAGCGGCGTGGCTGAAGGGCCAGGGCAAGCGCTTCACCACCGAGGCCTCGGTCGCCAAGCTCACCGCCTCGGAAGGCTGCATGTGGATCGCCCACCAGGCCGTGCAGATCCATGCCGGCATGGGCTATTCGAAGGAAATGCCGGTGGAGCGGTACTTCCGCGATGCCAAGATCACTGAAATCTACGAAGGCACCAGCGAGATCCAGCGCCTGGTCATCGCCCGCAACGAAACCGGATTGCGCTGAGCCCGTCGTCCTCCACGAAGCCACGCCCAACAGGTCGAACCATGACGTCGAAGAAAGCCCCCGCGCGCGCAGCCAAGGCCGTGCGCAGCCCTGCGCCTGCCCTCAAACCCGTCCTCGAGGCCGTCGGGAAAGATGCATCGGCCCGTGATTTCGCCGCCGCGCTGTTCGAGCGGCTGTCCCCGGCGGAGATCGCCATGCATCCGGCCGCCCACTGGGCGGCGCTGGCCAGGGACGCGCTCGCCTTCGCAGGCACCCGCAAGCCGGGGCGCGTGTCGATGCGCGTGTTCAACCCGGATATGCGCAAGAACGGCTGGGAGGTTCCGCGCAGCGTGCTGCAGATCGTCAACGACGACATGCCGTTCCTGGTCGATTCGGTCAGCATCGCGCTGGGGGAGCAGGGCATCGGCGTGCATGCGCTGATGCATCCAGTGATTGCGATGTCCCGCGACAAGTCCGGGAAACTCCTGGGCGTGGGCGAGGGCACCGACGAATCGGTGATGCACATCGAGACCGACCGCCTCGACAATGCCGATGCCAAGGCGCTCGAGAAGAGCATCGCCGGCGTGCTGGAGGATGTGCGCGCCGGCGTACGCGACTGGCCGCGCATGCGCGAGAAGATGGAGGACGTCGCCGCCAGCCTGCTCGACGATCCCGGCCCCGTGCCGGTCCCGGTGCTGGAAGAGGCGCGTGAGTTCCTGAGCTGGGCCGCCGACGATCATTTCACCTTCCTTGGCTATCGCGAGTACCGCGTCGAGAAGCACGGCAAGGAGGACATGCTGGTGGCGGTGGAGGGTTCGGGACTCGGCCTGCTGCGCGACGAGGACGCCAGCAAGCCGCGCCCGCTGAAATCCATGGACGCGCACCAGGTGCAGCAGGCGGGCGTGCTCGATCCGCTGATCTTGTCCAAGACCAACGCCCGATCGCGGGTGCATCGCCGCGGCTACATGGACTACATCGGCGTCATCAGCTACGACGCCAAGGGCAAGCCGTTGCGCGAACAGCGCTTCATCGGCCTGTTCACCTCGAGTGCCTACAACCGCCGCCCGTGGGAAATCCCGGTCGTCCGCGCCCGATTCGAGCGGGTCATGGAGGAATCGCGTCTGCCCGAAAGCGGGCACAGCGCCAAGGCGTTGCGGCACATCCTGGAAACCCTGCCGCGCGACGAACTGTTCCAGTCCAGCGATGCCGAACTGCTGGAACTGGGTGCCGGCGTGCTCGGCTTGCAGGAACGCGTGGACAGCAAGCTGTTCATCCGGCGCGACCGCTACGGCCGCTTCTATTCGGTGCTGGTCTTCGTGCCGCGCGAGCGTTTCAATACGGACATGCGGCTGCGCATCGAGCAGATGCTCAAGGGCGCCCTCTCCGCCGACCATATCGAAAGCCATGTGCTGATGGGCGATTCCCCGCTGGCGCAGCTGCACATGATCGTGCGGCCGCGCGGCGAGGCGGCCGATGCCGAATTCGACACGGCCAAGCTCGGTAGCGCGCTCACCGAGATCGTGCGCAACTGGCACGACAACCTCAACGACGTGCTGGTCGCGCGCCATGGCGAGACCGAAGGGCTGCTGCTGGCAAAACGCTACGGGCGCGCGCTGACATCGGCCTACATCGAGCAGGCGAGCCCTGAAGCCGCGGCGGACGACGTCGCCCAGCTCGCCGCCCTGGCCGAGGACCGGGACGACGTCGGCATCAGCCTGCGCACCGATCCGTCAGCGAGTCACTGTGAAGGCTGCATCGAGGTCAAGCTGTTCCGGCGCGGCGACAGCCTGTCCCTGTCCGAAGTGCTGCCGATGCTGGACCACATGGGGCTTCAGGTGGTGACCGAATACCCGTACGGCGTCGTCGCCGAAGGCCAGCCTTATTCGATCCAGGATCTCGAAGTCCGCGCCTCCGAAGGCGTGGCCCTCACCGAAGCCAGCATCGGCTATTTCACCGAGGCGTTCAGCCGCGTCTGGCGCGGCGACCTGGAAAACGACGGCTTCAACCGGCTGGTGCTGGGCGCCGGCTTGCGCTGGAAGCAGGTGCAGATGCTGCGTTCCTACTGCAAGTACCTGATGCAGATCGGCGTGCCGTTCTCGCAGAGCTACGTCGAGGCGACCTTCTCGCGTTACCCGCTGCTGGCCCGCCTGCTGGTGGAATATTTCGAGGCCCGTTTCGATCCGGCCACCGGCAAGGAGAGCAAGGCCGAAATCGCCGACGGCGCCAAGGCCTTCGCCGCGCAGATCGATGCGCTGGCCACGGGCGATGCCGGCGCGTTGGCAGCGGTCAAGCCGGTGATCGCGGCGCGCAGCGGCTCGCGCGAAGCGCAGGGCGAAGCCGTCCGCACCGCGCTGTTGGCGTTGCTCGACCGGGTCAAGAGCCTGGACGAAGACCGCATCCTGCGCAGCTTCATGGGCGTGATGGACGCGACGCTCCGCACCAACTACTACATCGACTATCCCGAAGGCCTGCGCAAGGACGGCGGCCCCGCCGACTACCTGAGCTTCAAGCTCGACTGCGTGGCGGTGCCCGATCTGCCCCGACCCAAGCCTTACCGCGAAATATGGGTTTGCGGCCCGCGCGTGGAAGGCATCCACCTGCGCTTCGGGTCGGTGGCGCGCGGCGGCCTGCGCTGGTCGGACCGCCGCGAGGACTTCCGCACCGAGGTGCTGGGCCTGGTCAAGGCGCAGATGGTGAAGAACACCGTGATCGTGCCGGTCGGCTCGAAGGGCGGCTTTTACGCCAAGCAGCTGCCTGATGCTTCCGTTGACCGCGATGCCTGGTTCGCCGAGGGCGTGGCCTGTTACAAGCGCTTCATCAACGGCCTGCTCGACATCACCGACAACCTGTCCATCGACGGCAAGGTCCTGCCGCCGACTGGCGTGGTCCGACACGACGGCGACGACCCCTACCTGGTGGTCGCGGCCGACAAGGGCACGGCGACCTTCTCAGACATCGCCAACGGCATCGCCCAGGCGCACGGTTTCTGGCTCGACGATGCGTTCGCCTCCGGCGGCTCGGTCGGTTACGACCACAAGGGCATGGGCATCACCGCGCGCGGTGCGTGGGAGTCGGTCAAGCGCCACTTCCGCGCCCTCGGTCGCAACTCGCAGAAGGAAGATTTCACCTGCGTCGGCATCGGCGACATGTCGGGTGACGTGTTCGGCAACGGCATGTTGCTGTCGAAGCACATCCGTCTGGTGGCCGCGTTCGACCATCGGCACATCTTCATCGACCCGGATCCGGACGCTGCGGCCTCGTACAAGGAGCGCCAGCGCCTGTTCAAGCTGCAGCGTTCGTCGTGGATGGACTACGACGCCAAGTTGATCAGCAAGGGCGGCGGGGTGTACTCGCGCGCCGAGAAGTCGATCAAGTTGAGCAAGGAAGTGAAGGCGGCGCTGGGTATCGAGGCCGGCATCGATGCGATGAGCCCGACCGAGCTGATGTCGGCGGTGCTCAAGTCGCCGGTCGACCTGCTGTGGAACGGCGGCATCGGCACCTACGTCAAGTCCAGCCACGAGAGCAATGCCGATGTCGGCGATCGTGCCAACAATGCGTTGCGCGTCGACGGCAGCCAGTTGCGTTGCAAGGTGGTGGGCGAGGGCGGCAACCTCGGCCTGACCCAGTTGGGCCGCGTCGAGGCTGCACAGCACGGCGTCCTGCTCAATACCGACTTCATCGACAACTCCGCGGGCGTGGATACCTCCGACCACGAGGTGAACATCAAGATTCTGCTCAACGGCGAAGTACAGAAGGGCAAGCTCAAGCTGGCGGAGCGAAACAAGCTGCTGGCCTCGATGACCGACGAGGTCGCCGGGCTCGTCCTCACCGACAACTACCGGCAGAACCAGACGCTCTCGCTGATGGAGCGCATGAGCCAGGCCCGACTCGGCTCCAAGATGCATTTCATCCGCACGCTGGAATCGCTGGGCCTGCTGGACCGGCAGATCGAGAACCTGCCGAGCGATGCCGAAGTCGCCGAGCGCAAGGCCAAGGGCCTCAGCCTGACCCGGCCGGAGCTCTCGGTGCTGCTCTCGTACTCCAAGCTGGTGGCCTACCCGGAACTGCTCAAGAGCGACGTGCCGGAGGATCCTTACCTGTCGAAGGAGTTGGTGCGGTATTTCCCGCAGCCGTTGCAGTCCAGCTATGCAAAGGCGATGGAGCATCACCGTCTGAAGCGAGAGATCATCGCCACGGCGGTCACCAACTCCACCATCAACCGCATGGGCGCGACCTTCCTGATGCGGATGCAGGAAGACAGCGGCCGCAGCATCGGCGAGATCGCCAAAGCCTACACGATCACCCGCGAAACGCTGGACGCGCGCGACCTGTGGACGCAGATCGACGCGCTCGACGGCAAGGCCGCGGAATCCGCCCAGATCGACGCATTGCAGGTCATCTGGGAGGTGCAGCGCAGCTTCACCCGCTGGCTGCTGTCGCGGCCCGGCGTCATCCCCGGCATCCAGCAGGCGGTCGAGCGCTACCACGATGGCTTCCGCGACATCCGTGCGGGGGAAGGCATCCTTCCGTCCTCGCAGCGCCCGGCCTACGAGGCCAGCCGCAGGGAATGGCGGGCCAAGGGGTTGCCGGCCGCCTTGGCCGACGAACTTGCGGCGCTGCCATATCTCGAGCCGAGCCCGAACATCATCGAGCTGGCGCGCGAGCGCAAGCTGCGCGCGGTCGAAGTGGCCAAGGTCTATTTCCGGTTGGGTGATGCTCTGCACGAGCCCTGGCTGCGCGAGCAGATCGAGGCGCTCAAGGTCGACGGCCGCTGGCATGCCGTGGCACGTGGCGTCCTCCGCGATGAACTGGCCGTGCAGATGCGCAAGCTGACCGAGCAGGCCCTGGCAATGCCGGGCAAGGATGCGGAAGCCAAGGTTGCGGCGTGGCTGGAACGCGACGATCCGACCCTGCGCTTCACCCTGTCCATGTTGAACGAGTTGGTGACGCAGAAGACGCTGGATTACCCGACCGTCTCGGTCGCCGTGCAGCGCCTGGCGCAACTCGCTAGCCGGGGTTGATGCATCCGCCTGGGCGGCGATGCTGCAGGAATGTGGTGCAGGCCACATTTCTGCAGACCGGCATCGCGTATCCTGCCGCTGGATGAATACGGATCGCATCGCCTTCTTAGCCAGCAGCGCGGCTTCAGCGCAGGCGGCCTTGCAGGCGCTTACCGTGGTGCACGGCCAATGCGCTCCGGCCGAAGCCGAGGTGCTGGTCGCCCTCGGCGGCGATGGCTTCATGCTGAACGTGTTGCATCGCCATGGCGCCCTTGGCAAGCCGGTCTACGGCATGAAGCTCGGGACCATCGGCTTCCTGATGAATCACCACCGCGAGGACGGATTGCTGGAGCGCTTGCGCATCGCGGAGCCGGCCGTGCTCAGGCCCCTCGAGATGACGGCGCTCACGGAGTCCGGAGCATCGGTCGTGTCTCTTGCGTACAACGAAGTCTCGCTGCTGCGCCAGACGCGTCAGGCCGCCCACGTCGCCATCGACCTCAACGGGCAAAATCGCCTGGACGAGCTGATTTGCGACGGCGTGATGGCCGCGACGCCGGCTGGCAGCACCGCCTACAACTTTTCCGCCGGCGGACCGATCCTGCCGCTGGGCGCCAACGTGATGGCACTGACGCCGATCGCGCCGTTCCGGCCGCGACGTTGGCGCGGGGCAGTGCTCAAGGCCGCCACCGAGGTGAAGTTCCGCGTGCTGGACCCATACAAGCGGCCCGTCAGCGCGACCGCCGATTCGCACGAGGTGCGCGATGTCGTCGAGGTCGTCATCAGGGAGTCGGGCAACCTCACGGTGACGCTGCTGTTCGACCCGGAACACAACCTGGAAGAACGCATCCTCAGCGAACAGTTCGTGGTCTGACCCGGACGACCACAGGAAAAGACATGCACGATCAGCGCCATCCTTCTCCGATCCGGGCCATGGACCGACCGTGACCTGGTCGCAGGCCGAACACGCGATCGAACCCGAGGCCGGGCGTGGGCTGAGCCGTCTGGCTTCGTTGTCATGGGCGCTGCTGGCACTTGTGATCGGCCTGGTCATCACCATCGCCGCCAACCAGATCGACCGCGAAAAGAACGAGAGCGAATATCGCCGGAACTTCGAGGAATCCGCACGCCGTATCACGCGTTCCATCGAACAGCAGCTCGACGGCTGCGAAACGATCCTGCGCTCGCTGCAGGCGATCTTCCTGGCATCGGGGGATGTGGATGCGGATGATTTCGACCGGGCCTACGAGACCCTCAATTCCGGCGGGCTGTCGCCGAGCCTGAAGGCAGTCGCATTCACCGAACGTGTGCGGATGCCGGACGGGGACCATTTCATCACCCGCTTCGCGCGGCCATTGCCCGAGAACGAAGCCATCATCGGGCTGGACGTCAACACGCAGCCCGCCAACCTCAAGACGGTGTGGGATTCCCTCAAGGACGACCAGATCCGGATGTCGCCGGCGTTCAAGCTCAGGCAGACCGAACTCGAGGGCAAGTCCAACCAAGGCGTCGTCATGCGCTTGCCGGCGTTCAGCCACGGACCCCGCCCGAAGTCGGAAGAGGAGCGGTTACCACGGTTCGTGGGCAGCATCGCGGTTTCGTTCGTGGTCCAGGCCCTCATCGAGGGCGCGGTGAAATCCGATGGCGATCATCCGGTCAAGATTCGGGTGACCGACGTCAGTGGTGGCAGCGAGAGGTCGACACTCTACGACGATATCCGCGCCAACGGCTCCAACCTGGAGCAGGACATTTCCGGCACCCTTTCATACGGCGGCAGGTTGTGGCGGATCGATTACCACAATGCGGATCCGCCTCCATCCGAAGGGCTGGGCTCGCTGACGTTCTGGGGCGGAGTGCTCTCCAGCATCCTGTTCGCGTGCCTGGCTTGGTCGGTGGCGAGCACCCGCTCGCGCGCGCTGGCCTTGGGCAAATCGATGAGCGCGCGCTACCGCGACAGCGAGGAGCGTTTCCGGCGCCTCAACGAGCTGTTGCCCACGCTGGTCCTGCTCGTCGACCGCCAGTCCGGCGACATCACTTACGCCAACCATGCCGCACGCACGCAGCTCGGCATCCGCGGGGGCGCGGTGCCGGCCTCCTCGATCCTGCCGGCATCGATCATCGACCTGCTGACGAGTGCCGGTGACAACCAGAACCTGCTGGGCGAGGCGCTGTTGACGGCTTCCAATGGCACCGAGTTCTGGGCGAACGTCATCGCCACCTCGGCCGAGTTCGACGGCAGGTTGATGTGGCTGTTGGTCGCCAGCGACGTGTCCGAGCAGCGCGAACTCACCGAAAGGCTTGGCTATGCCGCCAGCCACGACGCGCTGACGCGGCTGCCGAACCGCCAGGAGTTCGAACTCAGGCTCAGGGAAACGCTGGCCACCTGCCAAGAGTGGCCGCGGGTGCTGATGTTCGTCGACCTCGACCAGTTCAAGCTGATCAACGACACATCGGGCCACATGGCCGGGGACCAGTTGCTGATGCAGCTGGCGATGGTGATGCGCGACCAGATGGGGGAGCACGATGTGCTTGCCCGTCTTGGCGGAGACGAGTTCGGCGTGCTGCTTTGCCACGACGTGTCCGACGCCGGCGCCGCGATGGCGCGTGCGGAAACGCTGCGTCGCGCGATCGACGGTTACGTGTTTATGTGGGAGCAGCGCAGCTACACGATCAGCGCGAGCATCGGCGCCGCGCTCATCGAAGGCAGCGACATCAGCATGCAGGAGCTGATGGCCAGAGTGGATACCGCCTGCTACATGGCGAAGGAAAATGGCCGCAACCGCGTGCACTTCTACTCCGAGGACGACGACGCATCGACGCAGCGCCGCAGCGAGATGGAGTGGGCGAACCGCCTGCGCTGGGCGATCGACGAAAATCGCCTGATGCTGGCCTACCAGGAGCTGCATCCTCTCAATCCCGCCCTCCACAAGGGTGGTCCGCACATCGAGGTGCTCCTGCGGCTCGCCGACGAGCCCGGCAAACTGGTGACGCCGGGCGCCTTCCTGCCCGCAGCCGAGCGTTTCGGGCTGATGCCCAGGATCGACCGTTGGGTCATCGAGACGACACTTGCCAATCTGGACCGCGTGCATCCCTCTGGCACCGGGCTGGAGATGTGCGCCATCAACCTCTCCGGCGCCAGCTTGGAGGACGATACCATCGTCGATTTCATCGTCGATGCGCTTGATCGCCATGAAGTCGACCCGCGTCGCCTGTTGTTCGAGATCACCGAAACCGTGGCGGTCCGAAACCTCGGGCGCGTGTCCGAGCTGATCGGGCAACTGCGTGCGTTGGGCTGCAAGATCGCGCTCGACGATTTCGGTGCGGGCATGTCGTCCTTCGGCTACCTGAAGAACCTCGGCATCGACAAGATCAAGATCGACGGCGCCTTCGTCTTCGAGATCGAACGCGACAGCATTTCGCACTCCATCGTCAGGGCGATCACCGAGATCGGGCATCAGCATGGGCTGGTCGTGGTCGCCGAATGGGTTTCCAGCCAGACGCAGGCGGAAGCGCTGGCCGCGGTGGGCGTCGATTACGCGCAGGGCTTCGGGCTCCACCGCCCCGAAATCGCCGTGTTCATGCGATGAGCGTGCCGGCTACCCAACATCGGCCGCTGGTGATCGCGATCACTGCGCGTGCGCTGTTCGACATGGAGGATGGCCACCTGCTGTTCGAGCGCGAAGGCGTCGAAGCGTTCAGCGCCTACCAGCGGTCGCGGGAAGACGAGCCGATTTCGCCCGGCATGGCGTTCCCGCTGGTGCGCAAGCTGCTGGCGCTCAACAGCGGGGCACCGTCCGATGCGCCGCGCGTGGAAGTGATCCTGCTCTCGCGGAACTCCGCCGACACCGGGTTGCGGATCTTCAATTCCATCCAGCACCACGGGCTGGACATCCGTCGCGCGACGTTCACCTCGGGGGCGCCGGTCTGGCCTTACATCCGGCCTTTCGGCGCGCAACTGTTCCTGTCCGCGAACCCCGAATCGGTGCGGCGGGCGCTTGAGGCCGGCATCGGCGCCGCAACCATTCTCCCGACGGGGGCGGCCGAATCGCTTCATGATCAATTGCGCATCGCCTTCGACGGCGATGCGGTGGTGTTCGGCGACGAAAGCGAGCGCGTCTCTCGCGAGCAGGGAATCGAGGCTTTCGGTATCCACGAGCGCGAGCGTGCCCGTGAACCGCTCTCGGGTGGTCCTTTCCGCGGATTCCTGCAAGCCTTGCACGACCTGCAAGAAGCGTTCCCGGCTGGGGATGCCGCACCGATCCGCACCGCGCTGGTGACCGCGCGCTCCGCACCTGCGCACGAGCGAGTGATCCGCACGCTGCGCGAATGGGGCGTCCGGCTTGACGAAGCGCTGTTCCTCGGCGGCCGCGACAAGGGCGCCTTCCTGGAAGCGTTCGGCGCCGACATCTTCTTCGACGACTCGCTGCAGAACATCGATTCTGCGCGCCGCCATGTAGCCGCCGGCCACGTGCCGCACGGGGTGGCCAACGAACCGGGTGCGGACTAGCCGCCGGGCGGTGGCAGGCGGATGTCGGTCAGGCGCCAATTCATTCCCTGGCGCTCGAACAGGAATTCGACGGGCTCGCCATCCGCACTGTTCACCGTAGCGAAGAACCTCGACGGGGACTCGAAGCGCGTGCGCGCATTCTTCAGCGGATCGAAGGGCGGCGGTGCGCCTGCGGGGCCGCCATTCGCGGCGGATTCGCCCGACAGACGCTTGCGCAGCGCGCGTCCCTGCAGCAACAGGGCGATGCCGGCGGGCGAGACCATCGCGTCGACCGCGTTGTCCGACAGCATGCCGGCGATGCCCGATGCCATGCCGCCTGCCGCCTGCGCACCGAAGCGGCGCCCGATCTGCCGGGCAATGCGGTCCTCGATCTGCGCCTTCACGTTCGCACGCAAGGCCGGGTAATCGACATGCCGCTCGAGTCCGGCGACATCGCGCGCCTCCAGCGCCTGGCGGATGCCGTGGATTGCCCGATAAGGGCCGGAAGCCACCCAGCCGGCCAGCCCAAGCAGGCCGACAAGAAGGATCAACAGCAACCGGTTGGCGGTCTTTCCCATGTCAGAACTCTAGGTCCAGTGCGGCACAAAGATAATCCACGAACGGAGCGAGGCGCGCCAAGTCCTTTTCCATCCGCAGCCGTAATCCGGACGAAGTCATGGCGTCATCGTCCAGAGCGGCGAGCAGCGCGAAGTTGCGATGCCGCAAGTCGTCGAGGTAGGCGAAATCGGCCGGGAAACCGGATGGCGGACGCACCAGCATCTCGTCGGAGGCCAGCTTGAAGCGCCGTCGCAGCCTGCCGTCATGGGCCACGCGCGCCCATGCCGCCGGGTTGTCGAAGATGAACTGGCGCACCTTCCGCTGCGTATGCGTTTCGGGATGCCATAGTCCGGCGCCGATGAAGCTCTCGCCCGGTTGCAGGTGCAGGTAGAACGACGGTGCCGCGACCTGCTTGCGGCGCTCGTGGAAGATGCGCGCGCCCTGCCAGGGCTTGTACGGCGCCTTGTCGCTGGCGAAGCGGGTGTCGCGCTGGATGCGGAACATCGAGCCGCCGACCGTCTTCGGGTCGCTGCGATAGTGCGGGCTGATGGCGGCGATCGCGGGCTGCAGGTCGGTCAGCAGCCGCTGGAACGGCGCACGGACGGATTCCTCATAGTCGGCCTTGTGGGCGAGGAACCATTCGCGCTCGTTGTGCCGCTCCAGTCCGCGCAGGAACTTCAGGCTGCCGGCGGTGAAATACGTGCTCATGCGAATTCGGCCTCGCGCTCGTCGCCCCAGGCCTCAAGGTGGTCGAGCAGGCGGATGACGGCATCGTCGCCGGCATGGGTTTCGCGCAAGGCATCGATCTGGGCGCGATAGCGCGGCAAGGTCACCTCGCCCAGCGATTCGTCGTCCAGCAGGCGCTCGCGCAGATAGTCGCGCCAACGCGTCTGCTCGCCCAGTCCAAGGCTGTCCGGCCAGTTGCGCGCACGGTAGCGGAACAGCAACGCCTGCAACCGCGGATCGCGGAACTCGAAACCGGAGGAGGCGATCCTGTGCGGCGGTGTGGCCCGGACCTGCGCGGCGAGGCGCTTGTCGCTGTCGGGGATGAAGCCCTCGTAGAGCGCGCCGTCGGCATCGCCGGGCGGGAAATTCGGCGCAGCCGCGTACACCTGGCGAATCTTCTCGGCCAGGGCCGGGCCGGCCTTGCGCAGACGATCGGCGCGTGCTTCGACCAGGGCCGGATCGATACCCAGGCGCTCGAAATCCGCATCGCGCAGATGGTTCCATTCGACCAGTGCGGGGCAGCGGTTGGCGTGGACTTCCTTGAGCGCGATGCGCTCCTGGCCCTCGGGCAGGTCAGCGCGGGCGACGTAGAGCCGGCCGGCGATCTCCTCGGGACTCAGCGAAAGCAAGGGCTCGACGTCCTGCATCAGGTCGAACACCACCACGCGGCTGTCGATGCGCGGGTGCCGGGTCAGCGGCAGCACGGGCGCGGCGCACAAGCGCGTGGCCGGGAATCGCTGTGAGACGTGCAGCAGGGGCTGCATCACGAAGGGATCGAGCATCCGCATCGCCACCTTCTTGTCGCGCAGCGTGAGCGCGTAGTCCCACAGCTTCGGCTGCGCCGTCTTGAGCTTTCGGGCCAGGCCGATCAGCGCGCGCACGTCGGACAGGGCCTCGTGCGCCATGCCCTCGCGCAGGCCATTGTCCTCGGCCAGGTGCTCCAGCTTGAAGCTGGTGCCCTTGCCGTCCTCGCGCTGCCGCCAGACGATGCCCTCGGGGCGCAGGGCATGCATCAGCCGCATCACGTCCAGCAGGTCCCAGCGCGAATTGCCCCCGCGCCATTCGCGCTCATACGCATCGAAGAAGTTGCGCCACAGGCCGAAGCGGACGAATTCGTCGTCGAAGCGCAACGAGTTGTAGCCGACGCTGCAGGTCTCCGGCCGCGACATTTCATCGAAGATGCGCGCGATTGCTTCGGCCTCGATCACGCCATCGCGCAGGGCCTGCTGCGGGGTGATGCCGGTGACCAGCGTGGCGGCAGGCGAAGGCAGCAGGTCGTTGGCCGGCTGCACGAAGAAGCTGATCGGCTCATCGATGATCTCGAGTTCGGCATCGGTGCGGATCGCCGCGAACTGCGCGATGCGCGTGCGGCGCGGATCGCTGCCGAAGGTTTCCAGGTCGTAGAAGAGGAAGCTGGCGGCCATCAGGCCTCCGGCGGCAGGACGGCCAGCCGCTGGGCCACCTCCGCATCCACCCAGACCCAGTCGATGTCGTCGAGCGAGGCCTTGCCGCGCGTGGCCTCGATGAGCAGTTCGCGCTGGACTCGGCCGCGCTCGAACGCGGTGGCGTAGGGCACGCGCATGAAACTGACCATGCTGTAGCGCGGGACGAAGCGGTCGGGATGGCGCTCGGCCAGTTGCAGCTCGAGCTGGCGCTGCAGCAGGTAGTCGTAGTCGTCCACGCGGTCGCGCATCTCCAGGTAGTTCTCCAGCGCCATGGTCTGGATGGCGAGCGCATTTGGCGCGCGTAGCCGCTCGTAGGCGGCAAACGCGGCGTCGGCATCGTCGCTGTGTTCGAGCGCGTCCGCCAGCGCCACGCAGTCCTCGAAGGCGCAGTTCATGCCCTGGCCGTGGAAAGGCACCATCGCGTGCGCCGCGTCGCCGACTAGTACCGCCCGGCGGTCCAGCGTCCAGCGCTCCAGGTACAGCGTGGCGAGCGTGCCGACCGGGTTGCGGTCGAAATCGCGGGCCAGGTCCGGGATCAGCGGCAGCGCATCGGGGAAGTCGCGGGCGAACAGGGCGAGCGCGGCATCCCCGTCCTGCACGTCGGCGAAGCTCGGCGGCTGGCCTTCGTTGGGCATGAACAAGGTCACGGTGAAGGTGCGCTCGTCATTGGGCAGCGCGATGCACATGTAGCGGCCACGTGGCCAGATGTGCAGGGCGTTGGGCTCGATCTGGAAGCCGCCATCGAAGGCCGGCGGGATCTCCAGCTCCTTGTAGCCATGCCCCAGCCATTCGGTGCGCGCCCCCAGTGGCGCGACTTTTTCCATCTCCGCGCGCAGGGTCGAGCCGGCACCGTCGCAACCGACCAGCGCGTTGAAGGCATGGCGATGGTCGCGGCCGTGTTCGTCGTGGAAGATGGCGATGCCGGCGTCGAAGTCCACGCTGGCCAGCCCGCGATCGAAGTGCAGCTTGGCGCCCGCGGCTTCGGCGGCATTGAGCAAGGTGATGTTGAGCTCGCCGCGGTTGATCGACCAGATCACCTCGGAGTCGTCGCGCCCGTACCGCTGAAGCTGCGGTTCGCCGCCGAGCGGATGCACCATGCGGCCGCGCATCATCACCGCCTGGCGCAGCACCTGATCGTCCGCGCCGGCCTGGCGAAGCGCATGCAGGCCGCGTTCGGCGAGCGCCAGGTTGATGGAGCGTCCGCCTGCGTAGCCATCGATGCGCGGATCGCCCCGGCGCTCGAACACCTCGACGTTGAATCCGCGCTGCGCCAGCAAGGTGGCGAGCAGCGCACCGGCCAGTCCCGCGCCGACGAGGGTCACATGGCGATCAACAGGCATCGATCCACTCCTTGGCTGCGCCCACGAAGCGCAGGATGTCTTCGTGGTTGTTGTAGAGCGGGGCGGGCGAGATGCGGATGACATCCGGCTCGCGCCAGTCGCCGAGCACGCCGCGTGATTGCAGGTGGTCGAACAGGCTGCGGCCGGCATCGCCGCCCGCCTTCACCCGCAACGAGAGCTGCGCGCCGCGTTGCGCTTCGTCGCGCGGCGTGAGGATTTCGATGGCCTCGGACAAATGCGCGTCGATCAGGGCCTCGAGATAGCCGGTCAGCCGCCGCGACTTCCCGCGCAGCGCCTTGAGGCCGGCGCGCTGGAACTGTTCGACCGAGGCGCGCAGCGGCGCAAGGCCGAGGATCGGCGGGTTCGACAGCTGCCAGCCATCGGCGCCGGGCGTCGGGTCGAACTGCGGCCCCATCTTGAAGCGCACGGCCTTGTCGTTGCCCCACCAGCCGGCGAAGCGCGGACGCGCGGTTTCGGCGTGACGCTCATGCACGAAGCAACCACCGACCGCGCCGGGACCGGCGTTCATGTACTTGTAATGGCACCAGACCGCGAAATCCGCGCCGTCATCGTGCAGGGCAAGGTCGAGGTTGCCGACCGCATGGGCGAGGTCGAAGCCGGCGATGGCGCCGGCCTCGTGCCCGAGGCGGGCGATTTCCTTCAGGTCGAAGGCCTGCCCCGTGCGGTATTGCACGCCGGGCCAGAGCACCAGCGCCAGGCGCGAAGCGTTGTCGCGGATGGCGCGGGCGATGGCCTCCATCGAAAACACGCCGCCGGGCAGATCGGGTTCGACTTCGATCAGCTCGGTCTCCGGCGACAGGCCGCGGTATCGCAGTTGCGATTCGACCGCGTAGCGATCGGACGGAAAGCTGCCGGCCTCGATCAGGATCGCGGTGCGTTCCGCGCTCGGCTGGTAGAAGCTCACCATCATCAGGTGCAGGTTGGCGGTCAGCGAATTCATCGCCACCACTTCCTCTGGCTTGGCCCCGACGATCGCAGCCAGTGGCTCGCGCAGCAGCTCGTGATAGGGCATCCACTGCGCCTGGCCGGTGAAGTGGCCTTCGACGGCCTCGGTCGCCCACTTGTCGAGCACTTCCTCGACATGCGCGCGGGCGCCGCGCGGCTGCAGGCCGAGCGAATTGCCGCAGAAATAAGCCTGCTCCCGGCCGTCGTGCAGCGGGATCAGGAATTCGTGGCGGAATCCGCGCAGTGGGCACTCGGCGTCGTGTGCACGGGCATATTCAAGAGTGAAGCGATCGTCGGTCATGCGAATCTCGATGCGGGCAGGCCGAGCCATTCCAGCGCGGTGCCGTGGTAGAGGCGGGCGCGCTCGGCTTCGTCCAGTCCAAGTCGCTCGATGCCTTCGCCCGGCACCTGTTCGCCGAGCGGGAAGGGATAGTCGGTGCCGAGCATCACGCGCTCGCTGCCGCAAGTCTCAAGCAAGTAGCGCAGCGCGGCGTCATCCGCCACCCACGAGTCGAAGTACAGGCGTTCCAGATACTCGCGCGGGTTGCGGAAGTTGTCGGTGGCGACCAGGTCCGGACGCATGTTGAAGCCGTGCTCGATGCGGCCGATGGTGTAGGGGAAGCTGCCGCCGCCGTGCGCCATGCACACGCGCAGCTTGGGCAAGCGTTCCAGCACGCCGCCAAACACCAGGCAGCAGGCGGCGCGAGACTGCTCGGCGGGCATGCCGACCAGCCATGGCAGCCAGTACTTGGGCATGGTGTCGGTGCCCATCATGTCCCAGGGATGCACCAGGATCGCCGCGCCCAGCTCGGCCGCGGCCTCGAAGAACGGGAACAGTTCGGGTGCGTCGAGGTTCCAATGGCCGCCATCGGACAGGTGCAGGTGCGAGCCGATCTGCACGCCCTGCAAGCCCAGCTCGTCCATGCAGCGTTCCAGCTCGCGGATGGCCAGCTGGGGGGACTGCAGGGGCACGGTGCCGATGCCGGCGTAGTGGCGCGGATGGGCGCGTATCGTTTCGGCCATGTGGTCGTTGAGCGACTGGTGCAGCTCCAGTGCATGGTTGGCCTTGGCCCAGTAGCTGAACATCACCGGCACGGTTGACAACACCTGCACCTGCACGCCGAAGCCGGCATATTCGTCGATGCGGATCTGCGGGTCCCAGGTCTTGGGCCAAATCTCGCGGAAGAACTTGCCGTCGCGATAGATGCGCGTGCGGCCATCGTCGCCGTGGTGGACCACAGGAAAGCGTGCATCGCCATATTTCTTGGCGAGGTCGGGCCAGTGGCGTGGCAAATAATGCGCGTGGACGTCGATCTTGAGCATGGGGTCAGGTGATGTCGGCGCGGGAGTCGGCCTGCATCTCGTAACGCGACGGGCGCGGGTTCAAGGTGCCGCATTGCGTGCAGGTACGCAACGCCTCGTCGCGATAGAAGGTCTCGAACACGCGGAAGAAATCCTGCTCGATGTCCTTGAGGTGGAAGAACTCTTCGTAGAGCTTGTGGTTGCACTCCACGCAGAACCACATCAGCGCGTCGTCCTCGTGCGGCAGGCGCTTGCGTTCTATCACCAGGCCCACGCTGCCGGGCATGCGTTGCGGCGAATGCGGCACGCGCGGCGGCAGGTAGAAGGTCTCGCCGGCCTTGATCGGGATGTCGCGGGCCTGGCCGTCCTCCTGGATCGTCAGCACCATTTCGCCTTCGAGCTGGTGGAACCACTCGGGGCCTTCCTCGAAATGGTAATCCGTGCGTGCATTGGGACCGCCGACGATCATCACGATGAAATCGTCATCGACGATGCACTTGTTGCCGACCGGCGGCTTCAGCAGGTGGCGGTGTTCATCGATCCAGGCTTGGAAATCGATCGGTCCGGGCAAGGGCATGGGCTTACTCCTTCATCTGTGCGATGCATTTCAGCTCGATCGCGATGGGCGTCGGCAGCGCGGTGATGCCCAGGGTGGTGCGGCAGGGCGCGGTCGCTGCGTCGGGGAAATGTTCGGCCCAGACCGCGTTGTAGGCTTGGAAATCGCCGGCCATGTCGGTGAGGTAGACGGTCACGTCGACCAGGTCTTCCCAGCGGGCACCGCTGGATTCCAGCACGGCGCGCACGTTGGCGAATACCGCATGGGTCTGTGCCTTGATGTCGTAGGCCAGCAGCACGCCGTCCTCGCCATGCACGTTGCCCGGCACGCCGTTGCTGGCCGGGTCGCGTGGACCAACGCCGGAAAGGAACAGCTGGTTGCCCACGCGCCGCGCATGCGGGTAATGGCCGACCGGCCTGGGGGCGCTGGAACTCTGGATCACGTCGGCCATCAGCGGTCCTCGCGGTCGGTGCGGATGCGTTCCAGCGCAGCCTCGTACTGAGGCTCCAATTGGTCCGGTGCCGCTACGTCCAGGCCGAGGTCGTGCACACGGCCGTCCTTCAACGTATAGACCCAGCCGTGCACGGCCAGCTTCTGCCCGCGCGCCCAGGCGTCGCGCACGATGGTGGTCTGGCAGACGTTGGCCACCTGTTCGAGCGCGTTGAGCTCGCACAGGCGGTCGTGCTGCAGCGTCTCGCCGCCGGCGGCTTCCAGCAGCGCCGCATGCTTGGCGGACACATCGCCGACATGACGGATCCAGTTGTCGGCCAGACCCACGCGCGCATTGGTCAGCGCCGCATGCACGCCGCCGCAGCCGTAGTGGCCGACCACCAGGATGTGTTCGACCTTGAGCACGTCCACCGCGAACTGGATCACCGACAGGCAGTTGAGGTCGGTGTGCACGACCACATTCGCGATGTTGCGATGGACGAACACTTCGCCCGGCGTCAGGTCCACCACCTGGTTGGCCGGCACCCGCGAATCCGAACAGCCGATCCACAGGTATTTCGGTGCCTGCTGCCTGGACAGGCGTTCGAAGAAGGTCGGGTCTTCACGCGAGACGCGCTCGGCCCAGGCGCGGTTGTTTTGCAGGAGGTCGTCGAGTCGGTTCATGGCGAGGGCGAGCCGGGTGTGGGGGCGGGAACGGACAGCGCATGCTGCGCCAGCGCCTTGCCGTCGCCGCCAAGCAGGCGCAGGCGGTAGCTTCCGGGCGCGAGGTAGAGCGGTTCGGCGACTTCGTCGGCGGCCAGCACCAGGAACTGGTCGGCCGGGATGGCGTCATCGCCCTCTTCGGCATGGCGGGCTTCGGCGAGGCAGGGCAGGTGGCCAAGGCAGGGCGTCATGTCGATCGCGACGGCGTGCCGGCGGCCTTCCAGTGCCAGCCAGGCGGGACGCAGCGGCGTCGATGGCGGCGACGGCAGCAGCACGGACACATCGTATAGGCCCGGCTTGTTGCTCCATGCGTCGCCGCCCTCGCGTGCGAGCAGGACGCTGGGCACACCTGCCGCGAACTGCGCGGACAGCTTGCGGCCGATCGTGTCCACATCGTCGGCTTCGAAGGAGCGGGTCGATGTCTGCTCGACTGTCAAGAGCGACAGGCCGCTGATGCGCGCCAACTCCATCGCCATCGGCCTGGCATCGTCCGGCAAGCCCTGCTGCGCCTCGCCGATGTGGGCATAGCCGGCGTGCACCAGCATCCTGACCTGCGGATCGTCGGCGAGCACCTTGGCGATGGCGTTGGCCTGCCCGGTTTCGCGGTCCTGCTGGCGCTTGCCGGGCGCTGCGGCCGCTTCGTACGGCACCAGCCGATAGCCCAGTCGCTTCGCCTCGCGGACCAGCTCCGCGAACACCGGCTCGCGGGTGTAGATGCCGCTGTCGCGATCCGGATAGCCACGGGGCAGGGGATCCCTGCCCTCGTTCGCCAGCGCTTCCAGCGCCAGGTGGGTGTAGCCCTTCTGGCGCAGGACCGGCAGCAGTGACAGTGTGAGCGTGCGCGTCTGCGGTACGTGGTGCGCCTCGTTGAGCATGACCACGCGGTAGTCGTCTGCCTGTGCGGCGATCCATTCCACGGCCGGCACGGCGCGATGGGTGGATGGCGAAGGCAGGTCGTCGCGCGGCGCGTCGCCTTTCCGGAAAGGGAAAGTGCGCAGGGCATCCAGCGGACGGCCGAGGAAGCTGTAGTGGGTGGCCAGCATTTGCGCCGCGATGCCGCGCCACTGCGGGTTCTCCCGCACTTCCGGGCTGGTCATGAAGCGGAATTCGTCGAAGGTGGTTTTCTGCTGGTTGAGGCGCTCGAAGAACGTCGGCGGGGATGATTTGCCTTCGCCACCTGCCTCCTGCGCCCGCACGCTGGCACACGGCAGCAGCGCGGTGGCTACTAAGGTAATTGCAACAACAGTGAATCGATTCATGACAGGGCAATCCCCACGTTTTTCGCCTCGGTGAAAAACCGCATCGCCTCCAGCCCGCCCTCGCGGCCCAGTCCGGAGGCGCCGCTGCCGCCGAAGGGCGTGCGCAGGTCGCGCATCAGCCAGGTGTTGATCCAGACCATGCCCACACGCAGGTCGGCGGCCAGGCGGTGCGCACGGGAGAGGTCGTTGGTGAAAATCGATGCCGACAGGCCGTAGTCGCTGGCGTTGGCAAGCTGCAGCGCGTCGGCATCCGAATCGAAGGCCTGCAGCGTGACCACCGGGCCGAAGATTTCCTCGCGATTGGTCGCGCACTCCGGACCGAGTCCGTCGATCACGGTCGGTGCGATGAACCAGCCGAGGCGATCCAATGCCTCGCCGCCGCACAGCACCCGGCCGCCTTCGTCGCGGGCGCGCCGGATGCAGGCCAGCACCTTGTCGAATTGCATCTGCGATACCAGCGGACCGATCTGGGTCCAGTCATCCAGCGGATCGCCGATGCGCAGCGCCTGTACGCGTTCGACGAAGGCCTCGCGGAATGCGTCGTAAATGCCGCGTTCGATCAGCAGGCGCGAACCACACAGGCAGATCTGCCCGCTGTTCTGGAAGGCGCTGCGCACCAGCGTATCCAGGTGCTTGCGCCAGTCGCTGTCGGCGAACACGAGGGTGGCGTTCTTGCCGCCCAGTTCCAGCGAGGTCTTCTTCAGCATCGGCCCGGTGATGCCGGCGATGCGGCGGCCGACTGCGCTGCTGCCGGTGAAACTGATCGCCTTGGTGCCGGGGTGCTGGACGATGGCCTCGCCGACGGTCGGGCCGCGCCCGTTCACCACGTTCAGCACGCCGGCCGGGAAGCCGATTTCCGCCGCCAGTGCGGCCAGCATCGTGGCGGTGCGCGGCGTGACTTCGGACGGCTTGGCGACGACGGTATTGCCGGCCGCCAGCGCGGGCGCGATCTTCCAGGTGAACAGGTACAGCGGCAGGTTCCAGGGGCTGATGCAGCCGACCACGCCCAGCGGCAGGCGCAGGGTGTAGTTCAGGCCGGCCTCGCCGTGGTGGGATTCGCTGGAAAACTGGGTGGCCGCATGCGCGAAGAAGCGCAGGTTGCTGACCGCGCGCGGAATCTCGACATCGCGGGCCAGCGCCAGCGGCTTGCCGCCGTCGATGGCCTCGGCGCGGGCGAAGTCATCGATGCGCGCTTCCAGCGCATCGGCCAATCGCTCCATCCAGTGCGTGCGGGCGCTGTTGGGCAACGAGGACCAGGCGGGGAAGGCGGCCTGCGCGGCGGCGACGGCGGCATCGACATCGCCTGCGTCGCCATCGGCCACCTGCGATGCCGGTTCCCGCGTGGCCGGATCGAACACCTCCAGCCATTGGCCGTTGGCGGGTGTGCAGGGACGTCCGTTGATCCAGTGGGGGTCGCGTCGCATCCGTCTAGTTTAGAGCGAAAGCTCCGCGCGGGCCCGGCGTACTCATGCCGGTTGGCAACGCGGGCACAGGAACATCGGCCGGCTGTTGGCCTGCGTGCGCACGATGGGCGTGCCGCAGCGCGGGCAGGGCTGGCCGTCGCGCTTGAACACGCGGAAGCGGAAGCTGCCTTCGCCCTGCGCCAGGTAATCGGCGCGCATGCCCGGCGTGGGTTCGATGCCGCGGGTGGCATAGCTGTGGCGCGGGATCGCCAGCAGCGCGGCGGCGAGCTGCGCGGTCCGCGCGGGGTCGAGGTCGCGCGGGCGCTGCGCCGGATGCAGGCCGGCATCGAACAGCACTTCGGCGCGCAGGTAGTTGCCCATGCCGGCCAGGAAGCCCTGGTCCAGCAGCAGGCCGCCGAGCGCGCGGTTGCGGAACGCGGCGGACTGCAGCCGTGTCGCGACCGTGGCGGCCTCCAGCGTCGGGTCGAGCACGTCTGGCCCCAGCGTGCGCAGGAAGGGGTGCGCTTCCACGTCGTCGCTGCGCCACATCGACACATCGGAGGCGGAATACAGCAGGATCGCATTGCTCGCCGTTTCCAGCGCGACCCGCAGGCTGCGGCTGGTGGCGGGCCGCTCGCCCGGTGCCACCGTCTTCCACACGCCGTACAGCTGGTTGTGGCTGTACAGCGTCCAGCCATGGTCGAAACGGGTCAGCAGCGCCTTGCCGCGCGGGGTGATGGCCTCGATGCGGTGGCCGATGAGGTCGCGCTCGAAGCGCTTGAGGTCCGGGAAGGCGAATTCGGCGTGTCGCAGTGGCTGGCCGACCACGGCGATGGCCAGGCGGTCGGCGGCGCGGCGAATTTCCGGGCCTTCCGGCATCGGCTAGATCGAATTCATCCGACCGCCATCCACCGCGATCGACTGCCCGTTGATGTAGCCGGCGGAGGGGCTGCACAGGAAGGCGATCAGGCTGGCCGGTTCGGAGGGGTCGGCGAAGCGTCGTGCCGGCACCAGCGACATCATCTCGGAGCGCACCTCCGCCACGGTTTTGCCGCTACGCGCCCGCGCCCCTTCGACGATCTGCGCGATGCGCCCGGTTTCGGTGAAGCCGGGCAGCACGTTGTTGACGGTGATGCCGTCGGCGGCGAGCTCGCGCGACAGGGTCTTGGCCCAGCTGGCGACCGCGCCGCGCGTGGTGTTGGACACGCCTAGGTTCGGGATCGGCTCGTACACCGAGGTGGAGATGATGTTGACGATGCGGCCGTATCGGGCTGCGCGCATCCCCGGCACCACGGCCTGCGCCAGCGTCTGGTTGGCGAGCAGATGCTTGCGATAGGCATCGAGAAAGGCGTCGAGATCGGCGTCGATGGCCGCGCCACCCGGTGGGCCGCCGGTGTTGTTGACGAGAATGTGGACTGGGCGTGCCTGCGCCAGCGCGAGGACGGCATCGCGCAGGCCCGAAGTGTCCGCCATGTCGGCGACGATGAGGTCGTGGCGTTGAACCTCCTTGCGGGGCAGGGAAGCGACGACTTTGCGCAAGGCTTCTTCGCGGCGAGCCAGCACGGTGACATCGGCACCGAGCAGCGCCAGTTCGTTGGCGGTGGCGCGGCCAATGCCGTCGGATGCGCCACATACCAGGGCGTGCTTGCCGGTGAGGTCAAGTTGCATCGCGGGAGTCCTCCAGTGTCTGTTGCATCAGGTGGGCGATCTGTCGGCCGCCGGCGTCGTCCATTTCTTCCAGCCGCGCGATGACCGCTTCGCGATTGGCGCGCGGATGGTTCTGGCTGAGCTTGTCCTTGATCTGGATGCGCGTCGGCTGCAGGCGGAAGCCGCTGATGCCGCGCACCTGCACGCGTTCCGCCGGATTCTTCGCATCGAAGCGCCAGTCGCCGCCGGCGCGTGCCTCGAACTGCGTGCTGGTGCGTTCCACCAGGTCGATCAAGTCGGCTTCTTTGTCGAAACCTTCCAGCACGCCATGCAGGTGCGCGGTGCTGTAGTTCCAGGTCGGCACGCGGGCCTGTTCGGCCTTGTCGGGGTACCAGCCGGCGGATACGTAGGCGTCCGGGCCATGCACGATGAGCAGCGCCGGTTTCCCGTTGTGCGCGACCTGCGGATTGGCGCGGGCCCAGTGGCCCTCGATCAGGACATCATGACCGTCACGACGGTACAGCACGGGCAATTGGCTGGCGATGGGCGCGCCGTCGTCGCCGGTCGTGATGACGGTGACGAAGGGGTTGGCCTCGATCAACGCGTCCAGCCGGCGCAGGTCATCACTGCTGAAGGCACGCTGCAGGAACATCTCAGGCGCGCGTGCCGAGGTTGCGGACCATGCGTGCGCGAAGCTCGTCGTCGCTGCCCTCGGGTGGCTCGACTTCATGCAGGCTGAAACCGCGATGCAGCGCGTCGTCTTCGTCCAGGCCGTCGAGCGACACGAACTCGGCATCCATCAGCGCCGCGCGGGCGGTGTCCGGGCTGTCGTAGGCGAGGGTATTGCCGTCGGCATCGAACACTTCGGCGGTGCCGGCCTCGCGCACCCGCAGGCGCGCCCAGATCAGGGTGCCACCGAGCGTGGCCAGCCACCATTCGGTGTGTGGCGTGTCGTCGTCGTGCAGGGGAGCATTCATGCGCCGATCTCCGGAAAGGCGACCGACCATAGCCACAACAGGCCGGCCATTGTCAGGCCCAGCACGATGCAGCTGAGTGAAATCATCGCGGGCGTGGCCAGACCGGTGAAGCCGGCGTCACGCACCTCGCGGTATTTCATCGACAACAGCCACCACAATGCGCGCGGGTCGGCGAAGGCGGCATCGCCCAGGTGTGCACGCACGTCCGGGTGGCGATCACGCAAATGCACCAGCGCAAGCGGCCAGAAGATGACGAAGGCGGTCGTGCCGGCGATGGCCACGGCCAGGAACACCAGGGCGAAGAACAGGACCATCGATCAGAACTCCGCGCTGCCGGGCGCACGCGGGTAGGGGATCGCGTCGCGGATGTTGGTGAGGCCGCAGACGTACACGACCAGGCGCTCGAAACCGAGGCCGAAGCCCGAGTGCGGCACCGTGCCGTAGCGGCGGAAATCGCGATACCAGCCGTAATGTTCGGTATCAAGGCCGAATTGCTGCATGCGCGCATCCAGCACGTCCAGACGCTCCTCGCGCTGGCTGCCACCGATGATCTCGCCGATGCCCGGCGCCAGCACGTCCATCGCGGCGACGGTCTTGCCGTCGTCGTTGAGGCGCATGTAGAACGCTTTGATCTCTTCTGGATAGTTCATCACTACGACCGGGCGGCCCACGTGTTCTTCGGTCAACCAACGCTCGTGTTCGGTCTGCAGGTCCAGGCCCCATTCGACCGGGAACTCAAACTTCTTGCCGCTGGCCTGCAGGAGCTTGATCGCGTCGCTGTAATCGATGCGCTCGAACGGGGCATTGATGAAGCTTTCCAGTCGCGTGACGGCATCTTTCTGCACGCGCTCGGCGATGAACGCCATGTCGTCGGCGCGTTCATCCAGCACCGCGCGGAATAGATACTTGAGAAAGTCTTCGGCAAGATCCGCGGTGTCATTGAGGTCGGCGAAGGCGATCTCGGGCTCGATCATCCAGAACTCGGCCAGGTGGCGCGTGGTGTTGCTGTTCTCGGCGCGGAAGGTCGGGCCGAAGGTATAGACCTTGCTGAGCGCGAGGCAATACGCCTCGACGTTGAGCTGGCCGGAGACCGTCAGGAAGGTTTCCTTGCCGAAGAAGTCGCGGCTGAAGTCCACCGCACCATCCTTGCCGCGCGGCAGGTTGGCCATGTCGAGCGTGGAGACGCGGAACATCTGGCCTGCGCCTTCCGCGTCGGAGGTGGTGATGATCGGCGTGGAGATCCAGTAGAAGCCGCGCTCATGGAAGAAGCGGTGCACGGCCATCGACAGGCAGTGGCGGATGCGGGTCACCGCGCCGAACAGGTTGGTGCGTGGACGCAGGTGGGCGACTTCGCGCAGGAATTCCGGCGACATCGGTTTGGGCTGGATCGGGTAGGTGAGGGGTTCATCCACCCAGCCGACGACCTCGATGGCATCGGCTTGAATCTCGAAGCCCTGGCCCTTGCCCTGCGACGGGGTCAGCTTGCCGGTGGCGATGACTGCGCAGCTCGGCGTCAGGCGCTTGATTTCGTCGAAATTGGGCAGGGCATCGGTCGCGACCACCTGGATCGGTGCGAAGCCCGAGCCATCGCTGACGTTGACGAAGGCGAGGTTGCTGGAGCCGCGCACGGTGCGCACCCAGCCCTTGACCGTCACCTGGCCGCCTTCGGGGAGATGGCCGGCCAATGCCTGGGCCACGGAGGTCGTCGTCATCGTCTTGAATCCTGCGCTGCGCGCATCCACATGAAGAGGGCAAGTTTAATCGAAGGTACACTCCGATCATGGCCGTCACCCTTGCCCCCGCCGCGCTGGAGCGCGTCCAGAGCTATCTCGCCGCCGAGCCCGGCAAGGCCGGCTTGCGTTTCGGCGTCAAGCGCACCGGCTGCTCGGGCTGGGGCTACGTCATAGGCTTGGCCGATGACGTCGAAGCGGGCGATAGCGCCTTCAAGCAGGACGGGGTCACCATCGTGGTCGATGTCGACAGCCTGCCGCTTGTCGATGGCACCGAGATCGACTTCCTCAAAAGCGGCCTGAACGAGCAATTCGTCTTCCGCAATCCCAAGGCCCAGGGCGAATGCGGCTGCGGCGAGAGCTTCACCACGGATGCAGACAAGGCCGCCTGAGCGGCCAGTTGCTGCAAGCCATTGATTCGGTCATAATTTCCGGCTCCGTGCGGCCTTGCCGTTCGGGGCACTTGCTCCATGGGGCCCGTCCGGGTCGCCGGGGGCTGTCGGGCCGGCAATCCTGCTGGCCGATATCCACAAGGAAAACACAATGCGTCATTACGAAGTCGTGTTCCTGGTCCATCCGGACCAGAGCGAACAGGTGCCGGGCATGCTCGAGCGCTACAAGGGCCTGATCGAGAACGCCGGCGGCACCGTCCACCGCGTCGAAGACTGGGGCCGCCGCATGCTGGCCTATCCCATCAACAATCTGGTCAAGGCCCACTACGTGATGTTCAACATCGAGGCCGACCAGGCCGCGTTGAACGAGCTGGTCGACAGCTTCCGCTTCAACGACGCGGTCCTGCGCCACCTGATCATCAGGCGGGATGAGGCCGTCACCGAACAGTCCCTGATCATGAAGAACAAGGACGAGAAGGGCGACAAGCCCGAGCGCGGCGAGCGCCGCCGCCGTGACGAAGAGTCGAGCGACAACAGTGACGCCTCCGGCGCCGACAACGACAACGCCGAAGCCGCCTGAGGAGACACGACATGTCCAAGTTCTTTCGCCGCCGCAAGTTCTGCAAGTTCACCGCCGAAGGCGTGACCGAGGTCGATTACAAGGATCTCAACATGCTGCGCCAGTACCTGACCGAGACCGGCAAGATCGTGCCGAGCCGCATTACCGGCACCAAGTCGCGCTACCAGCGCCAGCTGGCGACCGCGGTGAAGCGTGCGCGTTTCCTGGCCCTGCTGCCGTACACGGACAACCACGACGTCTGATTGCGCTTCGCCTGCCCGGCGTGGCGTTGTCGCGGGCTGGTCGCGCGCTTCCTCATTGACCCCGTGTCAGGTGCGTCGCGCGCGCCCTCCTGCTCCTGGCCACACCTTCGCAGGCTGTGCGCAATACGAAGTCATTCCCGAGTTCTCGTCCTTCCGGACAACTCAACGCTGCGGGCCCGCCCGCTAACGGAGACACATCATGAAACTCATCCTCCTGCAGAAAGTGCAGAACCTCGGCAAGCTCGGCGACACCGTCGAAGTGAAGCCCGGCTTCGGCCGCAACTACCTGGTGCCGCAGGGCAAGGCCGTGCCGGCTACCGCCGCCAACCTGGCCGAGTTCGAGGCCAAGCGCGCCGAGTACGAAGCCAAGGCCCAGTCCACGCATGACGAGGCGGAATCGCGCCGCGCCGGCATCGAAGGCCAGAGCGTGACCATCCACGCCAACGCCTCCAATGAAGGCAAGCTGTTCGGCTCCGTCACTCCGCGTGACATCGCCGAAGCCTTCACGGCCGCCGGCTTCCCGCTCAACAAGAGCGAAGTGATCCTGGGCGAAGGCCCGTTGCGGCACACTGGCGAATACGAAGTGATCGCCCATTTCGCCGCCGACGTGGAAGCCCTGCTCAAGGTGATCGTGGCATCCGAAGAAGGCTGATCCGGGCATCGGATCGGTTCTGGAAACGGGCGCTCAGGCGCCCGTTTTCCTTTGCGCGGAGCGATGGCGCAGCCAGTCGCAGCCGGTGATACGCCTGGAATGGAGACTTATCCACAGGATATGCCGTCGCGGCTCCACAAGCCGCCGGCCTAGCATGGAGGCACGTTGTCGCCACGTGGATGCGACGCCCAGTTGGAAACCGCGCTCATGTCCAGTCGCCCCGACTTCCGCAGCAGCGACCGTAGCGAGAACCGCCTCCACCAGTTGCGGCTGCCGCCGCAATCGGTGGAGGCCGAACAGGCGGTGCTGGGCGGCCTGATGCTCGCCCCCGAGGCCTTCGACCGCATATCGGATCTGATCGGCGAACACGATTTCTATCGTCGCGACCACCAGCTGATCTTCCGCGCCATCCGCGAACTGGCCGAGCGCAACCGGCCGTTCGACGCCGTCACCCTCGGCGAATGGTTCGAATCGCAGGGCCTGGCCGAGCAGGTCGCCGGCGGCGCCTACCTGGTCGAGCTGGCCAGCACCACGCCATCGGCCGCCAACATCCGCGCCTATGCCGAGATCGTCCGCGACAAGGCGGTGCTTCGCCGCCTGATCGACGTCGGTACCGGCATCGTCAACGATGCCTTCCTGCCCGAGGGGCGCGAGAGCGGCGAAATCCTCGCCAAGGCCGAACAGGACGTGTTCGCCATTGCCGAGGCCGGGAGCCGGGGGCGCGCCGATTTCGTCAACGTCACCAGCGCACTGCAGGAAGCGATGGAAGTGCTGCAGCAACGCTACGACAGCGGTGGCAGCGTCACCGGGTTGCCGACCGGATACACCGAATTCGACGAGATGACCGCCGGTCTGCAGCCGACCGATCTGCTGATCCTCGCGGCGCGCCCGTCGATGGGCAAGACCACGCTGGCGTTGAACATGGCCGAGTACGCGGCCATGAAGACCCGCAAGGCGGTAGCGGTGTTCTCGATGGAAATGTCGGCCAGCCAGTTGGCGATGCGCCTGATGTCGTCGGTGGGACGGGTCAACGCGACCCGCCTGCGCACCGGGCAGCTGGAGGACGAGGACTGGAGCCGCGTGTCCAGCGCGATCCGGATCCTGCGCGAGGTCAAGGTGTTCATCGACGATACGCCGGCACTGTCGCCGGACATGCTCCGCTCCAAGGCGCGCCGGCTCAAGCGCGAGCACGACCTCGGCCTGATCGTCATCGACTACCTGCAGCTGATGGCGGTACCCGGCAACAGCGAAAACCGCGCGACCGAGATTTCGGAGATTTCGCGCTCGCTGAAGGCCTTGGCCAAGGAGCTCAACGTGCCGGTGATCGCGCTCTCGCAGCTCAACCGCTCGCTGGAGACCCGCACCGACAAGCGCCCGGTGATGGCCGACCTGCGCGAATCGGGCGCCATCGAGCAGGATGCCGACGTCATCGTCTTCATCTACCGCGACGAGTACTACAACAAGGAAAATTCGCCGGACAAGGGCCTGGCCGAGATCATCATCGGCAAGCAGCGAAACGGCCCGACCGGCTCGTTCAAGCTGAAGTTCTTCGGCGAATACACCCGCTTCGACAACCTGGCGCACGACAGCATCGGCAGCTTCGAATGATCGGCTGACAGGGATTCACAGCAACACGGGATCGGTGCGCACGGAGCGCGTTCATACCCCGTCGACATCGAAGTAATAGGGTGCCGTTGACGGAATTGCAGGGGCGGGCCATGGCGGGGGGCAACAAGGCCATCTATGCGGCGCTGGCCGGGAATGCGGCGATCGCGGTCACCAAGTTCGGCGCGGCGGCGGTCACCGGCAGCGCGTCGATGGCCAGCGAGGGCGTGCATTCGCTGGTCGATTCGGTCAACCAACTGTTGCTGCTGTACGGCAAGCGGCGGGCGCGTCGCCCGCCTGATCGCCTGCATCCCTTCGGCTACGGCCGCGAGCTCTACTTCTGGACCTTCGTGGTCGCGATCATGGTGTTCGCGCTCGGCGCCTTGGTCTCGATCTACCAGGGCATCACCCACATCTCGGAGCCCGAGCGCATCCAGCGTCCTTTGGTGAACTACCTGGTGCTGGGAATGTCGCTGGTGTTCGAAGGGCTGTCGTGGCGGGTGGGCTTCCGCGAATTCCACGCCACCCTGCGTCCGGGGCAGGCCCCTTTCCCGGCCTTGCGCACCAGCAAGGACCTCAGCCTGCTGGCCGTGTTGATCGAGGATTCGGCCGCGGTGCTGGGGCTGCTGATCGCCGCCGCGGGCCTGGCGCTGTCGCAATGGCTGGACATGCCTGCGCTGGACGGCGTCGCCTCGCTGCTGATCGGCCTGCTGCTGGCGCAGGCCGCCTTCGCCCTCGGCTCGCGCTCGCGCGACCTGCTGGTGGGCGAGGCCGCGGATGCGGCGCTGGTGGACGAGCTGCTGGCGGTGGCAGGCGACGATCCGGCCATCGTCCATGCCAACGGGGTGCTGACCAACTACCTTGGGCCGGACGAAATGACCGCCGCGCTGAGCGCCGAGTTCCGCGACGACCTGAGCACCACCGACATCGAGCAGGCGATCCTGCGCATCGAGACCGCGCTGCGGGTGAAGCATCCGGAGCTGCGCCTGATTTTCGTCAAGCCGCAGACGCCCGAGATCTGGGCCGACCGCGTGCAGCAGGCGCAGCTCGGCGAAGGGGAGGACGAGGCGGCCAAGTGAGCGTGGACGCGGGTAGGCAACATCGCGGCGGCATGGTCGAATAAGCGGATGAGCGATCCGTTCCACCAGCGCCCGACCCGCATCGAGGTCGATCTCGACGCCTTCGCCCACAACCACGCGGCGATCCGCGCCCGCGTCGGCGTGCCGGTGATGGGCATCGTCAAGGCCAATGGCTACGGCCACGGGTTGGTGCAAATGGCGCGCGCGCTGGAGCGACGGGGCGTCGAGCAAATCGGCGTCGCCTTCGTGGAGGAGGGCATCGCGCTGCGCGCGGCCGGCATCCACACGCCTATCCTGGTGCTGGGCGGCATCTTCGGGCCACAGGTGGCGCAGTACCTCGACCACGACCTCGAGATCACCGTGTCCTCGCTCGACAAGTTGCGGCAAGTGGAAGCGGCGGCCGAGTCGCGCGGACAGCACGCGGTGGTGCACCTCAAGATCGACACCGGGATGGAGCGGATCGGCGTCCACAGCTATTCGTCGGCCGTGTTCATCGAGGCGGCAGCCGCTTCCCGCTGGTGCGAGATCAAGGGCGTGTATTCGCACCTGGCCTGTGCGGACGATCCCGCCTCGCCCATGACGGTGCAGCAGTTGGAGCGTTTCCTCGAGGCCTGCGCGCATTTCGAGCGCATCGGTGCGCCGATGCCGATCCGCCACCTGGCCAATTCCGGCGGCGTGCTGCACTTCCCCGAGACCTGGCTGGACATGGTGCGGCCGGGGATCATCCTGTACGGCGTGCTGCCCGATCCGGCCTCGAAACCCGCCATCGAGCTGCGCCCGGTGATGTCGCTGAAGTCGCAGGTGGTCTATTTCAAGGTGATCGCGGAAGGGGCATCGGTCAGTTACGGCGCGACCTGGCGCACCGACCGGCAGACCCGCATCGTCACCGTGCCGATCGGCTATGGCGATGGCTGGCCGCGCGCACTGTCATCTACGGGCGATGTGCTGATCCGCGGGCATCGTTATCCGATGGTGGGGCGCGTGTGCATGGACCAGTTCATGGTGGATATCGGCATGGACAGCGCGTGGAACGAAGACGAAGTGGTGCTGATCGGCCGGCAGGGCGACGAGGCGATCGGCGCCGAGGAGGTCGCTGCGCGCATCGGCACCATTCCCTACGAGCTGCTGGTCGGTCTCAACGAGCGCATTCCCCGGCATTACCTCGGCGGCTGAGGTTTCACCCGGCCGTCATCTAGGCGAGTTCGACCTGAACGGCGTTGTCGCATTCACGTTCAGGATACTCGCCGCGTTCTAGCCTCGGCGCGTCAATCCCACCTGCAAGGAAAGAACGCATGAATGCCATGACCAAGACCGGCATCGCTGCCGCACTGGCCGCCACGATGTTGTCCGGCTGCGCCACCTACACTGGCCAGACCAGCGATCCGAACGATCCCAACCGGACTGCGCGCGGCGCACTGATCGGTGCGGGGATCGGCGCGGTAGCCGGCTTGCTGTCGGGTAGCGATGCCACCGAACGCCGTCAGCGCGCGATGGTGGGTGCCGGCATCGGTGGACTGGCCGGCGCGGGCATCGGCGCGTACCAGGATCGCCAGGAGGCCGATCTGCGCCGCGAGACCGCAGGCACCGGCGTGGACGTGCAACGCGACGGCGACGTCATCAAGCTCAACCTGCCCGACGGCGTGACCTTCGACTTCAACAAGACCGACATCAAGCCGCAGTTCTTCCCGGCGCTCAACAGCATCGCCACGACGATCAAGCAGTACGACCAGACCATCGTCGAGATCAACGGGCATACCGACAACATCGGCACCCTGGCGGCGAACCAGAAGGTGTCGGATGCGCGCGCGCAGTCGGTCGCGGCCTATCTGTCCGCGCAGGGCGTGCAGCCGGTGCGGATGGAGACCCATGGCTACAACTACCAGCACCCGATCGCCAGCAACGATACCGAGCAGGGCCGCGCCCTGAACCGCCGCGTCGAGATCCGCCTGATCCCGCTGCGTTCGCAGGGCTGAGCACCGCCCGCGACGCCACCACCGCGAGAGCGGGGGAGCACAAACGACAGGCCGCCGATGCGCGGCCTGTCGTCGTTCAGGCCGTGCCCGCCCCGTGACGCAACCAATCGAGCAGATCGGTGCGGGTGACCAGTCCGACGAAACGGTCGCCGTCGTTGACGATGGCGACATGGCCACGGTCGAACAGCGGCAACAGCGCCTCGACCGGCTGGGTAAGGTCGAGCGCGTCGATCTTGCGGACCATCGCCGCTTCCACCGGATCGCCGAATCGCGCCGGCTGGCCATAGACGTGCAGGAGAATGTCGCTTTCGTCGACGATTCCGGCAACGCGGCCATCGGCGACGACCGGCAACTGCGACAGGCCGTTCGCGCGCATCCGGTCGAAGACGTCCGACAGCGCATCGCCGGCATTCGCGCTCACCACGCGATCGACCGGCACCGCGAGTTCGCGCAGGACAGGGCTGGCATCACGATCTGGCATGGAATCGGCGTCCGTCTGGGGGCGGATCCAGCGTAGCGGCATTCGCGTCATGGTGGAACCGAGCGGCGCGGCAGAGACGAAAAACCCGGCTTGCGGCCGGGTCGTCGTCCAATCGAATCTGGTGGGCAGTGCAGGGATCGAACCTGCGACCCTTGCCGTGTGAAGGCAATGCTCTACCGCTGAGCTAACTGCCCGAATGGGCTGCGAAGTATAGGCATGCAGGCCGTGTTTGCCAAGCATTGGCGCATCAGCGCAGCGATTGCGCCAGCAGGCGACGCACCTCGCGCTCGATGGTCGCCTGCATCGGCGAAAACATCCATCCAAGGTCGGCCTGCACGCGCACGCCATCGGCCGCGGGGACGATGCGCCCGGAGACGCCGCTGCGTGAGAAATGCAGTGCCTCGCCCTCCCATCGGCAATCGAGCCCCAGTTTCGCGCCGAGCTTGCCGGCGACCTCCTCGACCGCCCGCCGGGCCGGTCCGAAACCGAGGGAATGGGGATGATGGATGTCTATCGTGGCCATGCGCGGTCCGCCTGAACTGTTGCGAGTGTCGCCCGCACCGGGTGCGCGCGACAAGAGCGGTATGCCAGAATCGCGGCGCATGCAAACCCCGCCCGTCGCCATCCTGCGCTTTCCCGCCCAAGGCCATCCCGACCTGCCGTTGGGCGCTGGCGTAAGCGGGCTGTGCCCGGATCCGGACCTGGACCGTGGTTTGATGTTGACCTCGGGCGGCCACGCGTCCTTGATCGAGTTCTGCAGCGACGCGCGCGGATTGTGGTTGCACGTCGCCGATGGCGTGCGCGGCATGCACGTGAATGGCCGCCCGGTGCAGCGCCTGGCACGGCTCCACCTGGGCGACAGCCTGCATTTCGAGGGAATCGAGATCCAGCTGGTCGACCCATTGCCACGTGCCCCGACCATTCTGCCGGCCGATTCCGCGGCGCGGGCCGATGGATTCCGGTTTTCCCTCCGTGGCCTGTGCGGCGCCGATCACGGCCGCGCCATCGACCTGTCCCGCCCTGTCGCCTTTCCGTCCGCGGAAAACGCGGAGGAGGGCGCGAAGATCGTGTTGCGCGGCGGCACTGCCTGGCTGGATGCGGGTTCGGCCGCGGTGTGCCTGTTGAACGGGATTCCCGCGACGGTCGCGCGGCTGCGCGATGGCGACCAACTGATGTTCGCGCCCGATCAACGATATCGGGTGGAGGCACCCGTGAATCCCGATGTTTCATTGCCCGACCCGGCGCCCGCTCGCGCGGCGGCAAGCGCCGGCCGTGGATCGGGACATCATCGTGCGCGGTGGTTGATGCTGGCGGCCTTGGCCAGTGCCGCGGGGCTGGCCGCGCTGCTCTGGTTCGGGGTGAAGTAGGGGTTCAGCCGAGATACGTGTAATTTGTATGCATAGAATCTGAAAAAAACTCTACTATCAGTCGCTTACAGCGTTTTCGTTGAATTGCACAAGTCGACGCACGCTCAGTGCAGGCCCGGCGCATCCGACAGACGGTAATCCCGGTGAACGCGGACATAGAACGGCGCCAGATTGGAGTCCGTGAGCCAGTTCGGCAATGCATCTGGCACTACCGTCGTGAGATCGAGGGCGACCTGCTTGGCCTCACAGTCCGCCTGTAACGCAGTCAGACTGGCCCGTGCGACCCGCTCAGCGTCGTTTTCGAACACGGCGACCACGACGAGCAATCCCTGTTGCTCCTTATCCTCGATTCTGCCAACGGCAGCAAGATAAGCGGCTTCGACCATCGGCATCCCGGCATACAACGCGCTCAGACGGTCTGCCAACCACACGGGCGGTTCCTGCACGGGGCCGATGTCCAAAGGCGTGTCGCCCGAGGAGGCGCGCTCGACGATGGCCACCGCGCCCGAATCGAGCAAGGCCGCAATCTCTTCCGGGTACAGGGTGCAGCGGGCCGTATTCGGATTCAGCATTAAGGTGGCGCCGCGCGTGGCTTCCAGGAGCTGGCGGCCACTCAGCACCACGATCGAGGCGGCGGTGCCGGCTGCCTGCCGGGCCTGGGTTTCATCGCTGAAGAAGGGCAATACGGTCAAACCGTCCGGCGTGGTGAACTGGATGAACCGTACCCGCGTGTTGCGGTCGTGGCGCGGGACATGGGCGTAGACCTTGGCGTCCAGAAGTGCGCGCAGAAACGCAGGTTCGGCAGTTTTGTCGATGATCGCCTGCTTCAACAAGCCGTCCAATGTCGCGGTGTCGACCATGCGCATCTGCTTTCGGGCAATTAAGGAAGTCTTAGTCTAGCTTGCGCGTCGACGTGTCCCCTTGGGCGTGCCCGCAGACGGTTTGGCCGTTCGCGCGGGTCGCTTGGCCGGACGGGCTTGCGCCAAGCTGGCTTGGAGGGCCGCCGGCAGATCACCAAGCCGCGCCAATTGCAGCTCGAGCGCCTCGGCACGGGCACGCTGCGCAGCCGCCTCGCGCTGGGCAGCGACTGAAGCCGCCACGGCCTCTTCACGTTGTTGGCGCAGCACCTGCTCGCCGGAGGCACGCTCGCGGGCCAGTGCGGTCATCTGGGTGCGCAGGTCCTTGGCCTCCTGCCGGGCCCGGTCGATTTCGGCGTGCGCCCGATCTTCGGTCGCGCGCAGGTGTTGCGCTTGGGTTTCACGCTCCACGGCGGCCGCGACCTCGTGTTGCTGGAGGCGCTCGGCAAGGGCAGCCAAGTCCATGTCCAGTCGCTCGCTGCGGGTCTGCAGTCCGTCACGCTGCTGTGTGAGGTCCCGGATTTGCTGGGCTTGGTGCTCGGCGAGTTGCTGGATTTCAGTCAAGCGGGCCTCGGTGACGGCCAGTGCCTGTTGAGCCGCATCGACAGCCATCCGCTGAACCGATAGCTCCTGTTGAGCGCGTTCACGCTCGATCGCAAGGGCGGTTCGATCGCGTTCCAAGGCCTCGCGATCCACAGTGAGGCCAATGGCGGCGTCATCGCGTGCTGCCAGCAGGGCCTGCTCCCAGAGCTGCGAGGCCAGCGCCACCACCGCCTCCGGGGCGTCCGGCAACGCCAGTTTCGCGTGCTGGGCGCCCAAGCGTTGGCCGAGATCCTGCCACCAGGCGTCTAGCAATCGCGTCACCGTATTGGGCGATCCGCTGCCTAAAAACGCCCTGATTCGCTCAACCGTGGGCCGTTCGCCGGCGGTGATGAGTGCATCCGCCGCCTGGTTGACCTGCTCCTGGGTAACGCCCTTGTTCGCCATGGTTTTCGCTCCGACGTGGCCGCCCTGCTCTCGCTTGACATTACCGGCGATAAGTTATATTTATCGTCGGTAGATGCCCTATTTCGTCTATTTTACTACATAGTACATATGAAAAATAACGATCTGGTTCCGGCTATCGAACTGCTTCCCGCGCTGCTGCCGGAGCAATTGGCAGCCAGCGCTGCGGACGCCGTGCGGGAAATTTTGGCGGAAGCGGCCTCGGCCAATACCACGCGCAGCTACGCCAGCGCGCTGCGCTATTGGGCCGCCTGGTTCCAAGGCCGGTATGGCACAGTGATTGCGCTGCCGGTTCCGGAGACCGCCGTGGTCCAGTTCGTGGTCGACCATGTGGCCCGGCGCTCGAAGACTGGCCTGGCCTGGGAACTGCCGTCCGCGCTGGATGCCCAGTTGGTCGCGGCCAAGCTCAAACAGCGCGCAGGCGCACTCAAGCTCAGCACCGTGGTGCACCGGGTCGCGGTGCTGTCCACGGCACACCAGCTCAACAAGGTGGCCAATCCCTGCGAGGCGCCGGCGGTGCGGCACCTGCTCGCCCGCGGTCGCCGGGCGGCGGTCAAGCGCGGGGAACGGCCCACCAAGAAGACCGCGATCGCCAAACGCGAACTGGAAGCCTTGATCGCCACCTGCGACGACTCCCTGGAAGGGATCCGCGACCGCGCCCTGCTCTACTTCGCCTTTGCCAGCGGTGGCCGCCGCCGCAGCGAGGTCGCCGCGGCCGACCTCGGCGATCTGCGCCGCGCCGGTGAGCGCGCCTTCGTGTACCGACTCGAGCACAGCAAGAGCCAGCAGGCTGGCCCGACGGCCTCCTCTACGCCCGACAAGCCGATTCTGGGTGCGGCTGCGGATGCGATGGCGGCATGGCTGACCGCCAGTGGCCTGACCGAGGGGCCGATCTTCCGACGTCTGTGGAAGGCGCGGATCGGCCCCGGCCTGTCCCCCAAGGCCATCGCCGAGGTGGTGCAACGCCGCGCGGCCAAGGCCGGACTCGACGGCGATTTCGGCGGCCACAGCCTGCGATCGGGCTTCGTGACCGAAGGTGGGCGCCAAGGCATTGCCCTGCCCGCCATCATGGCCATGACCGAACACCGCGCGGTGGCCAGCGTGATCGGCTACTTCCAGGCCGGCGGGGTCACCGACAATCCGGCGGCTAAGCTTCTCGAAGACTGATTTGACCGCTATTACACTTAGTGTAATAGGGTCATTGACAGCTGAGAATCGGCCTGCTACCGTGCCTGCCCATGGATGTGGATTTCGAAGACGCCTCACTTCGGAGGCTTGAGGCGGACCCGGGATTCACCGCGGGCTTTGACGCCGCCATCGTGAAGGCCTTTCGCAAACGGATGCAGCTCATCCGGGCCGCGGTCGACGAACGTGCGTTCTACGCCATGAAATCGCTGCACTACGAGAAATTGCAGGGCGACCGTGCCGGGCAATGCTCCATGCGGTTGAACAGCCAGTGGCGGCTGGTGTTGCGGATCCGCCAAGACGATGACGGCAAATGTGTCGTTGTCATTTCGATCATTGACTACCACTGACCCCCACCCGAGGACGAACGCATGAATACGATTGCCGAGACGTTCCCGCCGGGCGAGTTTCTCCGGGAGGAACTGGAAGCCCGCGGCTGGTCCCAGACTGAACTGGCGGAAATCATTGGGCGCCCGGTGCGCCTCATCAACGAGTTGATCGCCGGCAAGAAGGCCATTACCCCGGAGACCGCGATCCAGTTGGGCGATTCGCTGGGTACCGGCCCCGAGCTGTGGATGAATCTGGAGAGCCAGTACCAGCTCTCCAAGGTGCAAGTCTCCGATGGGCTCATTGCCCGGCGCGCCAAACTGTACGAACGCTTCCCCGTGCGCGAAATGATCAAGCGCGGCTGGATCGAAGCTTCCAAGAGCATCGACGTGCTGGAACAGCAGTTCCAGGCGTTCTTCGGGCTGGACGATATCGAGGCCGAGATTCCTTTCGCGCATGCCGCACGCAAGACCGACGCCTTCGACAAGCCCAACATGCTGCAACTGGCCTGGCTATGCCGGGCGCGCCGCATCGCGTCGGAATTGGTCATCGCCCCCTACACCGAGGCAGCCTTGCGTCAGGCATTGCCGCGTCTGTCCGCCCTGTTGTCGGCCCCCGAGGAAACCCGGCACGTGCCGCGCATCCTGGCTGAGTGCGGCGTGCGTTTCGTCGTGGTCGAGCCGATTCCGGGCAGCAAGATCGACGGTGCCTGTTTCTGGCTGACCGCTCAAGAACCCGTGGTCGCCCTTTCGTTGCGTCTCGATCGCATCGACAACTTCTGGTTCGTGCTGCGGCACGAGTTGGAGCATGTACTGCGTGGACATGGTCAGGCGCAGGGTTACGTCCTCGACCAGGATCTGGAAGGCACGGCAGCTGACCAGATCAGCGAAGAGGAAGCGGTAGCGAACACTGAGGCCGCCGAGTTCTGCGTTTCCCGCAGCGAGATGAATGGCTTCGTGGCCCGTGTCTCGCCTTTTTTTGCTGAGGAGCGCGTGGTTCTGTTTGCCCAAAGACTGAATATCCATCCGGGACTGGTAGTCGGTCAGCTACAGCGGCGCCTGGGACGCTACGACCTGTTCCGCAAGCACCAAGTCAAAGTCCGAGCCCTCGTCACCGCCGCGGCGCTGACCGATGGCTGGGGTGTGGTTCACACGGCTTAAGAGGAATCAGCAATGTCTGGCTATTCGAACGCTGTCAAAGATTACGTGGAGCGCTACAAGCAGGAAGTCGGTTCCGACGGTTTGCTGGATGCGCACGCCGTCGCGGAATGGGCTTACGCCAATGGGCTGCACAAGCCCAGCGTCAAGACCGTGATCGACGCCATCGCGACCGACATCGCGCAGGTCTTTCGCGAAGAGTATCGGGTCGACCGCTTCGGACGCCGGTACCGCGCGAAGCACGCGGCCACCCAAAAGCGGGGGAACAAGACGCTCTCCCTGTGGGCGGACCTGGATGATCCGAACGCGCCACATACCCACTTCGTCAAATCCTTCGCACAGCGACGCCAGCAGATCGTCGGTGATTGCGTGCAGCTCAAGACCGACGTCGACGTCTACAACGAGAAACGCACCCCGGTTGAGCCGATCCAAGTGCCCTTGGATTTCACGCTTGACGTGATGGAACTGCAGCAGATCGGCCGCAAGGCCGCCTGATTCTTGCCCTTTTTCATGAGGATCCACCATGAATAACGAACACGCCGACAAGGCGCCTGGCCATGACAAGGAAGTGACCGTGATCTTCAACGGTCGACCCAAGTCCATCGCCAAGGAACGACTGACTTTCGACGATGTCATCGCCTACGCCTTCGACAACCCGCCAAGCGGCGACGGCATTCAATTCACGATTCAGTACACACGTGGCCACAACGACAAGCCCAACGGCACGCTGCTGGAAGGGGATTCGGTGATGGTGAAGGATGGTATGGAGTTCGATGTCACAGCGACTAATCGGTCTTAATCCCGACCTGGAGCAACTGCGGAACGAAGGTTACGACCTTGCGATCCGCGGCGGCTACCTTGTCATCCAGGACGTCCCCTACGTCACTTCGCAGGGTGTGGTTGAGCGTGGCACGCTCATTTCGCCACTCACGCTGGATGACGGCGAACATACCGAAAAGCCCAACACGCATGTGTGCTACTGGATGGGCGAGCACCCATGCCATGGCGACGGCCAGCCGATTCGTGGGTTCGAAAACCAGAGCCCGCGCCAGGATCTGGGCGATGGCCTCACCAATGTCCTGACATTTTCGGCCAAGGCAGATTACCGGGACTTCCACCACAAGATGACGACCTATCTGGGTCGTATCGTCGGCGAAGCCCAACGGCTGGATTCGACCGCAACAGCGCAGACGTATCCGGTCTTTGAGATCGAAGATGAGGCTGAGTCCGTCTTCAAGTATGCCGACACGGCATCAAGCCGCGCGGGCATCGGCGCGCTCAACGAGAAACTGACCGCCCAGCGCATCGCCATTGTTGGCCTGGGCGGTACCGGGGCGTACATCCTCGACCTTGTGGCGAAAACGCAGGTCCGGGAAATCCACCTGTTCGATGGTGATCTCTTCTCCAGCCACAATGCTTTCCGAGCGCCTGGCGCAGCTTCCCTCGATCAGCTACGCGCCAAGCAGCAGAAGGTGACCTACTTCGCCACGCTCTATGCAGCGATGCGCCGTGGCATCCACCCGCACAATGAATACCTGAGCGCGGGCAATCTGGCACAACTTCGCGGATTGGACTTCGTGTTCCTGTGCCTCGATCGAGGCGCGGTGAAACGGGATCTGGTTGCCGCCTTGGAAGAATTCGGGGTTCCCTTCATCGATGTGGGCATGGGCGTCACCCGCAGTGAACAGGGACTCGGTGGCGTCCTGCGGGTCACGACAAGTACGCCTGCATCGCGCGAAATGGCACGTAAACGGATTCCCTTCGTTGACGACGACGGCGAGGAGAATGAGTACAAGACTAATGTCCAGATCGCCGAGCTCAATGCGCTTAACGCAACACTCGCGGTCATTCGCTGGAAAAAATGGGCAGGCTTCTACCGTGACAGCGGAGGCGAGCACAATACGAGCTACGCCATAGCGCCGAACGCCCTGGTCGGCGAGGACATCATTTGAGCCCGATCAATCGCCTGCAGCCCGTCTTCGTCGAGGCGATTCCAAGTGTCTTGCGGGCAGGTCACCTGTATATCTCCAAGCGCTACCGCACGGCAGTTCATCTGTGCTGCTGCGGTTGTAGTCTCGAGGTCGTCACCCCGCTCAATCCGGCGAAATGGCGATTGACTGAGCGTGGCGATACGGTTTCGTTGTACCCGTCCATCGGGAATTGGAGCTTTCCCTGCCGCTCCCACTACTGGATCGAAAACAACCGTGTGCGATGGTCGTGGGCAATGTCGAAGGCCGAAATCGCGCGTGTGCGCAAGCGCGATCAACGCGATGTCGAATGGCATGCGCAACGCGAGGCACGACCTCCTGCAACGACGGGGTCTCTTCCGGCGCAACCGCCGGGAACCTCATCGGCGCCTTCATGGTGGCACCGCTTGCTGGATAGAATCCGCGGCGGTTAGACGGGCAACCGCACAGACATCCTGAAGTCATGGTGGGAAACTCGCAGCAACGCGCGCCCGGCTCCACCATGAGCTCGTCAGCGGTGGGTGAGTTTGGTCAGTGTGCCGTCCATTCCGGTCGAGGTGAATTCGAAATCCACCTGATCGCCGGACTTCAAGCCGGCGATATCGACACTGCCGGCCTTGAAGGTCATGGTCATCGCCGGCCACTTCAATGCGTCGACCGGGCCATGGGCGATCGTGACGGTGCCGGCGGTGGCATCCACGGCTTCGACCTTGCCTGAGGCGAAGGCCACGGCGGCAGCAGGCATGTCGGCCACGGGGGAGGCGGATGACGCCGGCTCCGTTGTCGCGACCTGCGGCGACGGTGTCGCTGCCGCGTCGCGCTTGGCGGCTTCGCCTTGCGGTGCCGAACAGGCAGCGAGCAAGAGAACAACAGACAAGGCAGCAATGGTTTTCATGATGGCGCTCCTGGAATGAGGTGGCCGCTAAAGAGAACACTCCTCGTAGCGTGGCAGCCGGCACGCACGGAGGGTTGATGGGACGACTGGCGATGGCGCGTTCATGTCATGACCTCCGAACGAGATTCGTCGATCCGCGCGCCAGACGCCGGCGCTGCAATAGGACATATGCCGCCGGAATCACCAGCATCGAGAGCAGCGGGGCGCTGAGCATGCCGCCAACCATGGGTGCGGCAATGCGTTGCATGACTTCGGAGCCAGCCCCGCCGCCCAGCAGGATCGGCAGAAGACCTGCAAGGATCACGGCCACCGTCATTGCCTTCGGCCGGACACGTTGTACCGCACCCGCACGAATGGCAGCGTCAAGCTCGATCTCGCCGGAATTCGGATGTGCGGCGAGCTGTCGCTCCCAGGCATGGCGCAGGTACAGCAGCATGATGATGCCGAACTCGGCAGCGACACCTGCCAGCGCGATGAAGCCGATCAGCGTGGCGACCGACACGGCGTGGCCCATGGCCCAGATCAGCCACAGCCCACCGACCAGCGCGAGTGGCAGGCTGAGCATGATCACCGCGGCTTCCGAGGCACGCCGGAACACGAGATAGATCAAGCCGAAAATGATCATCAAGGTGGCAGGCACCACGACCCGCAAGCGTTCGCTGGCACGCTTAAGGTATTCGTACTGCCCGGACCATCCCACGGCATAGCCGGCGGGCATCGGCACCTGTTGGGCCACGGCACGCTGCAGGTCGGCGACGACAGAACCGAGATCTCGTCCCGCGACATCGACGTAGACGTAGTTGCTCAGGCGGGCATTGTCGCTGCGCAGCATCGGTGGACCCTCGCTGACGCTGAGGTCAGCCACCTGCCCCAATGTCAGCTGCGCGCCATTGGAAGCCAGCACCGGCAGTTGCGCCAATGCCGCCGGTGAATCGCGCACCGTGCGCGGATAACGCACGACGACGGGATAGCGCTCGCGGCCCTGGATCGTCTCCGACACTGGCTCCCCACCCACCACCGTCGCGATCAGGCGTTGCACATCGGCCTGGCTCAATCCGTAGCGGGCAGCAGCGTCTGACCTCACGTTGACGTCGAGATAGCGGCCACCGGCAATGCGTTCGGCGAGCGCGGAACTCACACCGGGCACCGTACGCGCGACCTGCTCGATGCGATCACTCAATTGCGCCAATACGGCCACGTCCGGCCCCGACACCTTGATACCAATCGGGCTCTTGATGCCGGTGGCGAGCATGTCGATGCGGTTGCGAATCGGCGGCACGAACAGGTTGGTCAGTCCCGGGACCTGGACCGCACGATTCAGCTCCTCGCGGAGTTTCTCCGGTGTCATGCCTGGCCGCCATTGGCTGCGCGGCTTGAAGGTGATCGTGGTTTCGAACATCTCCAATGGCGCCGGATCAGTGGCGGTTTCTGCCCTGCCCGCCTTGCCGAAGACATGATCCACCTCCGGCACAGTCTTGAGCATGCGGTCGGTTTGCTGCAGCAATTGCGACGCCTTGCCGGCGGACAGGCCTGGCAAGGCCGAGGGCATGTACAGCAGCGTGCCTTCCTCCAGGGGCGGCATGAATTCACTGCCCAGGCGCAACAATGGGATCAGGCTGAGCAGCAGCACGATGCCGGCCAGCGCCAAAGTGAGTTTCGGGAAGCGCAGAACCGCATCCAGCACCGGGCGATACAACGCGATCAGGCTCCGATTGATCGGATTGTCCCGTTCCGCGCGGATGTGGCCACGGATCAGATAGCCCATCAGCACCGGGATCAGCGTGATGGACAGACCCGCCGCCGCGGCCATGGCATAGGTCTTCGTATAGGCCAATGGCGAGAACAATCGCCCTTCCTGCGCCTGCAGGGCGAACACCGGCACGAACGAAAGGGTGATCACCAGCAAGCTCACGAACAATGCCGGACCAACTTCGGCCGCGGCATCCGCGATCAGCTCCCAGCGTTCGTTCCCTACGGGTTCGCGACCTTGTACGTCGCGGAACTGCTCGAGATGCTTGTGTGCGTTTTCGATCATCACCACAGCGGCATCGACCATGGCACCGATGGCGATCGCGATGCCGCCCAAGGACAGCAGGTTCGCGGTAATGCCCTGGGCATGCATCACGATGAAGGCCGCCAGCACGCCGAGCGGCAAGGTGATCACCGCCACCAGCGAGGAGCGCAGGTGCCAGAGGAACAGCGCGCACACCAGCGCCACCACCAGGAATTCCTCGCCGAGCTTGCGGGTCAGATTGTGGACCGCATCGAGGATCAGTTCGGAACGGTCGTAGGTCGGAACGATTTCGACGCCGGGTGGCAGGCTGGCCTTCAGTTCCTGAAGCTTGGTCTTGACCGCTTCGATCGCCGCCAACGCATTCTTGCCCGAGCGCAGGATGACCACGCCACCGGCGACCTCCCCTTCCCCATCGAGCTCAGCGATGCCGCGCCGTAGCGTTGGTCCACGTTGCACGATCGCCAGATCCTGCAGCAGGACAGGCACGCCATCGGTGCCGGTCGTGATCGGCACATGCTCGAAGTCGGCCCGGCTGCGCAGGTAGCCTTCACTACGCACCATGAACTCGGCTTCGCCCTGCTCGATCACCGAGCCGCCCGTGGCCCCATTGGCCACCTGGATTGCCTCGACCAGCTGGGCAACGGTGAGTCCCCGCGACGCAAGTGCTGGCGGATCCGGCGTGACCTGCCACGCCTGCACCATGCCGCCGATGCTGGCCACTTCGGCCACATCAGGCACGGTCTTGAGGTCGTAACGCAGGAACCAATCCTGCAAGGCGCGGAGTTGCCCCAGATCGTGCCGGCTGGTGCGATCGACCAACGCATATTCGTAGATCCAACCCAGACCGGTCGCATCGGGGCCGATGGCGGGGCTGACCTGCGCCGGCAGCCGGTCGCGCACCTGGCTCAGGTACTCGAGGACGCGCGAGCGCGCCCAATACAGATCGGTGTTGTCGTCGAACAGCACGTAGACGAACGAATCGCCGAAGAACGAGAACCCGCGCACCGCTTTGACACCGGGCACCGAGAGCATCGTCGTAGTCAACGGATAGGTGACCTGATCCTCGACGATGCGCGGTGTTTGTCCCGGCCACTCGGTGCGGATGATGACTTGGGTGTCGGACAGGTCCGGCAATGCATCAAGCGGCGTGCGCGCCACCGACCACACGCCCGCCGCCGCCAGGGCAATGGCCGCCACCAGCACGAACAGCCGGTTGGCGATCGACGCGCGAATCAGGCGCGCAATCATGGCTGCCGTCCCACGGCAGACACATCGTTGATGGTGCAATCCGGGCTGGCCTCAGGCGCGAACTTGGGCACCAACTGCATGTCCATGAAAGGCGATTTGCCCGGCTTATCGAAGTGCTTGTCCGGCACCATCGGGTCGTGCCAGTAGGCCACCGGGCATTGCCGTATTTTCGACGCTGCGACGGGCGATGCGCCCTTCTTGGCAGCCGCTGTCTTGTTCGTTGCGGGCGCGACGGGCGACGGCGGGCGCGCGGGTGCAACCGGTGGCGGCGAAGGCATCCCCATATCCGGCATCCCGGGCATGACATCGCTTGGCATCTGTGGCGATGCGTCGCTCGCGCCAGCATTGAGGCGTTCGAGCGCGCCGGACAGATTGGCCTCCGAATCGATCAGGAACTGCCCCGAGGCCACCACCTGTTCCCCGCCCTTCAAGCCAGCGAGCACTTCGGTCACGCCATTGCCGCTGCGACCGGTCTGCACGCGTACCGGATGGAACGCGCCGTCGGCACCGAGGACGATGACGCGCGCCTGCTCGCCGGCGCCGATCAATGCATCGGTCGGAACCAGCGGCCGTTCCGCGCCGGCGGTGGGCTGCAAGACGACCTGCGCAAACATGCCGGGCGCGAGTCGTCCGTCCGGATTATCCAAGACGATGCGAACGCGCTGGGTACGACTACCGGCGTCGACTTGCGGCAACAACGTTTCCACGCGGCCATGGAAGGGCTCGGTCGGCAATGCATCGAGGGTGGCTTCCACAGGGGTCCCTGCGGCAATCCCCGCATTGCCCGCTTGTGGAATCGATGCCTCGAGCCAGACCGTACGGGTGCCGTTGACGCGAAACAACAATGTACCCATCGGCGCGGACTGACCTTCGCGCACGCCGATTTCGCTGACGACGCCGGTGACTGGCGCAGTCAATGTGATGCGGCCATTCACGCCGACACCGCTTCCTGCGGGCAGCCCCAAGGCACGCAGCCGCTCACGAGCGGCCGATTGCAAACCCTGCCCTGCCGCTGAACGAGCAGCACCTAGCGCGCGTGCCTCAGCGATCGCGGTGTTCCAAGCGGGTGCAATGAGGCTGGCCAGCGGTTGTCCGGCGCGTACAGGCTCGAATGGTGCGCGCACATGCAACCGCTCGACGATCGCATCGACGCGCGCACTGACGATCCGTTCCTGGCGAAGATCCCAACCGATGGTGCCGGGCACGCGTATGGCTGCGCTCAACTGACCCCGCTTCACCACGACCGTGCGGATACCCAGGTTCTGACGAATGCCAGGTGCAATGACGACACCGCCTTCGGTCGCCTCACCGGCATACTTCGGCACCATCTGCATGTCCATGAAGGGCGATTTGCCGGGTTTGTCGAAGTGCTGGTCTGGCACCATCGGGTCGTACCAATACAGCACCTTGCGACCGGTCGAAGTCGTATCCGGCGCCGCTGGCGTGTCGTTTCGCGAACCGCCCCACCAGTAACCGGCACCCACCGCCGCCAACAGGGCCAGAAACGCGGCAACAATCACCAGGTTGCGTGGAATGGTGGTCATGGCTGCGTCTCCATCGGCAGCAGGAAGGCCAGTGCGGCCCAAGCACGGCCCAGTTCGCCGAGGTGTTCGGCGTGGGCGAGATGGACGTCAAGTTCATCGCGCCTAGCGTTGAGCCAGGGCTGCAACTCGCCGCCCGCACGGTATGCGGCGAGCGTGATCGTGCTGCGGTCCTGAGCGAGCGGCAACAGCGATTTCTCGTGCAGGGCCACCTGACGCTTCAAGCCCTCCCATCGGGCGACATCCGCTCGAATCCTGGCCGCTTCCTGGCGGCGCAGGTCTTCGCGCGTTGCCAAAGCCACTTGGTAATCCGCTTCGCGTGCGGCGATGCCGCGATCTTGCCGATTGCGCGCAAACAGCGGCAGACCAACCCCAACCTCCAACATGATCATGTCGTCGCGACCACCGGCCCGCTGGCCGTAAGAGGCCGCCACGCTCCAGTCGGGTCGCCTGTCGGCACGGGCGAGATCGACCGCCGCGGCGGCCGTCTCGACTTGCGCGGTGGCTGGCAGCAAGGGACCCACATGATCGACCGCCGTCAGCAATTGCGCCTCTGGCACTGGCAGCGCATCGAAATTCGGCGCGGTGTCGCTCACTTCGAGGGCAACATCGCCCAGCCAGCGCCCAAGAGCGGCTTGCGCCGCGGCCTTCTCGGCGCGTGCCGCTTCGATGCGATTGTCCAGCTCCAGCACCGCCGCTTCGGTAGCGAGGGCGTCGCTGGCCGGTTCGCTGCCACTGGCAACGCGCGCCTTGGACACCTTCGCCGCCAGAGCGGCCTGCTCGCGCAGTCGCTGCAGTGCCGCGACTTGACGCTGCGCAGTCCACGCCGCGATCCAGGCTTCGGCCGTGGCGCGGCGGACTGCCAGCCCTTCGGCTTGGCTCTGGGCCTGGGCTTCGTCGACCTGGCGTGCCGCAAACGATCGGCGTGCGGTTCGTTTCGCGTGCGACGGAATCTCCTGCCGCAGCCCGATCTTCTTCATGGTCATGTCGTCGGCACGACTATCGAAAGCATCGCGTCCGGTCACCGGCAAGTTGTCGATGCCGACGGTCAGCATCGGATCGGGCCAGGCACCCGCACGGGCCGCTTCTTCCTGCGCGGCGGTGATGCCGGCACGCCGTGCGTCCAGCATCGGGGCGCGTTCGTTGGCCAGGCGCAAGGCCTCGGGCAACGTGAGCCCGGGAGACGCAGCCAATGCCGCGAACGGCGCGGCCAGGAAGGCCACAGACAAGATCCGGATCAGCGCACGTCTCCGTGCATTCCGGGACCAAGAACAAGCAAGAAGGGAGTTCATGACGCCTCCGAAAAGACATGGCCATGCGCACGGCGCATGGCACCGGCGCAAATTCGCTACGTCGTTTCGATGGCTAAATCAGCAGGCTGCAGAAACGCAGTCGAGGCGGCGGATCCGATCGCGCGATCGGCACATCGGCCTGGAGGGCGACTCGGGAGACGGGTTGCGCGAAGACGGAGGCGAAGGTCAGCGAAGGCATGGCCATCGGCGGGACCGACAACTTGGCTACATCGGTGCTGACGGTGTAATCCGGATTGCAGTGCTTTTGGCACAACGCCGGGTTGTCCTGCGCTTTCGGCATGCCCATCTCGGCGCAGTCCTCAGCCATGGTCGTCATTTCGACCGGCATCTGCTCCATCGGGCACAGGTACGACGCCAACGCCACCTGCTGGAACAGCAGACAGAGCACCGCCACGAGGGCGATGCGCAGGCGCTGGCGGGCACGGCGGGTCATGGGCGGATGGTACTCCTCCGTCGGTGGATCAGGCGGTCGGGTTCATGGACGCAATCCGGAATGAAAAGTTCCCTTTTGTCAGCGTTGGCGCGTTATCCGCAGCAGGGCCTCTGCTGCTGGATGGGCGGGCACGGCACCGTGCCGTAAGAGCAAAAGACGCAACAGTCCCCCGGTGCCGCCTTCAGCAACTCGCCACAAGCCGAGCAGTCGTAATAGAACTGGCACGCCGTCGTCGGCATGGTCTCTATCGCCTGGTGCCCGCAGTGTGGACACGTCAGCGTGCTCTGCAACTCGATCATGGAAGACATGGATGGTGGCCGCTCGTTACGGCGTTATCGCCGTCGAGGGATAGCCAGCGTTCCTGGTGGCTTCGGTCAGAGCGCGGAGATTGGTCTTGGCATCATCGAAGGTCACCGTCGCCTCCCTGGGTTCCCAAGTGACCTTGGCGTCGATGACGCCATCGACCTTCTGCAAGGCCTTCTTGACCGTGATCGGACAGGTGGCGCAGGTCATTCCCGGCACGGTCAGCTTGACGGTCCGCGGCCCGGCCCATGCCGGGGTGGACAGCAGAGCGATCGGAAGGACGAGCGCGATGAGCTTTCGCACGGGATTCTCCTTTGAATTTAGGTCTGGGCTAGCAATTTAACTGGCTCAGTAGAACAGCGGCATGGCATACGGGAACGCGAATGCCACCAGCACCAGCACCGCCACGAGCCAGAACAACACTTTGTAGGCAGTGCGTGCCTGTGGTGTTGCGCAGACCTCGCCGGACGCGCAGGTCTGGAGTGGGCGGTAGATCCTTCGCCACGCGAAGAACAACGCGATCAGCGCGATGCCGATGAACCATGGCCGATAAGGTTCCAACGCGGTCAGGTTGCCGATCCAGGCGCCGCTGATGCCGAGCAAGACCAGCACCAACGGTCCCAGGCAGCAGGTGGAGGCCAGCACAGCAGCAAGGCCTCCAATCACCAAGGCGCCCCGACCGTTTCCTTGTTGGTTCACCACCGACCTTCTGCCCAGTATCACGATGCGCTAAGGTTATGGCCGTACCTAAGTACGGAGTCAAGACTGTGCCCGCGTCCCCCGAGCAATTTCCCATCGGCGCCCTGGCCAGACAGGCAAATGTCAACGTGGAGACGATCCGTTTCTACCAACGAAAGGGACTGCTGGCCGAGCCCGAGAGGCCTTATGGCGGCGTCCGGCTCTACGGTGCCGACGACGTCGCCCGGGTCAAGTTCGTCAAATCTGCCCAACGTCTTGGGTTCAGCCTGGATGAGGTCGTCCAGTTGCTCCGGCTGGACGACGGCACTCACTGCCGGGAAGCAGCCGACCTAGCCACTGCGCGCCTCGCCGACGTGCGTTCCCGCTTGCTGGACTTGCAGCGCATGGAATCCGCGTTGTCGCAATTGGTGACGGCTTGCAGCCGCCAGCGCGGCAAGGTGTCGTGCCCATTGATTGCGGCGTTGCACTGATGTGCACCGAAGCCGTCCCGTTGCAAACGGGATACCTTGTGCCAAGTAATGCATTTGTGCGCTCGAAGTGCCACATCGTTCGTATATGAAGAACTGGCTGAAACTGACACCCGGCCTTGGCCCGGCCTTGCTCGCCGCGCTGTTGTTTGGTGCCAGTACACCTCTGGCGAAACTGCTAATCAACGACGTGTCGCCCATGCTGCTGGCCGGGCTGCTGTATGCGGGTTCAGGCCTTGGGCTAGGCACCTGGCTACTGTTGCGCCGCCTGCGTCCCCGCGAGACTGCGGCGGAAGCACCACTACAGCGACGGGATCTGCCTTGTCTGGCGGGGGCGGTGTTCTTCGGCGGTGTACTGGGGCCGGTGCTGTTGATGCTGGGGTTGAGCCACACCCCCGCGTCAACCGCGTCGCTGTTGCTGAACCTGGAAAGCGTGCTGACGGCCGTGATCGCCTGGGTGGTGTTCCGCGAGAACGTGGACATCCGCATCTTCTTCGGCATGGTGGTAATCGTCGTCGGCGGAGTGATCCTGTCCTGGGGTCAGACCCCAGCGGCGGGCTTGCCGTGGGGAGCATTCGCGATCGCCGGAGCCTGCGCCTGCTGGGCGATCGACAACAACCTGACCCGGGAAGTCTCCGGGGGCGACCCCGTACAGGTCGCGGCAATCAAGGGCGGCGTCGCCGGTGCGATCAACATCACCATCGCCCTGCTGATCGGACAGCAACTGCCGGATGCGCCGCATGTCATGTCCGCTGGCGCCATCGGCCTGGTCGGCTATGGAATCAGCCTGGTGGCGTTCGTGCTAGCCCTGCGCCATTTGGGCGCAGCGCGCACGGGAGCGTACTTCTCGACCGCGCCCTTCGTCGGCGCGGCCCTGTCGCTAGTGCTACTGGGTGATGCGCCCACTCCTGGATTCTGGATCGCCGGCGCGCTGATGGCCCTGGGCGTGTGGCTGCATGTCAGTGAACGCCACGACCACGCGCATGCGCATGAGGCAATGGCTCACGAACATCTTCATATCCATGATATGCACCATCAGCACGCACACGACTTTCCATGGGATGGGCGCGAACCTCATTCTCACCTGCATCAGCATGAGCCCATGGTGCATTCGCACCCACACTATCCGGACTTGCACCACCGACACGGACATTGACATTGCGCATGGCCAACTCGGCCCCAATGGTCTGGTTTGATGCGCTCCACCTGCCGGAACCGTGCAATACGAGGCTCTCGAGAACCAGGATGCGGCGGTCTACGTGGATGGCACACAGTTTGTCGGCGAATTACGCATGGGCGTGACCGTCCTCGCAGGCCTTCCTTTCGACCTGCAACGTGGCGTCATGCACGTTGAAACGATCCTCCAGCGCCGTCAACAACGACAACCGCACCTCCTCGGGATCGTCTTTCCCTTCTCGTAGGACGATGTGCGCCGTCACCACGGTCTGCCGCGATCCCAGCGACCAGGCGTGCAAGTCGTGGATCTGGGCCACTGCCGGATGCTGGAGCAACAGGCTGCGGACGGAGTCCAACTCAATTCCCTCGGGCACACCCTGCATCAGCACATGGCCCGCCTGACGCAACAGAGTCCACGTGCGTGGCAGAACCCATAGGCCAATCAGCACGGCAATGATCGGATCGGCCACCGTCCAGCCAGTGAAGCGGATGACAAGTGCGCCGATAATTACGCCGATGGAGCCGAGCATGTCGCTCCAGACCTCCAGATACGCGCCCTTGACGTTGAGACTGCTACCGCTGCCGGCCTTGAGGAGCTGCATCGAGATCAGGTTGATCACCAGCCCGATGACCGCAACCACCAGCATGCCCATCGAAGCGACCTCCGGTGGCTGCCGGAACCGCCCGATCGCCTCCCAAAGGATGTAGCCAGCGACCACGAACAACAGGCCACTGTTGATCATCGCGCCGATGGCTTCCATCCGCGCATAACCATACGTGCGCTTGGCATCCGGCGGTCGACGGCTAAGGCGCACGGCGATCAGCGAGATCGCCAACGCGATCACGTCGGTCATCATGTGGGCGGCGTCCGACAACAGCGCCAGGCTGTTGGTAATCAAGCCGCCAGCCACTTCCGCAATCAGGAAGGCTGCGGTGAGCCCGAAGGCCCACCACAGGGGGCGCTCGTGCTGAATCTCGCCCGTACCGTGATCATGTCCTGCGCCCATAAGAGTTCCTTTGCAATCACGTGATGAATTGATGAGTCATTCGGCCTGTGGAACTGTGCCGAAGGCAGCCCGTGCCAGTGCAGGTACGCGTCGCGCGTGCCACACCAGCAAAATGACGGCCAAAGCGAGATACACCCAGGCCAGCGCTGTGAGCACGGCAATCTCGCGCTCTGGCGTTGCCTGATAGAAGAAGGCCAGTGCTAGTTGGATCACGAACAGGCTGACCAGCGCCACGGCGCTCCAGAGGCTCAGCCGCAACGGCAACAGCAGCGCCAACGCAAACAACGACTGCGCCGCCGTCAGGAAAAACTCTTCATGCTGCCGGGCGTCCAGCGGCAGCGTCGACAACGAGTGGGCACCGATGCTCATCGCAATCGGCAGCATGCCTACCAGTAGCGTCCACTGGTTGATCTTGTCGCTGATCACCATGGTCAACCCCGCCCGCGCTCGGCCGTCCAGCACGAACAGGATCGCCACGACAACCTCCGGCGCTTCGCTCGCCAAAGGCGCCAGCCATTGGATCAGCAGGAACTCGTCGATGCCGAGGCTGCGCCCCGCCTGGATCAGCGATTCGGCAAACGGTTCGGCCGACAGCACGATAAGAACCATGGCTGTTGCCGCCATGAGTCCCATCACTGTCCAGCGCAAACCCGGAGACATCGAGGCGATGATGGCACCTGGTCCAGGTTCCTCCTCTTCTTCGTCCTCATCGGCTCTGGGCAACTGCAGGGTCCGTCTCAGGTAGAACCCGTACAACACCAGCAAAGCCACGAAATCGATCAGGCCGATGGAGCCCTTCAGCACGATCACGAAGGCATACAGGCTCGCCAAGGCGAGGAAGCCGATCTCCACCGCATTTTCGGATTGCAACGCAATGCCGCGCTGGCGCGAACGCCACCAATGCAGCCCCACCAGCAACGGCCATGCCAAGCCGATCAGCAGACGGTTGGCGCCCGTCATGTTGGCGGCGGCATAGGCCACGTACCCGGATGTCGGATCGTGGCCGGCACGGTAGGCGTAGTAGAAGTCCACCGCGTATTCGGGCAACACCGTGATCAGCGCCACGATTGCGAGCACAAAGCCGGTGGACACGTATTTCTCCGCGGCCTCCGCACCCCAGGACAACAGGAACCCCGCCGCGAGGATGGCGACGCCAAACAGGGTCATGTCGCCCAGCGCACCAACGCTGCCACCGGTCACGCGCAGGAACAGCGCTGGCACAACTGCCAGCGCCGCCACACCCACCGGAATCACGAACTCGCGTACTGCGTTGTGTGCTCGGGTCATGTGTCTGATCCTCAACCGGGGCTACGCCACGCCACTACACGGCGCCATCGATCGCAAACGCCTGCTCGACCGGGCTGACATAGACCCAGCCGGCGTCGGGCCGACCCGTGTGCCCGACTTGGCGGAAGATCCCCACTGCCCGGGCCACATCGCTGTCTTCGCAGAACAGCTCCATCTGCACTTCGTTGATCACCTGATCGCCGAACTCGACGGAATACTCCTGCTCGCGCGCACTGAGTGCGCGCAGCAGGCCTTTCACGTCGAACAGGCTGAGTCGCTGGAAGCCGGCGGCTCCCAGCGCGTGGATCAAGTCCGAGACGCGGTTGCGGTGCACGAATGCCTTGATCTGTTTCATGACGCAGTCTCCCTGGAGTTGCGCTCGACCGTCTTGAGGTCGGAACGGTTTTCAAGCCATTCGTACAGAACCGGAAGCAGGATCAACGTGAGCAGCGTCGAGCTGATCAGGCCGCCGACGACCACGGTTGCCAACGGACGCTGGGTTTCCGCGCCCACACCGCTTGAGAGCAGCATCGGCACCAGGCCAAGGATCGCCACACTCGCGGTCATCAGCACCGGTCGCAGACGCAGCGCCGTGCCCTGCACCACCGCCTCGCGCACCGACAGCCCCTTCTCGCGCAGCTCGTTGAGGAAGCTCACCAGCACGATGCCGTTGAGCATTGCCACACCGAACACCGCGATGAAGCCGATCGCCGAGGGCACCGACAGGTACTGGCCGGTGACGAACAATGCCAGCAGGCCGCCTATGGTGGCGAACGGCACGTTGGCCAGGATCAGCGCGGCGTACTTGACCGAGTTGAACGCGGTATAGAGCAGCACGAAGATGAAGAAGATCGTGACCGGCACGATCAGCGCCAGCTTGGCCAAGGCGCGCTGCTGGTTCTCGAACGCCCCGCCCCACTCGATCCAGTACCCCGGCGGCAACTTCACCTGTTGCTTGATCGCTGCCTCAGCGTCCTGGACGAAGCCATCGACGTCGCGGCCTCGCACATCCATCTGGATCACGGCATAGCGTTGCAACTGCTCGCGGCGTACGAACGAGTAGCCTTCGGCCACGTTGATGTCGGCGACCTCCGACAGCGGCACTAGGGCGCCGGTCGCGGTGCGCAACGGGATGCGGCGCAAGGACTCGACCGAATCGCGTGTCGCGTCATCCAGCCGCACCGCGATGTCGAAGCGTTTCACGCCATCGAGCAATACGCTCACCGGTTCGCCGCCCAAGCCGTTGCGGACGATGGTGAGCACCTCCTCGGCGTTCATGCCATGTCGGGCGAGTTCGTCGCGCTTGACCGCGATGCGTATCTGCGGCTTGCCGATGTTGGCTTCCAGGGCGAGATCAGCCACGCCAGGCACCTTGTCCAGCACGCGCTTGATCCGGCCGCTGAGCTTGTCGAGCTCACCCAAATCTTCGCCGTAGAGCTTGAGCGCCAGCGTGGCGCGCACACCAGAGATCAACTCCTCTACGCGCATCTGAATTGGCTGGGTGTAACCGGGCACCACGTTGGGAACCACCTTTTCCAGCGTCTCCTGCATCGCCGCTTCGAGTTGCTTGATGTCGCGGCCCGACTTCCACTCGTCCTCAGGTTTGAGCGCGGTGTAGATCTCCATGTAGTTGACGTCGGCGGTCTCGCCCTTCTCGGCGCGGCCGATCATCGCCAGCGTGGTCTCGACCTCGGGGAACTGCTTGAACGCCGCCGCGATCGTGTTGCTGGTGCGGATCGATTCGTTGAGCGAGGTCGACGGGATGCCGGTGATCCGCCACATGATCGAGCCTTCCTGCAGCTGCGGCATGAACTCCTTGCCGAGGAACGGGAACAACGCGAGGCTCGCCATCAGCGCCACGACGGCACTGACCACCACCACACGCTTGCGTGCCAGTGCCTTGTCCAGCAGCGGGCGATAACCGCGCTTGATCCGTGCGACCAGCCAGGTGTCACGCTCCGGCTTGGGCTTGAGGATCATCGAGGCCAACACCGGGATCAGGGTCAGGCTCAGGATCAGCGAGCCGGCCATGGCGAAGGCGATATTGAAGGCCATTGGCTTGAACATCTTGCCTTCGAGACCTTCCAGCGAGAACAGCGGCAGGAACACCACGATGATGATGCCGATCGCGAAGGTGATCGGATTGGCGACTTCCTTGGCGGCAGCCAGCACCGCGGAGGTCTTGTCGACCTTCTCGCCGTGCTCCAATCGCTCGGCCATGATCCGGAACGCGTTCTCGACCATCACCACCGCGCCGTCCACCATCATGCCGATGCCGATCGCCAGGCCCGCGAGCGACATCAGATTGGCGGACAAGCCGACTTGCCCCATGCCGATGAAGGCAATCAGCATAGCCAGCGGCAGGGTGACGATCACCACCAGCGCCGAGCGGACCTCCCCAAGGAACAGGAACAGGATCACCGCGACCAGCAGCGAGCCTTCCACCAATGCACGTACGGCTGTCTCCACCGCCTTGTTGACGAGATCGGTGCGTTCGTAGATGGGCTTGAGCACCATGGTCTTGGGCAACGCATCGCGCACCACATCGAGCTTGCCCTTGACCGCCTCGACCACGTCCTTGGCGTTCTCGCCGATCCGGGCCAGTGCCTGCCCCATCACGACTTCCTGGCCGTCGCGCGTCACCGCACCGAAACGCGGCGCGGGGGCTTCGATCACGGTCGCCACGTCGCGCAGGTACACCGGCACGCCGTCCTCGGCCTTGAGCACGATCGCACCAATGTCTTCGGTCGATTTCAGTAGGCCCAGGCCGCGCACCAGGAACTGTTCGCGGCCCACGTCCATCACGTTGCCACCGACTTGACCGTTGTTGGCGGGCAACGCGTTGATGACATCGTCAAAGCCCAACCCGCGGGCGTAGAGGCGTTGCGGATCGATCTGGACCTGATACTGGCGTTCGCCGCCGCCCCAGGAGCTGACATCGTCCACGCCAGGGGCGGTGCGCAGGATCAGACGCACGGTCCACTCCTGCCAGGTGCGCAAGTCCATGTCGCTGACCTGATCCTTGGTGACACCAGGGGCACGTTCGACCGTGTACCAGTACACCTGCCCAAGGCCCGACGTGTTCGGGCCCATGCCCGGCTTGCCATAGCCTTCTGGCAGGCGGTCGCCGATTTCCTGCAGGCGTTCGTTGATCAGCTGGCGGGCGAAGTAGATGTCCATGTCGTCTTTGAAATAGACCGACACGTACGACAACCCGAACAGGCTGACCGAGCGGATTTCCTGCACCTTCGGCAAGCCGGCCAGCGCCGATTCCACCGGCGTGGTGAGCAACTGCTCGACGTCCTCGGCAGCCAGACCCGGGGACTCGGTGTAGATGTTGACCTGGACCGGCGTCACGTCGGGAAACGCATCGATCGGCACGTTGCGTACCGCGCTGATGCCAAGGAACGCAACCACCGCGAACACGATCAGGACCAGGAACTTGTAACGCAGGGAGAGTTCGACCAGGCGATTCAGCATGGCGCACCTCCCGCAAAGGCGGGCTTGGCGTCAGGGGTCATCACTCTTCCCCCAACTGCGACTTGAGCATCTGCGCCTTGACGGCAAAAGCGCCTTCGACCACAACGGCGTCGCCGGGCTTGAGGCCTTCGCGGATGACGGTTCGATCACCGATCGCCTCACCGGTTCGAACAGGCGTCGGTTCCAGCGCACCTGCCGCGTTGCGGCGGAACACGACCGTGTCGCCTTCCAACTGCACCACCGCGTCGGTCGGTACCGACACGACCGTCGCAGCAGGGCTCTTTCCATTGGTGGCGTCGCTGGCTTCAAAGAATACATCGACGTAATCGCCGCTATGCAGTTGGTCGCCTTTGTTGGGCACCTCGATACGCACCACCGCATTGCGGGTCGCGTCCGACGTGCGATGCGCGGGGTGCTGGACGGTGCCCGTCAGGCGTTCGCCGTTGAATACGACGGTTGCTTCCGTGCCAGGCGTGATGCGCGGGACGATCCCGGACGGCAGCTTCGCGTCAACCCAGACCACCGATTCATCGACCAGGCGGAACAGCGTCTTGCCCGGCTCGATCTTTTCGCCGATGACGACCGCATCCTCGGTGATGCGTCCTGCATGCGGCGCGGTCAAGGTGAATTGGCCGTTGCTGCGCCCAGCCGCCGTGCCCGGCAAGCCGTACGCCTGCGCGGTGGCACGGGCGCGATCGAGCGCGACCTGCGCCTCGTTGATGCGGCGCCCGGACACAGCTTCACGGCCAAGCGCGGACACGCGACGCCATTCCTGTTCGGCGATGCGCAACTCTGCCTGGGCATTGGCGACCTCGACGCTGGACAGCGTCACCAGCGGTGTACCAGTACGCACTTCGTCGCCGAGCTTGGCATGGCGACGCACGACCAGGGCTTCGACGCTGGGTGTGATCAGCGCCGTGCCGTAAGCGTTGTCGAGCACTTCACCGGGCGCACGCAGTTGCTCGCTCATCGAGGCGGGTTGCAACGCCTGCACGACGATGCCGGCCGCTTTCATCGCCGCAGCATCGAGCTTGACGGGCGCGATGCCGGCTTCACTTTCGGCAGGCGCTTCAGCGCCCTCGGCTTCGGTCGTGGCGGACTCGGTCGATGGGGACTTGGAACACGCGGCCATGGCAAGCAGCAACGCCGCGGCCAGCAGCGGGGACATCAGGCGGAACGGGGTCATCGAAATTTCTCTCATGGGGTGCCCTCCAGGCCGGCCCAGCGCTCGAGCTGTCCGGTGGCGGCGAGGTAGTCGGCGTAGCTGCGCCACAGGCGCGCTTCGAGTTCGGCGCCGGCGAGCTGCGTGTCGAGGGTCTGCTTGAGTTGCAGCAGGTAGTCGGCGGTAGACAGCTCGCCTTCGCGCCAGAGCTTTTCCAGCAGATTGGCGCGACGCTCCACATCCGTGCCGCGGCTCGCCTGCCAGCGCGCCCAGGCCGATTGCGCGGCGGCGTAGCTGTCGATGGCGCGGCGGCGATCGGCATCGAGTTCAACGCGCACGCGTTCGGCTTCCGCGACCGCGACATCCGCATCGGCCTGGGCCGCCACCACCTCGGCGCGATACGAATTGCGCACGTAAAGCGGGATGCTGAGCGACACGCCGATCACGTTGTCCTGGACATTGCCATAATCGATCCGCCCTCCACGCACGCCCACGGTGGGATCGGCGATGCGATTACGACGGGCGACGGTGACTTCGCGTTCGGCGGCGAGCGCAGCAGCTTGTGCGGCTTGCCAATCGGGCAACTGTTCGATGCCGGTTTGGGGCGCCGTCGGCGGTGGCAATGCATTGCTGGGCAGCGCCAGGCTCGCCAGGAGTTCCGGTGAGCCGCCGACCGCGCGGAAACGCGCCTCGGCCTCCGCCTGTTCGGCGACGAGTTGCGACTGCTCCGCCTGCGCCTCATCACGGGCCAGCAGCGCCAAATCGCGCTCCAACCCGGAAATGTCGGCGGCCGCAAACTGCTTTTGCGCCAAATCGCCGAAGCGCGTCACCAACGCCAATCGGCGTTCACCGGTACGCACGCGTTGCTGCATCGTCTGCAGCTCCGCCCAACTGGCGAACCACTGTTTGGCGAAATCGCGGCGCCGCAGCTTCGCTTCAGCGGTGGCTTGATCGACCCGCGCGGAGGCCGCTTCGCGACGCACACGGCGTTTCCCGCTCAGATCGAGCGTGAGGTTGAGGCCCGCAGTTGTGGTGCGATCCGGGCCTTCATCATCGCCAGCCAACTCCACTTCGGGGTTGTAGAGCGGCTGTCCGGCTGCATCGAACCGGGCGCGCGCCGCGGCCAGTTGCGCTTCGATGGCACGATAACTGGGATGGTGTTGCCAGGCGGCCTGCAGCGCGTTGCGAAGTGCGGCGGGGGCCTGTGTCTCGGGAGCTTGGGCGGCCACGGCCAGGCCCGACAGCAAGCTTGCTGCCAGGGCCAGGGCGGCCAGCCGCGCGACGCGACGTCGTCGCGGCGAACGAACAAGGTGCATTGGAGGATCCTCTGAGTCGACAGTGTCCTCGGGCGCTCCGCGCCCAAGGGGCATAACACCTGACTCAGACGATCGGTGGCCTCAGCTCCAATGGCTGCGACGCGCTGGGCGGCAACCCGGACGTACGCATAGGCAGTGCCTGCGGCACGAGCACAAGCGCGACCTGCGTATCCGGCACCATGGCGGCCGCGTGATGGCAACCGCAGTGGCTGCAAGCGGCATGCCCGAGCTTGAGCTTCGTGGAATCGTCATTACCGCCATCCAGCGGCGACGCCTTCACCGCCACGGCATGGCTGCCATCCGTGCCGAAGCCCATGTCCGCGAAATCATGCTTGACGCAGGCGGCGGCGGCACCCAGCTTCAGCGCGAACACCAGCAGCACAAGCACGGCCAGCCGCGCAGAAGCGCGCAGGCGGGCGAGCAAGGTACGGGAGGCGGCCGAAGTCACCCGCGCACAATACACACCCGGCTGGACGTTATGAAATTTCATCCGCGACGGTTGGCGGCAGCGTCGGGTGCGGGGGAACGTCGCACGCCACACGATGACGGCTGGGTGACAACCACAGACTCCGGACGATGCCAGTCCTGCCACGCCCCAGTGAGGACATGGGCCGCCGTGCGCAGGAACAGCACGGCGACCAGCAGGCCAATCAGCAAGTCCGGCCATGGACTATCGAACCACTTCACCAGCCCTGCTGCTGCAATCACGCCGACGTTATTGACCAGGTCATTGCGCGAGCATAGCCAGACCGAGCGCATGTTCATGTCGTCGCTGCGAAAGCGCGTCAGCAACCCGAAGCAGATCAAATTGCCCACAAGCGCGATGCTCGCGGCGATCGCCATGATCGGCGCGACGGGCTCGGCCCCCAACCATGCGCGACGCCCAACCTCGACCAGCACTGCGAGGCCGAATAGTGCCTGGATGCCGCCTTTGAGAAACACGGCCTTGGTTCGTTGCCGCAGCGTTCCGCCGATCAACCACAAGCTCAGGATATAGACCAACGCATCGCCCAGGCTGTCGAGCGAATCGGCCTGCAACGCACTGGAGTCGGCCCACCAACCGGCGCTGAACTCACCAACGAACAACAACACATTGATCGCCAGCACGACCCACAACACCCGGCGACGGGCGTGGTCGGTGTTCTTGCTCAGCGTGGCGGCGGTGTCGTGGCAACCACAATCGCTCATCGAGAGATCCTCAATTGGCCGCGCGCGCCAGGGCACGCGAAGAACGGGCATTGAAATAGAAGCCGCCGACCGCGATCACGGCAACCACGATCTGGGCCGTCAACGACTGCCAGGACGGATAGACGCCGAGCCAATCGATCCGCGGCACGGCGACCAGCGCTTGCCCGATCCAGCCGGCTTCCTGCAATGCGGCGATGCCCTTGCCCACCAGCACAACTGCAAGCACGGCAATCAGGATCGAACTGATGGAGAAGAACTGGCTGATCGGCAAGCGCTTGCTCATCCGCAGCATCCAGTACGCGATTGCGGCCAGCGCAGCGCTACCAGCCACCAGTCCGGCGACGATCGCGCCGCCGTTGTGCTCGCTCCACATGGCGATGAAGAACAGGATCGTCTCGAATACCTCGCGGTAGACCGCGATGAAGGCCAGCGAAAACAGGAAGATCGCCGAGCGCCGCGTCAGCGCGGCCGACATCTTGGCGTGGAGGTACTGCTGCCAGCGGCCCGCCAGGCTCTTCTGATGCATCCAGATACCAACGCTGAGCAGCACGATCGCCGCGAACAGCGCGGACAGGCCTTCCGTGACCTCGCGGTTGGCGCCACTGACGCCGACCAGATAGGTGGCGATCGCCCAGGTCACCACGCCGGCCAGCAAAGCGCCGATCCAACCGGCGTGCACGTAAGGCAGCACCTCGCGTCGTTCCGCCTTGCGCAGGAAGGCGATCATGCCGATCACGATCAGCAAGGCCTCCAGGCCCTCGCGCAGCAGGATGGTGAAGCTGCCGAGGAAGGCAGTCGTGCTGTCGGTGTGACTATCCTGCAGCACGCTGGCGGCGCGATCGAACAACGTGCTGATCCGGTCGGCCTGTTCCGTCACTTCGGTCGTTGGCGTATTCCGTCCGAGTTGTGCGCGGTACTCGCTCATGGCGGTTTCGATTTCGCGCATCAGGGCGCTATCACGGGCCGCCAGCGTCGGTTCGACCGGCTCGACGCCATCCAGGTACGCCGAGAGGGCCAGGGCCTTGGCCTGCGTGGCGTCGCCCGCGGCAAAGGCCTGCACGCTGCCCGCGAGGCGCTGGCGCGCCAGTGCGAACGGGTCATTCTTCGCTTCCGCGGTGGGGGTTGTGACCGCCCGCGGCTGCGAACGCAGGTACGCGATGATCGCCTGGGCTTGCTGCGCCTCGCCGAGCGAGGCGGCGAGATCGGCTTCGCTGGTCTGGGTCAGAGATTCGAGGGTCGGAATCCGACGACGTACCGCCTCGGTTTCGCGCCACAGGGCCTCGCCTTTCGCTCGCGCCTCTTCGGGGTACGCCAAGCCACCGACATAGAACGCCAGGGCCCAGCGGTCGGCTTCCGACATCTGCGAGAAGCCCGTCATGGCCGTGCCCTGGATGCCCTGCGAAATCGCCTGATACAGCGCCAGTGGGCTGCGCCGCGCCGCGCGGTCGACATCGGTGAAGTTGATCGGGGGCGGATTCAGGCTGGCCGCCGCCGGACCATCACCCCGGCCCGAGGCACCGTGGCAGCCGGCGCATTGCTGCCCGTATAGCGACGCGGCCCGTGCCGGGTCGGGCGGTGTCGAAGGCACCGCCGCGATGGGATAGCTCTTGAGCAGCGCGTCGGCCAGCCGGTGGGCGGCCGCGGCGACCGTATGCGCCTCGGCCTTGGCCTCCACGGTCGCCACCAGCTGATCAGCTTGCGCGATCAGCTCCGTCTGGGCCGGGGTTGCCGGCAGCGCCGACAGCTGCGTTCGCACGGTCGCGGCGAACTCGCGCATCTCGGCGTACTCCGCCGGCGCAACCACCTGCCCGCCCTGCACCGCGCCGGCGTAGTCCACGGCGATGTAATCCAGCAGTTGCCAGGTCTGGCGCGGATTGGCGGGCTCGGCGGCCACTGCCGCACCAAATGCGCAGGCCAAGGAGAGCAGCAAACCGAGTCGGGCTACGAATCGCACGGCGGCGGACATCCATAAAGGGCGCCGGGTTGGCACCGCACAAGTGCACAGCGTAAAGTCCGTAGCCGCTACAGGGTCAAGGGCAAATGCGAATGAAAATCAGTGAAGCGGCGGCGGCCAGCGGCTGTCACCTGGAAACCATCCGCTACTACGAGCGCTCGGGCCTTATGCCCGCCCCTGCCCGCACCGCCAGCGGCTACCGGGAATACAGCCCCACCGAGGTCGACCGGCTGCGCTTCATCAGCCGCGGCCGCGAGCTTGGCTTCAGCCTGGAAGAAATCCGTAGCCTGCTCAGCCTCGACGACGACCCGGCGATGTCCTGCTGCGATGTTGACGTCATTGCGCGCCAGCACCTCGCCGACATCCGCGATCGCATCCGCGAACTGAGCAACATGGCCGCCGAGCTCGAACGCGTCATCTCCCAGTGTGCCGGTGGCGAGCGCGACCGCTGCGCGATTCTTGGCGCTTTGCGACGGCCTCATGAGCGAGGCACAACCTGTGCGAATTGAAGGCGATTGACCGTGACGTGAATTACCGTTCTTCCAACAGTGCTTTCATCTGCTCGACTTCGGCGCGCTGGGAAGCAACGATGTTATGGCAGAGCTGCTTCAACTCAGGGTTTTGCAAGTGGTTCTTTTCGCACATTAAGATTGCCCCGGCATGATGTGGAATCATGGATTTGAGGAACTGCCTGTCGCCGACACCGGCCTGCGCGCGAATCCCGAACCAACTGCCAACCAACACGAGGCCAGCCAAGACGAAGATCACGGCGTTCTTTCGCTTGTCCTGGTACATGGCGCCCATCAGTGCAAGTTCCAGGATCGCCATGGGCGCGGTCATCAGAGCGGCCATGTAGAACTGGTTGATATTCGGCACGACGTTGGCAAAGCGATCGACCATGGCGTACATGAGTGCGTACATGCACGCGAAAGACAACCCGAGCATCGCCAGTAGGCGTCCGTAGTGATTTGCCTCCGCATGCCCACCCTTTCCAGCATGCGCTTCATGTTTGGCGTGTTCCATCGCTCACCTCCTTGGCAGCTAATGCGAAAGACTGGTACTCGCACGGTGGCGGCAGTGTGATCTGCCGCCACATGCCGGCATTTCGTTACATGCTTTCCATCATCGCGAACTCGGCTCGATCCAGACGGCCATCCCGATTGGAATCGGACATACCGAACATTGCGACCTTCGGATGCTTGGCGACCTCCGCCTTGGACACGAACCCATTCTTGTCCTTGTCGTAGGCGGCAAACGTGTCCTGCTTCGCTGGTGCAGCCGGCTGTGCGTGCGCCGCATGCGTGCTGTGATCGGTCGCCGTAGCGGATTGCTGCGGACCTGCCCAGGCAGCGCCTGATACGAGTGCGGAGATAAGGAACAGGGAAACGTATTTCATGGCATGACTCCAGTGTGGGGAAGAAACAACTAATGACAGGAAGCGCTGTGCTTGGGTTCCGGACGCGACAATGCCGTGTCAGACCCGGTTGATGAGGCGCGTCCGAGGCGCAGCGCGTTGGTTACGACGGAGACGGAACTCAGGCTCATGGCTAGCGCCGCGATCATCGGGCTGAGCAGCAGACCAAAGACCGGATACAAGACGCCAGCGGCGATCGGCACGCCGATGGCGTTGTAAAGGAAGGCGAACGCAAGGTTTTGCTTCATGTTGGCAACCGTCGCCTCCGAAATCGCGCGGGCTTCCAGGATCCGGCGCAGATCGCCTTTGACCAGCGTCACCTGTGCGCTGGACATCGCAACGTCGGTGCCGGTGCCCATGGCGATGCCGACATCGGCCGCCGCGAGGGCCGGTGCATCGTTCACGCCATCACCGGCCATGGCGACCCGTCGCCCTTGCGTCTTGAGTTGCTGCACGAGCGCGGCCTTGTCCTGCGGACGCACTTCGCCGCGCACATCGTCGATGCCGAGCGTGCGACCCACCGCCTCGGCGGTCGATTGCGCATCGCCGGAAGCCATCACCAGATGCAGGCCTGCCGCACGCAAGGCGTTCAAAGCCGGCAAGGTCGTGGCCTTGATCGGATCGGCCACGGACACCGCGCCTGCCAAGCGGCCGTCAATGGCCAGGAACATCACGCTGGCACCCTCGCCGCGCGCCGTTTCGGCGCGGGCGAGTAGCGGTGCGACATCGGCGCCCACCTCGGCCATGAGCGCCTTGTTGCCGAGGGCAAGCGTTTGCCCTGCGATCTGCCCGCGCACGCCTTTGCCGGTGACCGAATCGAAGTCATCGGTCGCGGACAGCGGCAAGTTGCGGTGCTTGGCTTCCGCCATGATCGCCTCCGCCAACGGATGTTCGCTGCCCTGCTCCAGGCTGGCCGCCAATCGCAGCACGGTATCGTCGTCGAAACCGTCGGCAGCCATGACCGCACGGAACGCCGGGCGTCCTTCGGTCAGAGTGCCTGTCTTGTCGACGATCAGGGTATCGATCTTGCGCAACTGCTCGATCGCTTCGGCATCACGGAACAACACGCCGGCACGCGCCGCACGGCCGGTGGCGACCATGATCGACATCGGCGTGGCCAGTCCCAGCGCACACGGACAAGCAATGATCAGCACCGACACTGCGTTGAGGACGGCGTACGTCCACGACGGTTCTGGTCCGAATAGGCCCCAGCCGAAGAACGTGAGCACGGCAACTGCCAGCACCGCCAGTACGAACCAGAACGCGACCTTGTCGGCCATGCGCTGCATCGGTGCGCGCGAGCGCTGCGCCTGGGCCACCAGTTGCACGATCTGCGACAGCACCGTCTCCGAACCAATCTTGTCGGCGCGGATGACGAGGCTACCGGTGCCATTGAGCGTCGCGCCAATCACACGGCTACCGGCGGTCTTCTCGACCGGAATCGACTCGCCGGTCAGCATCGATTCATCGACGCTGGAACGCCCTTCGAGCACTTCGCCATCGACCGGTACTTTTTCGCCCGGGCGCACACGCAAGCGGTAGCCGACGTGGACATGCTCGAGCGGGATGTCTTCCTCGACACCGTCGTCGTTGACGCGGCGGGCCGTCTTCGGCGCAAGTCCCAGCAAGGCCTTGATCGCAGCCGAGGTCTTTGAGCGAGCGCGCAATTCCAGTAGTTGTCCCAGCAGGGTCAACGACACGATGACCGCGGCGGCCTCGAAATAGACGCCGACCCGTCCATGTTCACGGAACGAGTCCGGGAACAGGTCTGGCGCCACGGTGGCCACCACGCTGTAGCCGAAGGCCGAAGCCACACCGATGCCGATCAGCGTGAACATGTTCGGGCTGCGATTGCGGATCGACTGCATGCAGCGTTCGAAGAACGGCCAGCCGGCCCAGAGCACGACTGGCGCGCTCAGCGCGAGTTCCAGCCAGGTGCGCGCACCCATGCTCAGGAATGTCAGCCTGTCGCCCAGCATCGCGAGTAAAAACACCACGACGGTCAGCGGCAACGTCCACCAGAAGCGATGCGAGAAGTCGCGCAGCTCCGGATTGTCCTCGTCTTCCAGACTCGGCATTTCCGGTTCCAGCGCCATGCCACAAATCGGGCAGGTGCCCGGCCCTTCCTGGCGGATTTCCGGGTGCATGGGACAGGTGTAGATCGTGCCTGCAGGCGCAGCCGGCGCCGCCTCGGCCTTCGGCGCCAGGTAGCGCGGCGGATCGGCGACGAACTTCGCCTGGCAACGCGCGGAACAGAAGTGGTACTCGGTACCGGCGTGGCTGGCGTGATGTGGCGTGGTCACAGGGTCAACCTGCATGCCGCAAACCGGGTCGGTCACCGTCTGCTCGGCCATCGCGGCAGGCGCCTTGCTTGCACAGCAACTGCCCTTCTTTTCTTCTGTGACTGCAGGAGCCGTATAACGGGCCGGTTCGGCCACGAATTTTTCCCGGCAGCGCGCCGAGCAGAAGTGGTAGTCGATGCCGGCGTGGCTGGCGTGATGCGGCGTGGTCGCAGGATCAACCTGCATGCCGCAAACCGGATCGAGGACCGAACTCGGTTTCTGGTTCGCGTTGCTGGCGCAGCAACCGCCCTGCCCATGTGCGTCATGGCCGTGGTGGGAATGCGTGTTCGTGTTCATGCGGCATCCTCATTCAGGGCGTGCAGAATCGGGCATGCGCCCAGTGCACCATGGCCCGGACACGCCTTGATCAGGGTCCGGAGGCCATCGCGAATCCGGGCCAACTCCGCTAGCTTGGCTTCGACGCCAGCGAGCTTCTGCTCCGCCGCCGCCTTGAGGCTGCCCATGTCGTCCTCGCGGTGGCTCGAAAGCGCGAGCAGTTCACGGATCTCCTCCAGGGTGAAGCCGAGCGCCTTGGCGCGGCGCACGAAGCGCAGGCGCAGGACATCCGCGGTCTGGTAGCGGCGATAGCCGGACGGCTGGCGTTGCGGCTGCGGCAGCAAGCCCTGCCGTTCGTAGTAGCGCACGGTGTCGATGGGGACACCGGCGCTTTGGGCGAGTTCACCGATCTTCATTGGGGGACCTCTCGTGACGGGATGCCGCCAGTCTCCACCCTTGACTAAAGTCCAGAGTCAAGTCCTTTTGCATACGGCCCATCCAGTGCGTTCAGTGCGCCGCAAAGGCCGCGGTGGTGCCGTCCCGACGGACGAGTTCGACGGTGTACGGCTCCGCGTGCCCGTTCGGCACTTCCATGCCGGGCGACCCCATCGGCATCCCCGGAAGCACCAATCCCTTGCCGTCGGGCTTCTCGGCCAGCAGACGTTTCACATCTGCGGCCGGCACGTGGCCTTCAATGAAATAGCCGCCCACTTCGGCGGTGTGGCATGACCCCTTGCCGTACGGCACGCCCACACGTTCCTTCACCGGATTGACGTTGTCCTCGTCGCGTACCTCGACCTGGAAGCCGGCCTGGCGCATGTGCTCCACCCACAGACCGCAGCAGCCGCAGCTCGGGCTCTTGTGAACGACGACGAGCGGCAGCGCTTGTGTCGGTGCGGGCACTGCGGTCGTTTCGGCCGTCACCTCAGCGGCGCGTTCCGGTGCCGGCGCCTGCTTGGCACAGGCACCCAGTGAAAGGGTTGCAGCCAGTACCAGCACGGTTGTTGCTGTATGCATCGACATGCTCGCCCTCCTCATCGCTTGGTCCGCGAAGACCAGTGGATATGGACGATGCGCCAACCCGCTTTACCGCGCTTGAGCACCATGGTTTCGGTGCTCAGTACCGTCATCGGCTTGCCATCTTTCGTCGCGTGCAGTTCGCTTTCGCTCCCCACCCACGCCAGATCCCCTGTCGCCTGGGCAGTGCGCTGCTGCAACTGCACATGTGCACCTTTCAGGAACTCGGCGTCGTGCGTCGCATGCCCGCCCAGGTATTCGGCTTTCGAGTGCTCGGCACCGCCGCTTTCGAGGATCAGCACGTCGTCGGCCAGCCAGCTGCCGGCACGTTTCAGGTCACCGGCCTGCAATGCAGCCGAAAAAGCGTCCGCAGCCGCGACCGCGGGCTTCGCCTCCGAGCTGATGGCGGGGGCATTGGCCTTCGCGTGCTGTGCGGGGTCATGTGCTTGCGAGGCGAATGGAAGGGCCAGCAAGGCGAGGAAAACAATTCGATGGATCATGGATTCTCGACTCCGGTCAGTGTTGGTGATCGTGGCCATCGCTGGCCGGTGCGGTTGCCGGCATGTCCATGCCGGCATGTGGGTCAGCAGTGGCCGGTTTGGTGGTCGCTGGGGCCGGCTTGGCGGCAGGCGTTGCATCGTGGATATGCGTCTTGCCATCGGCATGGACATGTACCTCACCACCGGACGGCGCCTGCGTGGACTTGATCGCGTCGGTATGCGGCGGTGTGCCCGGAGGATGCGCGTGCGGCTTCGACTCATCCATCGGCATGCCCGCCATCGCGTCGTGTTCCTCGCCTTCGGCATGCTCATGAGCCTCACCCTCATCGTGATGAGGTTCCTCGCCCCCCTCTGCATGCGAATGTCCTTCGCTCTCGCCTCCGCCATGCGAATGCCCGCCACTACTGGCGACGAGCGCCTGGTATTGCTCGGGGGTGAGCTTGGGCAGCGCCTGCAGGAAGGCCGCCATGTTCCAGATGTATTCGTCGTCCATGCTCTTGCCCCAGGCCGGCATGCCCGAGGCCTTGATGCCGTGCTTGATCACCCAGAACGCCTTGCCGGCGTCGACCGTTTCCTTGCTCAGATTCGGCGGTGCCGGATACAGGCCCTTGCTAAGTTCGGTCTCCTGCATGCCTGGGCCAAGGTGGCAGCCGGTGCACATGGCGTTGTAGTTGCCGGCGCCCTGGCGAATGCGCGCCGGATCGGAGAGATCCGCGGGCCGTTGCAGCTTGTCGGCGCGCACCTCGATCGAGCGTTCGCGGAGGGCCTGCAGCGCCGAGTAAACGGGCCGGGTGTGGGTGTCGTCGGCGCCGATGTTGTAGACGCCCGACCAGACGAAACCGGCAGCCGCCGCGAGGGCGACGCCGGACAGGATGCTCAAGGTGAGCAGGGACTTTCGAGTCACGAACGGCATGATGGTCTCCCCCAATCAGAACCAGATACGGATGCCCGCCACGAAGCGGGTGTCGTTGACGCCTTCGCCCGCGGCACGGCGGAAATCCGCGGTGCGACCGAAGGCGCGCTCATGCACCACGCCGATGTACGGCGCGAATTGCCGGGTGAACTCGTAGCGCAGGCGTAGCCCGGCCTCGGCCGTGCTCAAGCCCGAGCCGATCCCGCGACGCGCGTCGTTCTTGCCGTAGAAATTGACTTCCACCAGCGGCTGCAGGATCAGCCGGTTGGTCAGCAGCGTTTCGTATTCGGCCTCCAGGCGCGCCGCGGTCTGGCCGGATTGGCCGAGATAGGCGGTCGCTTCCACCTCGAACTTGTACGGCGCCAAACCCTGCACGCCGATCGCGACGAAGTCCTGCGATGCACCCGGTTTGAAGTCGTGGCGCACGCCGGCCACCACATCCCACCAGCGGGCGAAGGCGCGGCCATAGAGCACTTCGAGATCGGCGCTTTCGGTATGGCCACCGACCCGTTCGCCTTCGCTGCGCAACCAGAGCTTATCGAGGTCCCGACCGATCCAGGCCTGGCCCTCCCACGCCATGCCGGCGCCCTCGTCGGTATCGAAGCCTTCGAGACGGTTGAACAGCACGTAGTGCTGCAGGGTGTCGTCGTGTACCGGGTGGTCGCTCGGTGGCGGTGCGGCCGCAGCGCGGTCTGCGTCGGTCAGCACCGGAATCGGCGTCACCGGTTGATCGGCAGGCCGCGGCATCGAATGCCCCATCGCGGCGTGATCCATCGGGGCCGGTTGCGCGGTGTCATGGCCCATGGCGTTGTGATCCATCGCAGCCGGTTCCTGCGCTGGCATTTCGTGGCCCATGGCCGCGTGATCCATCGGCGCGACGGACGCCGAGGGCTTGGGCTTCGACGTCGTGGCGGGTTTGGTCTTTGGCTTTGGTTTTGCCTTCGGCTTGGCTTTCGGCTTGGCTTGGTGCTGCGTGTGATCCTGCATCGCCGGCATCTGATGCTGGGCATGTTCCTGCGTGGTCGGCATCGGCATCTGATGCTGCGAGTGGTCCTGCGCGGCGGCATTGAAAGCCAGCAGCAGTCCTGCGGCGAGCGGAGCGAGTGTCATGGTCGTCTTCATTCTTCGACCCTCACGGTGCGCATCATCCCCGCTTCCATGTGGTAGAGCAGATGGCAGTGGTAGGCCCAACTGCCGAGCGCGTCGGCCCGCACCCGGTAAGCGCGTTTGCTGCCGGGCGGCATGTCGATGGTGTGCTTGCGGACGTGGAAGTTGCCTTGCTCGTCCTCGAGATCGCTCCACATGCCGTGCAGGTGGATCGGGTGCGTCATCATCGTGTCGTTGACCAGCACGATCCGCAGGCGCTCGCCGTAGTTGAGGCGCAGCGGTTCCACCTCCGAGAACTTCTGTCCGTTGAAGCCCCAGGCGAAGCGTTCCATGTGGCCGGTCAGGTGCAGTTCGATCTCGCGCCCGGGATCGCGCCCGTCCGGATCCTCGAAGGCGCTCTTGAGCATGGAATAGCTCAGGACCTTGCGCCCGTTATCGCGCAAGCCGATGCCCGGATCGCCGAGCTTCGGCACCGGTGACATCGTCTGCATGTCGACCAGCGGGTTGCCGGTTTCGCTGGCCGGATGCGCCTGCATGCCGCCAGCGTGATCCATGCCCGGCATCGCCGCCTGCGGCATGGCCGACATGTCGTGGCCGCTGTGATCCTGCGCCGTGGGCGTCGCCGGCATTTGCATGCCGCTCATGCCCATGCTGGCGCCGCAACCACCCTCCATCCCTTTCATGCCCATGCTGGCGCCACAACCGCCTTCCATGCCCTTCATGCCGGACATGTCATGGCCCATGCCGCCATGCCCCATGTCCGCCATCGTCAGGATCGGACGCGGATCGACCGGCGGAATCGGTGCGCGCAGGCCTTCGCGCACGGCCAGCGTGCCGGCGACGAAACCGGTGCGACCCATGTCCTGTGCGAAGATCGTGAAGGCATCCTGCCCCGACGGCTCGACGATCACGTCGAAGGTTTCGGCGGTGGCGATGCGGAACTCGTCGATGGTCACCGGATGCACGTACTGGCCGTCCGCCGCCACCACGGTCATCTTCAGGCCGGGAATCCGTACGTCGAAGTGCGTCATCGACGAGCCGTTGATGAAGCGCAGACGGATCTTCTCGCCGGAGCGGAACAGGCCCGTCCAGTTGCCCAACGAGGTCGTGCCGTTCATCAGGTAGGTGTAGGTGTTCGCATTGACGTCCGACAGGTCCGTCGGCGACATGCGCATCTGCCCCCACATCTTGCGATCGTCGATGGTGGCGGCCAAACCATTGCGTCCGGCGTCGCGCAGGAAATCCCCGACCGTGCGTTGGTAGTAGTTGTCGTACATCGACATCTTCTTCAACCGCGAGAACAGGTGGGTCGGGTCCAGGTCCGTCCAGTCGGTCAGCATCACCACGTAATCGCGGTCGTAGCGGAACGGCGCCGGATCGATCGGATCGATCACCAGCGGACCGTACAGGCCGGCCTGTTCCTGGAACGCCGAATGGCTGTGGTACCAGTAGGTACCGCCCTGCTTCACCGTGAAGCGATAGTGGTAGGTCTCGCCGCGGTGGATGCCGGCAAAGCTCAGGCCGGGCACGCCGTCCATGTTGGCCGGCAGCAGGATGCCGTGCCAATGGATTGAGGTTTCGTGGCCGTGGATCGAGCCTTCCGGCAGCGCGTTGGAGACGCGCAGATTGACGGTCGTCCCTTCGCGCCAGCGCAGCAGCGGCGCCGGAACCGAACCGTTGACGGTGATCGCCGGACGCGTGCGCCCGGTGAAGTTCATCGGCGTCTCGCCGATGGTGAGGTCGAATTCGGTGCCCGACAGGACGTTCGGGTTGCCGGGACTTTGCAGCGCCCAGCTGAGTTTGGGCCATAGGCCGAGGCCGGCGACAGCGCCGCCCGCGGCCAACCCCTGCACGAAGCGCCGCCGCGACGGCTTGAACAACCCGTCGGCATTGCGGCCGAAAGCATCGGAAGACATGTGAAGCTCCATCGAAGTGTCAACGGGCCAGCACGAGCGCTGGACCACAGCCTGCTGCATGTCGAACGGTGACACGCGCAAGCGAACCGGCGCCGGGGGCGCCAAAGGACACTTAGCCGATGGGAGGTCGAATTAGATGGGGCAAGGCCGGCGTGGGATGACCCAAGGCCATCGGTCGCACGCTACTGACATGCAGGAGGGCGGTGCCCTGGAAGGCCATCATTGGCACCATGGCGGCTGCCTGATGGACGCATGCACAGGTACAGGTGCTTGATTTGCAGCAATCCGGCGCTTGGTGGGGCTGCTTGTCCTTGGTAGGCGTTGCCGCGTCGATCGCATCCTGCGGGTGCGCGGATTGCCCATCGTGGTGGCAGGGCATGTCCGCCTCGGCGCTCGCCATCGACATGTCTGCATGATTTGGCATTTCATGCGCATCCGCATGCATTTGCATCATCTGCACGGACGCCATGGCCGAGGTAGCCCCGTTGAACACTAGGGCAACGCACAGCAACAGGCGCAACAGGATGGCACGGGCAGACATAGCCTTACTTTAACCCGCCGACCTGCTCAAGGTGTACAGGGGACGTGAACAGCGATGGCCCATCTCTGGACTCTGGTGAAGGGTTCAACGCGCCCGTTTCGGCCTAGATGTTTCGGCAGCCTCGACTTGCTTGAGGAGATCCTTCTTCTGGCGAAGCGATAAGGTATTCCAACGCAGCAACAGCGCTGCCAACAGATCGTCCTCGGTATAGAGAAATGCGGGGGGAATCCCCAACACCTCGGCCAACCGCTTTGCGGTCTTGAGCTGGGGCTCGTGTTTTCCGCGCTCGTATTGATTGATACGGGGAGAGGCCACGGTCGGATCCAGGTCGGCCAGTACTCCCAGTTGCCGCTGCGACAAGCCCGCACGTTTCCGTGCCTCGGCCAGCCGTCGTGCGAATACCGGGTGTTGTGTCGTCCGGGTCACCACCGCCCTCCCTAATTAGGCCTTAAGGATGGCGGAGTGCCTGACTCCTGAATACTAAGATATCCTTAGCATTTCCGACAATGAATCGCGCCCCTACTCATGGCGTCTCCCGCTCCCGCCACTGTCGATGAGCTCGGGCTGCAGGGTTGCCTCTACCTATGGGCACTCTTGACCGGTCAGCAGCGCCGACTGCCGATTGCGCCGACCAAGCGGATGACGCTGGTCATCCTCGCGCTGTTGCAAGACCAGGGCGTCATCGAAGTGCCGTGGCCGGAAATGCGCTGGGAGATCAAGCCAGACGCGCAGATCACGCCCATCGAAGGACTGCAGTGGCGATTGGCATGGACGGTTTATGAGCCCGGCCGTCTGCTGGAAGCCCTGGATGACTATTTCGACACACTGGAACAGACCGATTTCACCATCGCCGTCGGCTTACGCTTGTGGTCGGATCTGGCCCCGGCTGAAGCAGAACACTACTTCGAGCAGCAATTGGTGAAACATCGGTTCGCCGCCGACTGGGCCCAGGATTTGGCCTTTGCCTATCGCGAAGGTCCCGGGGCGCAACTGAATATCGCCCAATGGCGCTATTGCGCCTGGGCCGCGGTCCGTCGAGGCGCCTCCGTGGCAATGCAAAACGGCCTGCAAGCCGACGGCTTGCGGGACAGCATCTACCAGGAACTCAAGCGCCGCGCCGCGTCCGTGGCAAGCGGCGTCTGGTCGAACTGTTCATTCGCGCCGACGAACCCGCTTCCGGAAAATGCGTTAGGACGTGCCCTTGTCCATCATGCGAGCGGGCTGGGCGCGTTCTATTGGACCAGCAGACCATGCGAAGAGATCTTGCTTTGCCATGCGCGCGCCAAGGCCCAACGGCTAAGCGTCTTCTGAATTAGGAAGGGCTTCAAGCTGAAGTTCCTGCGCCAAACGCCTTCCAATAGGATCTTGCATCATCGCCGCGCGCACGTTGTGCTCGCACGCCAATCGAACATCCTCTTCGGATTGCCAGCCGCTCGTTTCATCCAGCGACTCATCGATTGACATGAACACCTCCGCGGTTTCCAGGTTCTCCAGCATGCAAGCCACATACCACACCTGATCCCAGAACCACTTCCGCTCCTTCTCTTTCGAGCAATGAATGTCCCACTCGACCAGCAGTTCGCGAGCCCAGTAGATCATGTCCTGGTCATGCTCCAGCGAGGGTTGCCCGGCGAGAACCCGCCGTCGGATGAGGAACAGGAGCGATGATGCCAAGGCCCCGCTGAAACCATTCTTATTGCATAGCCGACGAGCACAGATCTGGATGCCGTCGCGCAAGAACTTCATTTCCCTGAGCGCACCGGTCTCGATTGCCCGGCGATACAGCAAACACAACAAGGTCAAGCTGGAAATCGAAGCGGTGCGCGCGAAGCGCTGCACCGTTTGGCGATAGGCGGCCGGTGTAATCGGCAATCGAATATTCGAAATGATGCGATATAGCCCACGCAGATCGGGATACTGCGGGCGCTCGTCAAGAACGAGGCGCCTGAATGCGGCATTGATCATTTCCTCGCGCTCGTCAGGCTCAATGGGAACCGCCCCCACTACGCGCCAGAAATCGCTGTCATACGCCTCCTTCGTGTAGGCGAATCCCGGTTTCGCCGCGACGATGTCCACGACATTGCGACCGTCGAGCGACTTGCGCGGCAGCCCTGGATCCGAGGCGTTGTGCTCAATACGCTCGAAAATGCGCCCGGCGTCCTGGATATCGCCCAGGAAGAACGGCCCCATCTGCTGGTGCCCGGCAGGGCACTTCGGGTGCGCCTTCGCCATCGCCATCCAGACTTGGCTTTGCACGCGGTGAACCCGGTCTTCCTTGCCCCGGCGTCGAATGCTCGCTATTTCGCCTTCGTTCGCCCCAGTGCATACAGACTTAGGTTCGGCATTTTTGCTTGGCTTTTTTGTCATGGCGTGGGCAAGAAAAGCATGGCCCACTGCGCTTGTCACGCACTGAAGCGCACTTCATGCCACTTTCGGAAACAGACGCGCAGGCATTGATGAAACGCCTGCTTTCAAGCCATGGCGAACTGATTGGTGGACTGCCACTTGCCCGCTGCATGGGCTATCGCACTGCGCGCGCCTTCCAAGTCGCTGCGCAACGCGGCCAGCTGCCAATCGAGACGTTTCCCCTGTCTGGTCGCCGCGGACGCTTTGCGCGGACGTTCCAGGTCGCTGAATGGCTCGCTGCATGTGATGCCCCGAGTGGTGCCCCTGCCCCACTGACCGACGACTGACGTCCGCCACTTGAACACCGAGGAGGGATCCCCGGATGCCGTGACCTGCCGCCAATGACTATTTCCCGGCCCGGAAATGCACAGGGGCCCGCGCGCCAACGCAGGCCCCTGACAGATTCTAGAGAACACAACTGAGCCTCTAGCGTCCTGCATTTCCTTCTGCCCGTCAAGCCGGCTTTGGCCGCAACGGGCATCTTTTGCCTGAAGGAATGCCGCTATGTTGTTTGCCACGATGCAGGCAGGCGGGGCCGTGCCCCGCATATGCCCGCGACCTTGCTTTGCATTGCCGCCAGGAGGTCGCCCATGACCTCGCTGGATCGGACAGCCTATCCCCGGTTCCGGCGCAAGCCGCCCACCGGCGAGGTTGCGACCGCGTACACACCCTCGGACGAGGAAATCGCCTTATTCAACAAGCACTTCAATCGCAGCGGCCCGCATCGGCTTGCATTCGCCATATTGTTCAAATCGTTCCAGCGGTTGGGCTACATGCCGGCACTGGACGAGGTGCCTGGCTATGTCATCAACCAGCTGAGAACCGGTCTCAAGCTCCGCCGCTCAGTGCAGCCGGCCAACATCGATCGCACGACGTTGTTCCGCTATCGGCGCGCGATCCTGGCACATTTCAAGGTACAGGCGTTCGCGGGGAACGCCCTGCATGTTGCCGCCGAAGCCATGGCCACCGCGGCAGCGGTGCAGGACCATCCTGCCGACATCATCAATGTCGGCATCGATGCGCTCACGCGCGAACGCATCGAACTGCCTGCCTTCGCGACCCTGGATCGCCTCGCCCGTCGCATCCGGACGACGATCAATGCCGGACTTCATGCCCGCATCGATTCGCGCCTGTCCGACGACGACAAGGCGCGGCTGGAGGCGATGCTGCTCGCCGGGCGGGATGGCAAGAGTCTCCAGTTCAAGGTCAAGCGGCGCGCACGCAAGGACTCCGCCGCCAATTTTCGTGCGCTGCTGGAGCACATCGACTTCCTCGATGGGCTGATCCCGACCGCAGGGGTGCTCGACGACATCCCCGAACTCAAGCGCCGTCATTTCGCCGGCGAAGCCGCGGTGCTGGACGCCAGCGAAATGCGCGATATCGCTCCGTTGAAACGCCGTGCCTTGCTGATGTGCCAGATCGCGCATGCGCGCGCTACGACACGGGACGAAGTGCTGGAGATGTTCATCCGCCGCATGGCCAAGATCCATCGCGCGGCCAAGGACGCTCTGGAAGCGATCCGCGTGCAGTTCCGCGAACGCAGCGAATTGATGGTCGCCACGATGGGCGACGTCATGCGCCTGCTCGAGCTCAACCCTCGCGATGAAGATGCAGGACGGGCCATTCGTCATCTCGTGGAAGAACGTGGCGGAATCGAACCGCTCCTGCAAGAGTGTCTGGCGATGTGCCAGTTTCACGGCGACCAGTACCTGCGCTACATCCTCAAGCCGCTTGCCGGGTTCCGCTCGTTGTTCATGCGCATGCTGCGGACGCTGGAGTTCGTGTCGACGACCGAAGATCCCGCGCTGATCGACGCCATCGCCCGCCTGCTCGCCCACCGCCGGGGCGAGCATCTGCAGGAGGACGCCGACTTGTCGTTCGCGACCCAGGCATGGCGCGACCTGATCATTGAAAAGACCGGCCAGGGAACGGCATTGCAGCGCTTCGACTTCTTCCAGGCGTGCGTTTTTTCCTCGCTGGCGAACGAGTTGCGGTCAGGCGACATCGCCGTGGCCGGCGCCTTGTCCTTCTCGGACTATCGGGCCGCGTTGATGCCGTGGGAGGAATGCGAAGCACAGGTGGCCGCCCATTGTGAGCAGTTGGGAATTCCGTCGGATGCCTCAGCATTCATCGAAGATCTGCGCGAACAGCTGGCGGCCCAGGCGATCGCCACGAATGAGGCGTATCCCGACAACCCTGCCCTGGTCATCGACGAGTCCGGCGAGCCCCACCTCAAGCGCCATCTGGCGCGTTCGATTCCAGCGGGCGCCGAGATGCTTGCCCTCGCGATCAACGAGCGCATGCCCGTGAGCAGCCTCATCGACATCCTGTGGGACGTCCACTGCTGGACCGGCTTTACCCGGCACTTTGGCCCGGCGTCCGGGTCGGATCCGAAGCTGGACGACCCGCCAAGCCGTTATGTCGTGACGATCTTCACCTACGGCTGCAACCTCGGACCGGCCCAGGCTGCTCGCCATATGCGCGGCGCCGTCTCCGCCCACCAGCTCGGTTTCGTTAATCGTCGGCACATCGATGCGAACAAGCTCGAAGCTGCCTCGCGAGACATCGTCAATCCGTACGCCACGTTGCAGCTTCCCCGCTACTGGGGCGATGGGAAGACCGCAGCCGCGGATGGTACGCAGTACGAGCTGTACGAGGACAACCTGCTTGCCGCCAATCACATCCGCTACGGCGGCTTTGGCGGCATCGCGTATCACCACGTTTCCGATACCTACGTGGCCTTGTTCACCCACTTCATTCCCTGTGGCGTCTGGGAAGCGGTGTACATCCTCGATGGACTGCTGAAAAACAAGTCCGATCTGCAACCCGACCGGATCCATGCCGACACGCAAGGCCAGTCCCTCCCAGTGTTTGCGCTCTCCCACTTGCTGGGCATCCAGCTGATGCCGCGCATTCGCAACTGGAAGGAGTACCGCTTCTTCCGGCCGGAGCCCCAAGTTCGTTACGAGCACATCGATGGTTTGTTCCGCGAGACGGTCGACTGGGATCTCATCGAGCGGCACTGGAAGGATCTGATGCAGGTCGTTATCTCGATCCGGAATGGGCGTATCGCGCCCTCCACCCTGCTTCGGAAACTGGGCACGTACAGCCGCAAGAATCGTCTCTACCACGCCTTCAAGGCACTGGGCACGGCCATCAGGACGCTGTACCTCTTGCGCTATATCAGCGACGAACATCTGCGCGTGAATGTGACCAGCGCGACCAACAAGTCGGAATCCTTTAACGGCTTCGCCAAGTACCTGACGTTCGGGGGCGAGGTCATCGCTCAGAACGATCCTATCGAGCAGGAGAAGACCATCAAGTACGGCCACCTGGTCAGCAATGCCGTCATTCTCTGGAATACCGTCCATCAGACCCGGATCATCCGGACCCTGCGCCGGGCCGGATGGAAGATCACCCCGGAGCAGGTGGCCTGCCTGAGCCCTTACACCACCAGTCACCTCAAACGGTTTGGCGACTACTGGCTCGACTTTGACAAGGTTCCGGACCCGATCGACGGGAATCTCGAACTGGATGGGTAGTGTTTGCCGAACAGATCGAAAACCTTGCAACCAACTGAATCTAAAGTCTTTTCATGATTCTATGCATACAAATTACACGTATCTCGGCTGACCCCCAAGTAGAACAGGCTTGCCACTCGGGCATCGCTGTGTTGCGATGCGGCATCCTCCTTCGCCGACAGCCCCGATGTCCCATCGCGTGTTCAATTTCAGCGCCGGACCGGCCACATTGCCGGAACCCGTGCTGCGCCAGGCCCAGTCCGAGCTGCTGGATTGGCGGGGCATGGGGGTCTCGGTCGCCGAGATCAGCCATCGCAGCGCGGCCTTCATCGAACTGGCCGCGGAGGCCGAAGCCGACCTGCGCCGCCTGCTGTCCGTGCCGGACGATTACGCGGTGCTGTTCCTGCAGGGCGGTGCGACGCTGCAACAGGCGCTGATTCCACTCAACTTCGCCGCCCCGGGGCAGGCGGCGGATTACCTCATCACCGGCCATTGGGGCCAGACCGCGCTCAAGCAGGCGCTTCCGTATGTCGATGCGCGCATCGTCGCCAGTGGCGAGGCCGGCGGCTATTGCGACGTGCCTGCGCGTGCGGATTGGCGGTTGTCGGCGGATGCGGCCTATCTGCATGTCACCGCCAACGAGACCATCCACGGCGTCGAGTTGCGCGAGCGCATCGAAGTGCCGGTGCCGGTCATCGCCGACTTCAGCTCCAGCATAGCTTCCGAACCGGTCGATGTCGGCGACTACGGCCTCATCTATGCCGGCGCGCAGAAGAACCTCGGGCCTTCCGGCATCACCGTGGTGATCGTGCGGCGCGAGCTGCTCGAACGCGCCGGCCAGCCGCGCTCGGACATCCTGAACTATGCCTCGCACGCGGCGCGCGACTCGATGCTCAACACGCCGGCCACCTTCAACTGGTACCTGCTCGGCCTGTGCCTGAAGTGGATGCTGGATGAAGGTGGCGCAGCGGCTTTCGGGCACCGCAACGCGGCCCGCGCGGCGCGCCTGTATGCCGCCATCGACGGCAGCGACGGGTTCTATCGCAACGAGGTCGCGCCCGACGTGCGTTCGCGCATGAACGTGCCGTTCTTCCTGCGCGATGCAGCGCTGGACGGCGATTTCCTCCGCGAGGCGGGCGAGTACGGGCTGATTGGTCTCAAGGGCCACAAACTGGTTGGCGGCATGCGTGCCTCGCTCTACAACGCCTTGCCCGATGCGGCGGTAGCGGCCTTGATCGATTTCATGCAAGGGTTCGCGCGGCGCCATGGCTGAGATGAAACCCGCCCGCAAGCTGGCGAAGCTGGCTGTCGATCTTGCCGCCGTGCGGGGTGAAATAGATGGCATCGACCGCTGGATCGAGGCGCTGATCTCCGAGCGCACGCGCTTGGCGCAGCAGCTCGGCCGCGCCAAGGGCAAGCTGGCCGCCGCGTTGGCCCAGATGCAGGCCGGCGGCCAGCAGCTCTGTCTACCCGGTGCCTTTCCGGTGACGATCCAGTGAGTGAAACGCCGGATTTCGCGGCATACGCGCAGCCGGGTATCCGCGGCCTGCGCGCCTACGATCCGGGCCACGATCTGGTCGCGCTGCGTCGCGAAGCAAAGGGCGCGTTGACCGAGCTGGGTTCCAACGAAAACAGCCATGGCCCATCGCCACTCGCGCTCCAAGCGGCACGCAATGCGCTGGACGATGCGTTCCGCTATCCCGATCCGCTCGGTGGCGACCTCAAGCGCGCATTGGCGGAGCGGCACGGTGTCGCGTCATCGCAGATCCTGCTCGGCAACGGTTCGCACGAATTGCTGATGCAGTTCGCGCAGGTGTTCGCGGGCGAGGGCGATGAAGTCGTCGCGTCCCGGTTCGGTTTCGCGGTGTACGCGTTGGCCGCACAGGCCGCGGGCGCCAGGCTGGTGCTGGCCGAGGCCTTCTCGCGCGATGCGGCGATGCCGCTCGGCCATGACCTGGATGCCCTTGCCGCTGCAATCACCGAGCGGACCAGGCTGCTCTATCTCGCCAATCCCAACAACCCGACCGGGACGTGGTTCGATGCGGACGCGTTCGCGCGGTTCATGCGCCGCGTGCCTGCCGGGATCATCGTCGTGGTGGACGAGGCCTACGCCGAGTACGTCGATGCGCCGGGCTGGCGCAGCGCCATCGATGCGCTGCCATCGCACCGCAACCTCATCGTCACCCGCACCTTCAGCAAGGCGCATGCGCTGGCGGGCCTGCGCATTGGCTACGCGCTGGGGGATGCCGAAGCCATCGCGGTGATGGAGCGCGTTCGCGAAAGCTTCAACGTCAATGGCCCGGCCTTGGCCGCGGCCGCGGCCTCGCTGGCGGATGACGCGCATCTCGAGGCCGGCGTGCGCGCAACCCGACGCGATCGCGAGGCGTTGGCGCAGGCGCTGCAGTCACGCGGGCTGCATGTGTGGCCATCGCAGACCAATTTCCTGCTGGTCGAGTTCGGTCCCGCTACGGCCGGCATCGAGCGGCGGTTGCTGGAAGAAGGCGTAGTGCTGCGGCCGATGGGCGGCTACGGCCTGCCGGACTGCCTGCGCATCACCGTGGGGCGCGCCGATGAAAACGCACGACTGCTTGCGGCGCTCGATCCCGCCATGGGGCAGGGCCATGACTGACTGGATCGCCAGTGCAGGCGGACCCGTGCGTGGCCGCATCACGGTGCCGGGCGACAAGTCCGTCTCGCATCGGGCGGTGATGCTGGCGGCCATCGCAGATGGCACCTCCCGCATCGATGGGTTCCTGGAGGGCGAGGACACCCGCGCCACCGCACGCATCTTCGGGCAGCTGGGCGTGAGGGTCGAGGCGCCATCGGCCGGGCGACGCATCGTGCACGGGGTCGGCATCGATGGCTTGCGCGGGGCGGATGCGGCGCTTGATTGCGGCAATTCCGGCACCGCGATGCGCCTGCTGGCGGGGCTGCTGGCGACCCAACCGTTCGGCTCCACGCTCGTGGGCGATGAATCGCTGTCGAAGCGGCCGATGCGGCGCATCACCGACCCGTTGCGGATGATGGGCGCGATCATCGACGCTGAACCGGACGGCACGCCGCCGCTGAGAATCATGCCGTCGGCCCCGGTCACGGGCATCGATTACGCGAGCTCGGTGGCCAGCGCGCAGGTGAAATCCGCGGTGCTGCTGGCGGGGCTGCGCGCGCAGGGCGTGACATCGGTCAGCGAGCCGCATCCCACCCGCGATTACACCGAACGCATGCTGCAGGCCTTCGGCATCGACATCGATTTCGGGCCGGGCCATGCGCGCTTGCGGGGCGGCCAGCGCCTGACCGCCTGCGATGTGCAGGTGCCGGGGGATTTTTCCTCGGCCGCTTTCGCCATCGTCGCGGCCACGCTGCTGCCGGGTTCGGATCTGATGATCGAGCATGTCGGCATCGACCCGCGTCGCATCGGCTTGCTGGAAGCACTGCGGCTGATGGGTGCCCGCATCGAGATCAGTGACCGGCGCACGGGACCAACCGGCGACATCGCGACGCTGGCGGTGCAGCACGCCTCCTTGCAGGGCATCGACGTGCCCGAGGCGCTGGTGCCGGACATGATCGACGAGTTCCCGGTGTTGTTCGCGGCCGCGGCCTGCGCGCAAGGCATCACCCGCGTGCGCGGTGCTGGCGAGCTGCGGGTGAAGGAATCCGACCGCATCGCGACGATGGCCAGGGGCCTGCGCTCGCTCGGCATCGAGGTGGATGAAACCGATGACGGCGCCGACATCGTCGGCGGGAGGGTGCGGGGGGGCGATGTCGACAGCTTGGGCGATCACCGCATCGCCATGGCGTCCGCGGTGTTGGCGCAGCGGGCAGGGGGTGAGGTGCGGATCCGCGAGGTGGACAACGTCGCGACCTCCTACCCTGGCTTCGACGCGCAGATGCGCGGGCTGGGTTTCCGGCTCGAAACCGCCTGAAGGCTATTGCAGCAGGTTCCAGAGCACGACCAGCAGTGCCAGCGCGGCAATGATCAGGGCAAGCCACACGGCGGGTGCGGCGGATTTTCCGCCCCGGGGACGGCTGCGCATCATCGCGCATCACCCAGGGTGAACTGGATCGGTACCGTCACGCGGCCGACCGCGGGTTGGCCATCGGCGGTCGCGGGCTTGAAGCGCCAGCGCCTCACCGCATCCAGCGCTGCGCGATCGAGCTCGCGGTTTCCGCTTCCGTTGGCAACCGATACCGACGTGGGCACGCCGTCCGGCCCGACATCGACCTGGACTTCCACGCGTCCGCTTGCGCCTTGCCGCAGCGCGGCCGGTGGATAACGCGGCGGAGGCTGGCTGACAGGGACCGGGGCGACATAGGCCGCGCGGGACGTCGCAGGCGTCACGGCGGGCGGCGGCGTAGCCGGGCGCGAAGACGGAGGGGCAGGACGGGCGGGGGATTCGATGGCCGCAGCGGGGCGCGACTCGATCCCGGCGGGCGGAACCGGGAACGCCGTGTCACGGCCATCGGCAGGCAAGGGCGTGGGAAGCGGCTCGAAAACATCCACTTGGCCTTCGGCGGTGCCTGGGGCATTCGGGTCGACGCTGTAGAAGCCGCGTTGCCGGTCGGAGGTCCAGATCGCCAGGAACAGCAGCAACCCGGCCAGCAGCGCCGCTGCCACGATCCAATGGGCGCGGCGGGGCAAGCGGAAGCGTGCCAGGGACTGTGCCATGTCGACGATTGCTCGGTGCAGGTAGCTCCGATTGTGGCATCCCCTCGTGAGCGGGATGCAAACGGGCGATAATGCATGTCCACCCGCACCGATTCGATCCGATGCTCGACCCGCAATTGCTCCGAAACGATATCGACGGCGTGCGCGACGCCCTTGCGAGGCGCGGCACTGGCCTCGACGTGGCGGCGCTGCAGGCGCTCGAGGCCGAGCGCAAGTCGCTTCAGGTGCGCACCCAGGAGTTGCAGAATCTGCGCAACACCCGCAGCAAGGCGATCGGCATGGCCAAGGCCAAGGGCGAGGATGTGGCTCCCTTGATGGCCGAAGTGGCCGGTTTCGGCGAGGAGCTGAAGGCTAGCGAAGCGCGGCTGGAAGCGATCAGGACAGAACTGGAATCGATCTCGCTGGCCCTGCCGAACCTGCCCGATTCCTCCGTCCCCGATGGAGATGGAGAGGCCGACAACGTCGAGGTGTCGCGCGGGGGCGAGCCACGCGTCTTCGATTTCGAGGTCAAGGACCATGTCGCGCTCGGCGAGCGCAACGGCTGGCTGGATGGCGAGACGGCGGCCAAGCTGTCGGGTGCCCGCTTCACCGTGCTGCGCGGACAACTGGCGCGGCTGCACCGTGCGCTGGCGCAGTTCATGCTGGATCTGCACACCAGCGAACACGGCTATCTGGAAACCAGCGTGCCGCTGCTGGTGAACGCCGACTCGATGCGCGGCACCGGCCAGTTGCCCAAGTTCGAGGACGACCTGTTCTCGACCGTGGTGGGCGAGGGCGAGGCGGCATCCAAGCGCTACCTGATTCCGACATCCGAAGTGCCGCTGACCAATATCGTCCGCGACGAGATCCTGCCTGCGGACACGTTGCCCCTGCGCATGACCGCGCATTCGATGTGCTTCCGGGCCGAGGCGGGCAGCCATGGCCGGGACACCCGCGGCATGATCCGCCAGCACCAGTTCGAAAAGGTGGAACTGGTGACCATCACCGGGCCCGGTGAATCCGACGGCGAGCACGAGCGCATGACGCGATGCGCCGAAACGGTGCTGGAGCGCCTGGGCCTGCCGTACCGCAAGATGCTGTTGTGCGCCGGTGACATGGGTTTCTCCGCCCGCAAGACCTACGATCTCGAGGTGTGGCTGCCTTCGCAGCAGGCCTACCGCGAAATTTCCTCCTGCTCCAATTGCGGGGATTTCCAGGCCCGGCGGATGCAGGCCCGGCGTCGCAACCCCGAAACCGGCAAACCGGAATTGGTGCATACGCTCAACGGTTCCGGCGTGGCGGTCGGTCGGGCCTTGATCGCGGTGATGGAGAATTACCAGAACGGGGACGGCAGCATCGACGTGCCGCCGGTCCTGGTTCCCTACATGGGCGGCATCGAACGCCTGGCGTGACCGGCATCGTGCTGGCATCGACAATCCGTATCGGAAGCGTGGCCGAGTGGTTGAAGGCACTGGTCTTGAAAACCAGCAACGGGAAACCGTTCGTGGGTTCGAATCCCACCGCTTCCGCCATCCTTGATTTTACATAATAGACATTATGCGAAATCAAGGATGGAGGCTATGAACGTAACCTGTTGCTTGAAATGGGCTCTGACCCGCCTCGCCTAGGGATCGTGTATCCGCCGAACGACCGATTCCGCTGCCGCCCGTACATCGGTCTTCGTGGTGTCGATGACCAGCTCGGCAGCTTCAGGGGCTTCGTAAACGGAGTCGATGCCTGTGAAGTTCGGGATCAATCCCGCGCGGGCCTTCGCGTACAGGCCCTTGGTATCGCGGGTTTCGGCGACATCCAGCGGCGTATCGACGAAAACCTCGATGAAATCCCCGTCGTCGAAGAGCTCGCGCGCCAGTCGTCGCTCGGCCCGGAACGGCGAGATGAAGCTCACCAGCACGATCAGCCCGGCGTCGGTCATCAACCTGGCCACTTCCGCGACCCGGCGGATGTTCTCGACACGATCGGCGTCCGTGAAGCCCAGGTCGCGATTGAGCCCATGGCGCACGTTGTCGCCATCCAGGATATAGGCATGCCGTCCCATCGCCTGGAGGCGTTGTTCGACGGCATTGGCGATGGTGGACTTGCCGGCGCCCGAAAGCCCGGTGAACCAGACGCACTTCGGGGCTTGGGCCAGGCTGCGGGCACGGGCCTCTCGATCCACGCTGCCGGCCTGCCAATGGATGTTGGAAGCGCGCCGCAGGGCGAAATCGATCGTCCCGGCAGCCGATGTGGCGTTGCTCTGGCGGTCGATCAGGATGAAACCGCCCAGCGTACGGTCATCGGCGTACGGCGCGAACGCGATCGGTTCGGAAAGCGACAGGTTGCAGAAGGCGACTTCGTTGAGCTGCAATTCGCGGGCAGCCAGTTCGGCCTGGGTGCCGACGTCGATGCGGTGCTTGATCTCGGTAATGGTCGCGACGACGGTCCGTGTCCCAGACTTGAGCCAGTAAGGCCTTCCCGGCAGCAAGGGCGCATCGTCCATCCACAGCAAGTGCGCCCCGAACTGGTCGGCCACCTCGCAGGGGTCCGCGGCGGCGGCGATCACGTCTCCGCGGCCGATGTCGATCTCGTCCTGCAGCGTGAGCGTCACCGCTTCGCCAGGCTTGGCGTGGCCTTGATCGCCAGCGCCCCCAAGTATTCGTTCGATCCGGCTGCGCCGCCCGCCCGGCAAGACCAGGATATCGTCGCCGACGGCAGCGGTTCCGCCGACCAGTGTCCCCGCATAACCGCGAAAATTGGCGTCGGGGCGGTTGACCCACTGCACCGGCAGACGGAACCCGCGCACGCTTCCCTGCCCCGAGGCCACGGGCGCCGAATCGAGTGCCTGCAGCAGGCTGGGGCCGTCGTACCACGGCATCCGTTCCGAAGCGGCGACCACGTTGTCGCCGTGCAGGGCCGAGAGCGGAATGGCAGTCACGGACTCGATGCCCAGCGCCCGGGCCAGTCCGGCGTACTCCTCGCGGATGCGCGAGAAGGCGGCTTCCTCAAAGCCGACCAGATCCATCTTGTTCACCGCCAGCACCACCTGACGGATGCCGAACAGACGCACGATCCAGCTATGCCGGCGCGTCTGCGTGAGCAGACCCTTGCGCGCATCGACCAACACCACGGCGAGGTCGGCGGTCGATGCGCCTGTGGCCATGTTGCGGGTGTACTGCACGTGCCCGGGACAATCGGCCACGATGAAGCGGCGGTGCGCGCTGCGAAAATGCCGGTAGGCCACGTCGATGGTGATCCCCTGCTCGCGCTCCGCATCCAGCCCGTCCACCAGGAGGGCGTAATCGATGTCCTGCCCTTGTGTGCCGAGCCTGCGGCTGTCTGCGGCCAGCGCTCGCATCTGGTCTTCGGCCAGTTGGCGGCCGTCGTGCAGCAGGCGGCCGATCAGCGTGCTCTTGCCGTCGTCGACGCTGCCGCAGGTGATGAAACGCAGGAGGTCCGGGGCAGGCTCGCTCATCAGAAGTAGCCCTCGCGCTTCTTCTTCTCCATCGATGCGGCGGGATCGTGGTCGATCACCCTGCCCTGGCGCTCGGAAGTCGTCGCTGTGCGCATCTCGTCGATGATGTCGTCGAGCGTGGCCGCATCCGATTCGATCGCGCCGGTCAGCGGATAGCACCCGAGGGTGCGGAAACGCACGCGACGCATGCGCGGGGTTTCGCCATCGGCCAACGGCAGACGCTCGTCGTCGACCATGATCAAGGCACCGTCGCGCTCGACGACGGGACGTTCGGCGGCGAAGTACAGGGAAGGCACGGGGATCGATTCGCGGCGGATGTATTCCCAGACATCCAGCTCGGTCCAGTTGGAGAGCGGGAATACCCGCACCGATTCGCCCTTGTGGACACGCGTGTTGTAGAGGTTCCAGAGTTCGGGCCGTTGGCGCCGCGGATCCCAGTGATGGCGAGCGTCGCGGAAACTGAAGATGCGCTCCTTGGCGCGCGACTTCTCCTCGTCCCGCCGTGCGCCGCCGATTGCCGCGTCGACCTGCCATTGGTCCAACGCCTGTTTCAGCGACTCGGTCTTCATGACTTCGGTGTGCAGCGCGGCGCCGTGGGTGATCGGGCCGATGCCCCGCGCCACGCCGTCGGGGTTGGTGTGGACGCGCAGTTCCAGGCCGGTTTCCGCGGCACGACGTTCGCGAAAATCGATCATTTCGCGGAATTTCCAGCCGGTGTCGACGTGCAGCAGCGGGATCGGCGGCGGTGCCGGATGGAAAGCCTTCTGCAAGAGGTGCAACAGCACCGAACTGTCCTTGCCGATCGAATACAGCATGACCGGATGGCGGAATTCGGCCGCGACCTCCCGCAGGATGTACAGGCTTTCGGATTCGAGATGGTCGAGGGGATCCAAGGCGGACGCATGCGTGATGGGTCGCGGCAGTCTATCCGTTTTGTCCTTCGGGCATGTCGCGCGCAGCCTTTCTTGCGGCACGCAGCGCGTCGAGTTTTTCCTTCAGCTTGATCTCCAGCCCGCGCGGCACGGGCTGGTAGTAGATGCGCTCGCCCATCGCATCGGGGAAGCCGGTCTGGTCCAGCGCGACGCCGCCTTCGGCATCATGGTCGTACTGGTAGCCCTTGCCGTAGCCCAGTCCCTTCATCAGCCGGGTCGGCGCGTTGCGGATGTGCAGGGGGACTTCCTGGGTGCCGAATTCGCGCACGTCGCCGCGGGCATTGGCATAGGCCAGGTAGGCGGCATTCGACTTGGCGGTGCTGGCGAGATAGATCACCACCTGCGCCAGCGCCAGCTCGCCTTCCGGAGAGCCGAGGCGCTCATACGCGTCCCAGGCTTCGGTCGCCATCGACAAGGCGCGCGGATCGGCGAGACCGATGTCCTCGACTGCCATCCGCGTGAGCCGCCGCGCGAGGTAGATCGGATCGCAGCCGCCATCGATCATCCGCGCGAACCAGTACAGCGCCGCATCCGGGTTGGAGCTGCGCACCGATTTGTGCAGCGCGCTGATCTGGTCGTAGAACTGCTCGCCGCCCTTGTCGAAGCGGCGCGTGCGGTCGGCCAGCACCTGTTCGATGAGGTCGCGGCCGAGCGGCCGGCTTGCCGCATCGCCGCCCTCTTCGACCAGTTCCGCGGCGATTTCCAGCAAAGTCAGCGCACGCCGCACGTCGCCATCGGCCGCGCTGGCGATGGCATGCAGGTCGTCGGGCGCGATCTCGATGCCCCGTCCGCCAAGACCTCGTGCCTTGTCTTCCAATGCGCGCTGCAACGCCGCGGCGATGTCGTCGCTCGACACCGCTTCCATCACGTGTACGCGGCAGCGCGAAAGCAACGCGGAGTTCAGCTCGAACGAGGGGTTCTCGGTGGTCGCCCCGATGAAGACGATCGTGCCGCGTTCGATGTACGGCAGAAAGGCGTCCTGCTGCACCTTGTTGAAGCGGTGCACTTCATCCACGAACAGCACGGTTCGGAGGCCGGCATGGAAGCGTTGTTCGGCCTCGGCCAGCACTTTGCGCACCTCCGGCAGGCCCGCCATCACCGCTGAAATGGCGATGAACTCCGCTTCGGCATACTGCGCCAGCAGCAGGGCCAGCGTCGTCTTGCCGCAGCCCGGCGGCCCCCACAGGATCATCGAATGGACGCGACCAGCCTCGATCGACCGGCGCAACGCGCTATCGGGTGCGAGCAGGCGCCGCTGTCCGACCATCTCGTCCAGCGTGTGTGGGCGCATCCGCTCGGCCAGCGGACGCAAATCGGCTTCGCCCGCCAGCAAGTCGGCGTTCATGGGGGAAAAAGGCACGCGTGCCATGGCAACAGTATGCGCCCACCGACGCCGCATCGACCGGCACGAATGGCCGGTTGTCGGCGCGATCGAACCCGCAGGCGCCGCTTGCGCCCGGCCTAGCCGGTTTCAAGCCGTCAACCGGGCTCCCTGCGTTTCCGGTTCAGAGCGTGCGTGCCAACGATGCCGATGTCCGCAGGTCGTCGTTCGGTGCGCTGGCGCCGATCTCGTGGCGGATGCGTATCCAGCGCGACGAAGCCGGATCGTACAAGGCATCGATCTCGACCAGCGCACCGCCGCCCGGGCCGAAGTCGGCCAGACCGTTCGCGGTGATGTGGCGATAGCGGCCAGCGTCGGCGGAAGCGACGCGTTCCAGCCGCAGCCGGACTGGCTGGCCTGCGAACTCGCGCAGGATCGCCAGCCGGGCCCGCGTCACCAGGTCTTTCGCCAACGGCGAAGTCCGGGCCACGGGTTCGGCCTCGCCTGCGGAGCCCAAAGTGATCCGCGGCGCACTGGCCACGGCCGCCTCGGTGTCATAAAGCACCCTGTACTGGAACGACAGCCAGTCCCGGTGCGCGGCATCCAGCGAAAGGCGGCCGCTTCCGGAGACTTCGCGGTCGCGCGGGCTGACCGGTTCGACCGTGGTCGAGTCGAGCTTGATCTCTACGGCGGGCACGTCGAATTGCTCGCGGGTCGCCCCCATCAAGGCGGCAGCGACGGCGGCGTCGAGTGCCTCGCTTCCCTCCAGCCGGCTTGATGGGGACTCGGCCGTCGCGTTGGCCACCCCCATGACGCGGGGCGTCGCCTGTCCTTCGGTCCTCGCTCCCGGCAACGCGAAGGCGAATGCCAAGGCGGCGGCAACGACCTGGAAATGCATGAGTCGGGACGGCATCGCGGGTTCCCCCGGAAAATGGATCTATGGCCACTTTCCCGGCAGAGCCGTCGATGCGGCGTGAGACATGGCCGCCAGGGCTGAACGAGGGCTATCCGCCGATCACGTCGATGCCCGGCGGAGGCGTGAAGCGGAAGCTGGAGGCCGGCAAGCGAACGTTGCGCTTCCAGGTCCCGAAGCTCATCTCGGTGCGCTGGCCCAAGGCATCGGTGATGACGACCTTCGCCAGTCCGCGCTGCCCGAAGCCCAGGCGCGCCGCCTCGAAGCTTGCGCCGGCCTTGTTCTTCGGTGTCAGGGTCAGCCACTCCAGCCCCCCGCTCCGCCCGCCTTCGACGACGTCGAATTGCTTGTCCAGCCGGCTGGGGTCGATCAGCACTGCCAGCGGGCTGGACTGCTCTTCCAGACCCTGCGGCCGCTTGCTGACCTGTTCGAGGTCGGGCTCGTAGATCCATACGGTCTTGCCGTCCGCCACGATGAGCTGTTGGTACGGCTTCACGTATTGCCACCGGAACAGGTTGGGCGCGGACATCGAAACCTTGCCGGCGGACGATTCCTTCAGGCGGCCCTTGGAGTCGTAGACCTGCTGGGTGAACCCCCCGTCCAGTGAGCGCAGGCCCTCGGCGAAGGCATCCAGCCGGTCGCGGGCGGCGGCCAAGGCATTTCCGCTGGCAAACGGGATCGCCAAGGCCAGGAAAACGAGGCGGTTGTTCATGACGGGATTCCTTGCTTGCAGTGGCCTACAGTCTGCGGAAATGAAAATGAATGGGCGGTCTTCGCCCGGCCCGGCCGACATCGAGCGTTCAGCGCGCTGTCAATCGCGTGGCGGCGGCGCCAGCACGCTGCGGTCGCCGTTGTGCTCGGGCGCAGACACGACGCCCGCGGCCTCCATCGCTTCAACCAGGCGCGCGGCGCGGTTGTAGCCGATCTTGAGGCGCCGCTGCACGCCGGAAATCGACGCGCGGCGGGTCTCGGTGACGATCCGCACGGCCTCGTCGTAGAGTGGGTCGGACTCGTCGCCTGCGGCCTGCGGCGCCTCGGGCAACCCGGTGGCGCCGATGGTGCTGCCGTCGTGCATGGTCTGCACTTCCTCCAGCACGCCGTCGATGTAGTCCGGCTGCCCGCCTCCGGCCTTGAGGTGCTGGACCACGCGATGCACCTCGTCGTCGCTCACGAAGGCTCCGTGCACGCGCTCGGGCATCGAGGTGCCGGGAGGCATGTAGAGCATGTCGCCGTGGCCCAACAAGGTCTCCGCGCCGCCCTGGTCGAGGATGGTGCGGCTGTCGATCTTGCTCGAGACCTGGAAAGCGATGCGCGTCGGGATGTTCGCCTTGATAAGGCCGGTAATGACATCCACCGAGGGCCGCTGCGTGGCAAGGATGAGGTGGATGCCGGCCGCACGCGCCTTCTGCGCGAGGCGGGCGATCAATTCCTCCACCTTCTTGCCGACGATCATCATCATGTCGGCGAATTCGTCGATGAAGACGACGATGTAGGGCATCGGCTCGAGCGGCAGCGGCGCTTCGTCCGGCATCCCCGAAGGCTTGAACAACGGGTCGAGGATCGGCTGGCCACTGTCGGCCGCGTCCTTCACCTTCTTGTTGAAGCCGGCCAAGTTGCGCACGCCGACCGCCGACATCAGCTTGTAGCGGCGCTCCATCTCGGCCACGCACCAGCGCAGGCCATTCGCGGCCTCCTTCATGTCGGTCACGACCGGAGCCAGCAGATGCGGAATGCCCTGATAGACGCTGAGTTCGAGCATCTTCGGGTCGATCATCAGCATCCGCACGTCCTTCGGTGATGCCTTGAACAACAGCGACAGCACCATCGCGTTCACCGCGACCGACTTGCCGGAGCCGGTGGTGCCGGCGACGAGCAGATGCGGCATCCGCGCCAGGTCCGCCACGGTCGGGCGACCGGCGATATCCTTGCCGAGCGCCAGCGTCAGCGGACTGCCCGCCTTGTCGTATTCCTTGGAACGCAACAACTCGCTCAGGTAGATCATCTCGCGGCTGGTGTTGGGGATTTCCAGCCCGACCACCGATTTGCCGGGGATCACGTCGACCACGCGCACCGATTTGACCGACAGCCCGCGCGCGATGTCCTTGTCGAGCGAGGAGATCTGGCTGACCTTCACGCCCGGCGCCGGTTCGATCTCGAAGCGGGTGATGACCGGACCCGGATAGGCGCCGACCACCTGCGCGTCGATGCGGAAGTCCTTGAGCTTGAACTCGATCTGGCGGCTGAGCGCTTCCAGCGTCTTCTCGTCGTAGCCAGCCGGCTGCGGCTTGGGATCGTCCAGCAGGGCCAGCGGCGGCAAGGCGCCCGGATCGCCGCCCATGAACAGCGGAATCTGCTGATCGCGCTTCGCGCGTTCGCTTTTTTCCACCACCATGGCCGCGGGCGGTTCGATCCTCACCTTCTCGCGCTTGGCCCGCAGCTCGGTCTCGACCTTGCGGGCTTCGGTCCGCTCCTCGCGCAGAGTGCGCGCTTCGTTCCATTCGGTGGCCTGCTTCTGCCCGCGGCGGAACCGCTCGGGAAGTGCCAGCACCTGGCCGCCGATCCAATCCATCACCGCAAACCACGACAGCCCGGTCGCCAGGGTCACCGCGATCAGCAGCAACGCCAGCAGGAACAGATGGCTGCCGACCGGTCCGAACAGCGTGTGCAGCGAATCACCGACCAACCTGCCCAGAATGCCGCCACCGCCTTCCGGAAAGTCGGCTACCACCGGCATCCGCAGGTGCATCAGGCCAACACCCGCGACCAGAAAGGAAAACAGGCCGATCAACCTGAGGGCCGGCCCCAGGTCGGCATCGCCATCCCCGTCGCTGTCCATCCGGAACAGGGCGATCCATGCCACCGCGCCCAGGATGAAGGGCAGGACGAAGGCGACATAGCCGCACAGGCTGACCAGCGCATCCGCCAGTTTGGCGCCGACCAGCCCGCCGACGTTGTGCAATTGTCCGGTGACGCTGCCGGCACGCGACCAGCCCGGATCCTCCGGTGAATAGGTCACGAGGATGGCCAGCAGGTACAGCAGGAGCGGCGCGATGGCGATCATCAGCACATCGCGCATCACGCGCTGGCGGCGTGGATTGGGCACGGTGGCACGGGCGCTCGCATCCGGGCTGCGGGTCTTGCGGGTGCGACGGGCCGGGTTCGGGGTTGCCACCGTGATGTTTTACCTTGAATTTTATCTACAATTTATTGATTTTGAAAACAAAATCAAGGACGGATGCCGTTTCTGTCAACGCATCGGCGCGTCGAACTCAGACCTTCATGTCCAGCAGGGCCGGGTGCACCAGCTTGCCGGCTTCGACATTGATACCCTTGACCAGCGCCTCGTTGCCGCGCCAGTTACCGGAGGCGAGCTTGTTGACCCATGGCAGGATGGCCGCGCAGATCGCCTGCGAGCTGGTCTGCGGCACAGCGCCGGGCATGTTGGTCACGCAGAAGTGGGTCACGCCCTCCTCCACGTAGGTCGGGTCCTTCCAAGTGGTCGGGCGCGAGGTCTCGAAGCAGCCGCCCTGGTCGATGGCGATGTCGACGACGACGCTGCCGTCCTGCATGCCCTTGAGCATCTCGCGGGTCATCACCTTGGGCGCGGCGGCACCGGTGACCAGCACCGCGCCGATCACGAGATCGGCCGAGGCGACTTCCTTCGCCACCACGTCCGCGTAGGGATACAGGGCCGTGACATTCGGACCGAGCTTCATCGCCTCTTCCATGCGGTCGGTGCGCATCTCGAAGACGACGACGTTGGCGCCACCGGCGGCGGCGAGCTCCGCCGAGGCGCTGCCGGCCTGGCCCGCGCCGAACACGACCACCTTGCCGCGCTCGGTCGAGGCGAGGCCGCCCAGCAGCTTGCCCTTGCCGCCCATCGGCTGGTGCAACAGGTGCGTGCCGACCTGCACGCCGATCTTGCCGGCGATCACCGACATCGGCGCAAGCAGCGGCAGGTCGCCGTTCGGCAGTTCCACGGTCTCGAAGGCCACGCCGGTCAGGCCGATGTCCAGCAGCTTGCGGGTCAGTTCGGGTTCGGCGGCCAGGTGCAGGTAGCAGAACAGCAGGTGGTCCTTGCGCAGCAGGGCCAGGTCGCCGGCGATCGGCTCCTTCACCTTCACGATCAGCTCGCCCTTCTCGTACAGCTCGGCGGCGTCCGCGGCGATCTTCACGCCGAGATCGGTGTATTGCGCGTCGTTGAAGCCGGACTTCACCCCCGCGTCCTTCTCGATCCACACCTCGTGGCCGCGCTTGACCAGGTCGCCAGCGGCGGCGGGAACGAGCGCGACGCGCCCTTCGAGGGTCTTGGTTTCCTTGGGTACACCGATGCGCATGGGATTTTCCTATTGATCCGATTGACCGAGCGGCAGTCGTCCTGGGTTGCGGACGCGCCATCGCGTCCGCATGTGATGGGGACGCGGCTTACACTAGGCCGCTTCGACACCCCACCATACGGTTGAAAGTATAGCGATCATGTCCAGCCCCACGCCCAAACACTGCCGCCTGCTCATCCTCGGTTCCGGCCCCGCCGGCTGGACCGCCGCCGTTTATGCCGCCCGCGCCAACCTCAAGCCCGTCGTGGTGACCGGTATGGCCATCGGCGGCCAGCTGATGACGACGACCGAAGTGGACAACTGGCCGGGCGATGCCCACGGCCTGATGGGCCCGGCGCTGATGGAGCGCATGCAGGCCCATGCCGAGCGTTTCGACACCGAGGTCATCATCGACCAGATCCACACCGCGGATCTCTCCCAACGCCCGTTTCGTCTCAAGGGCGATGCCGGCGAATACACCGCCGATGCGCTCATCATCTCCACCGGCGCGACCGCCAAGTACCTCGGTCTGCCGAGCGAAGACGCGTTCAAGGGCCGTGGCGTGTCCGCCTGCGCCACTTGCGACGGCTTCTTCTACAAGGGCAAGGACGTGGCGGTGATCGGCGGCGGCAACACTGCGGTCGAGGAAGCCCTGTACCTGTCCAACCTGGCCAGCAAGGTCTACCTGATCCACCGCCGCGACACCCTGCGCGCGGAGAAGATCATGCAGGACAAACTGTTCGCGAAGGTCGAGGCCGGCAAGATCGTGCCGATCTGGCACCACACCGTCGATGAAGTGCTGGGCGACGAAGCCGGCGTCACCGGCCTGCGCCTGAAATCGATGCTGGACGATTCCACCCAGGACATCGCCGTGCACGGCATGTTCGTCGCCATCGGCCACCATCCCAACACCCAGATCTTCGACGGCCAGCTGGCGATGGCCAACGGCTATCTGCAGATTCGCTCCGGGCTGGACGGCGGCGCGACGATGACCTCGACGCCCGGCGTGTTCGCCGCCGGCGATGTCGCCGACCAGCACTACCGCCAGGCCATCACCAGCGCCGGTTTCGGCTGCATGGCCGCGCTGGACGCCGAGCGCTGGCTGGAGTCGCAGGGCTGATCGAGGCGTGGCGCTGACGCGGGCTGAACCCGCGCACGGGCATCCTGTCCGGCGATGACTTCAACCGCCCGCGCCCGCCGCCTCGACCGCATGAAGGCCATCGCGCTGGGCTGTTTGCTCGGCGCGATCGCCCTGCTGGTGCTCTCGCACGCGATGGGCCGGCAGGGCTTCTGGGGCTGGCTCGGCGCCTTTGCCGAGGCCGCGACCATCGGCGCGCTGGCGGACTGGTTTGCCGTCGTCGCCCTGTTCCGCCATCCGCTCGGCCTGCCGATCCCGCATACCGCGATCATCCCGCGCAACAAGCTGCGCATCGCGGATGCGCTGGGCGATTTCCTGGTCGACAACTTCCTTGCCCGTGACCAGCTGCTGCAGCGCTTGGATGCGTGGAACCCGGCGCGCCAGCTTGGCGTCTTCCTCGGCCAGTCCGAGCGCCTCGATGCATTGTCGAAACAGTTGCAAGGCTGGGCGGCGGAATCGATGAAATCGCTGGATTCGCCCTTGATCGAGCGCGAGGTGCTGGGCCTGGTCCATCGCCAACTGCTGGGGTGGAATGCGGCCGGCACCGCCGCCCGCCTGACCCGGGCGTTGACCGCGGGGCAACATCACCAACGCTTGCTCAACAGCGGGCTGGCACAGATCGCCGGCTGGCTGGACAAGCCCGAGGTGCGCGGCTTCATCACTGGAAAAATGGTGGCGATGGCGCGTCGGGAGTTCCCCAAGCTGACCTGGCTGACCGACAAGCTGGACTACACCGACGCGCTGGGCGAGGCGCTGTCGGAGAAATTGGCCAACGCGATCATCGATGAAGTGCGGCTCGTCTTGAACGACGCCGAGCACCCGCTGCGCCAACGCTATGCGGCCGAGGCCGAGCGCCTGCTGCTGAAGCTGGAAGCGGACCCCGACTTCCAGGCCAAGGTCGATGGCTGGAAGCGCGAGTTCGTCGACAGCCCGCTGGTGCAGGACTACGCCCGCGACCTGTGGACGCGGCTGCGTCAGTGGATCCATGACGACCTAGCGCGCGAAGACTCCACCACTTTCGGGCAGTTCCGCGCCTATGCCGAGCGCCTCGGCCGTCGTCTGCGCGAGGACCGGGTCTGGCAGGAGGCGGCCAATGCCCAACTTCGCATCGCTGCCGAGCATCTGGCCGACCAGCTGCGCAAGGTCGCGCCCGGCTACATCCGGCAAACGGTGGAAAGCTGGGATACGAGCGAGATGGTCGATGAAATCGAACGCGCGGTCGGTCGTGACCTGCAGTTCATCCGCTTGAACGGCACCTTGATCGGCGGGCTCGCCGGACTCGTGCTGTATGGGCTGTTCCAGCTGCCGTGGTCGCAATGGTTCAGGTGAGCCGATGGCCCTGACCGCACGCCTGTTGCCGGGCCTGGACGGCATCGAATCCGCCGCTTGGGATGCTCTGCTTCCGGACGACAACCCCTTGGTCTCACATGCCTTCCTGTCCGCGCTGGAACGCACCGGCTGCCTGCGCCCGGACTGGGGCTGGGTGCCGCATCACCTCACCCTGTGGGACGGTGAGACTCTGCTCGCCGCCGCGCCGATGTACCTCAAGGACAACTCGCACGGGGAGTTCGTGTTCGACCATGCCTGGGCCCACGCCTATGCCGAGCATGGCCTCGATTACTACCCCAAGTGGCTCGGCGCGGTGCCCTACTCGCCCGTGACCGGCCCGCGCCTGCTGGCCCCGACGTCCGAGTTGCGCGCGGAGCTGGCTGGGGCGATGGCGCAGGTCTGCGAATTGCAGGGGCTTTCCTCGGTCCATGTAAATTTCCATCCGCATGACGAGGATGCCGCCTTCGGCCCCGATTGGGCATTGCGAGAGGACATCCAGTACCACTGGCACAACGCCGCCGGCTGGCGCGACTTCGATGAGTTCCTCGCCACGATGGACCACAAGCATCGCAAGAACATCCGCCAAGAGCGGCGTCGTGTCCTTGATGCCGGTGTGACTTTTCGCCAGCTGCACGGCGATGAGGCCAGCGAAACTGACCTCGCCGCGATCCACGGCTTCTATTTGCAAACCTTCGCCGAGTACGGCAACTCCCCTGCCTTGACCCTGGATTTCATTCACGAAATCGCGCGAACGATGCCGCGCCACTTGCTGATAATCCTGGCGGAGATGGAAGGAAAAACCATCGCCGGGGCGCTCTGCCTCCGCTCGTCCACCACCTTGTTTGGCCGCTACTGGGGTAGCCATCTGCAACTACCCGGCCTGCATTTCGAGACCTGCTACTACCAAGGCATCGAGTACTGCCTGCGCGAAGGCTTGAGCCGTTTCGAGCCCGGTGCGCAGGGCGAGCACAAGCTGGCACGCGGTTTCCTGCCAACGCCGGTGCGCAGCCGCCATTGGGTGGCCGATGCGCGCTTCCGCCAAGCGCTGGACGCCTGGTGCGCGGACGAGGTGGCCTCCGTCCGGCGCTACGCCCGGCAGGCGATGCTGCATTCGCCGTTCAAAGGAACGGACTCTCCATGAGTATCCAGCTGCCTTGGCTACCATTCGATCCGCATGCGCCCTTTCCGCCGGTCGAGTCCGCATTGCGCGAACCTGAAGGCCTGCTTGCCGCGGGCGGAGACCTCTCGGTCCCGCGCCTGCTCAACGCCTATGGCCATGGCATCTTCCCGTGGTTCTCGGAAGGCGAGCCGATCCTATGGTGGTCGCCGGACCCACGCATGGTGCTGCGCACCAACGGCTTGCACCTGCCTGCCCGGTTCCGCCGGCAACTGCGGCACAGCCGATGGATCCTGCGTGCCGACAGCGCCTTCGATGCCGTGGTTGCCGCCTGCGCCACGATCACCCGGCCCGGCCAGCGCGGCACGTGGATCACCCCCGACATGCAGGCCGCCTACCGGGAAATGCACCGGCAGGGTCATGCGCATTCGGTGGAAGCCTTCGATGGCGAACGGCTGGTCGGCGGAATCTACGGCGTGGCGATCGGACGGATGTTCTTCGGCGAATCGATGTTCTCGGCCGAATCGGGCGCATCGAAGACCGCCTTGGCCGGGCTTGCCCGGTTTTTGCAGGATCAGGGTTGGCCGCTGATCGACGCGCAGGTCGAAAGCCCGCACCTGCGTTCGCTGGGTGCCGAATCGATACCGCGCGAGGATTTCATCCGCACCGTGGCGGAGCAAACCCACCGGCCGGAGCCGCCCGGGAGCTGGCGGGAACGGTTCGGCGAGTGTCCGGTGCGGGATCTGTCCGAGCGCGATTGAAGGTTTTTTGCCCGGCGACGCCCGGACGTGGCACAATGTCACGTTTCCCGCGCCCGTCAGGGCGCATTGTTCATGGATTTATGGCCAAAGACGACGTCATCGAGTTCGAAGGAACCATCAGCGAAACGCTGCCCAACACCATGTTCCGGGTCAAGCTCGAGAACGGTCACGAGATCATCGCCCACATTTCGGGACGCATGCGCAAGAACTACATCCGCATCCTCACCGGAGACCGGGTCAAGGTGGAAATGACGCCCTACGACCTCACCAAGGGGCGCATCACGTACCGCCATCGCTGATTTTCGCGACAGGTTCGCGATCAAGAAAAAGGCGGCCTCGGGGCCGCCTTTTTCGTTTGCCGGTGATCGCCGACTATTCCACGACGACGGGGACACGCCGTTCGGATCCGGCCTGCACGTCGATCGACAGGTTGTCGCCATCGATTCCGATCTCGACATGGCCGCCTGCGACCAGTTTGCCGAACAGCAACTCGTCCGCCAGCGGCCGCTTGACCTTGTCCTGGATCACTCGGGCCATCGGCCGCGCACCCATCAGCGGATCGAAGCCGTGGCGGCCCAGCCAGTCACGCGCTTCCTGCGTGGCCGACAGCGTCACCTGCTTCTCGTGCAGCTGGGTCTCCAGCTCGATCAGGAACTTGTCCACCACCCGCAGGATGTGGTCGAAGCCCAGCGGCTGGAACTGCACCACCGCATCCAGGCGGTTGCGGAACTCCGGGGTGAAGCCGCGGCGGATCACTTCCATCGCGTCGGTGCTGTGGTCCTGCCGGGTGAACCCGATGCTGCGCCGCGAAGCCTGCGCCGCGCCCGCATTGGTCGTCATCACCAGGATCACGTTGCGGAAGTTCGCCTCGCGGCCGTTGGTGTCGGTCAGCACGCCGCGGTCCATCACCTGCAACAGGATGTTGAAGATGTCCGGATGCGCCTTCTCCACCTCGTCCAACAACAGCACGCAGTGCGGGGTCTTGGTGATCTTCTCGGTGAGCAGGCCGCCCTGGTCGAAGCCGACATAGCCCGGGGGCGCGCCGATCAGGCGGCTGACCGAATGCGGTTCCATGTACTCGGACATGTCGAAACGCACGAATTCGATGCCGAGCTGCATCGCCAGCTGCTTGGTCACCTCGGTCTTGCCGACGCCGGTCGGGCCGGCGAACAGGAAGCTGCCGATCGGCTTGTCGGGGTTGCCGAGGCCCGAACGCGAGAGCTTGATCGCGCTGCTGAGCGTATCGATGGCCGGGTCCTGGCCGAAGATCACCATCTTGAGATTGCGGTCGAGGTACTGCAGCACGTCCTTGTCGCTGGACGAGACCTGCTTGGCCGGGATGCGCGCCATCTTGGCGATGATCGTCTCGATCTCCTCGACATCGATGTTCTGCTTGCGCGCGGCGGCCTCCAGCAGGCGCTGGCGGGCGCCGGCCTCGTCGATCACGTCGATCGCCTTGTCCGGCAGCAGGCGGTCGTGGATGTGCTTGACCGACAGGTCGACCGCCGCCTGGATCGCCTCGTCGTCGTAGCGGACGCCGTGGTGCTCCTCGTACTTGGGCTTGAGCCCGCGCAGGATCTCCACCGCCTCGCCCACGGTCGGCTCGACCACGTCGATCTTCTGGAAGCGACGGGCCAAGGCGCGATCTTTCTCGAAAATGCCGCGATATTCCTGGAATGTCGTCGAGCCAATGCAGCGCAGCTCGCCTGAGGCCAGCATCGGCTTGATCAGGTTGCTGGCATCCATCGCACCGCCCGACGCCGAACCGGCCCCGATGATGGTGTGGATCTCGTCGATGAACAGGATCGAGTGCGGGATCTCCTTGAGGCGCTTCAGCACCGCCTTGAGCCGCTTCTCGAAGTCGCCGCGGTACTTGGTGCCGGCGACCAGCGCGCCGAGGTCCAGCGCGTAGATGGTGGCGTCCTTGAGCACCTCGGGCACGCTGCCCTCGACGATGCGGCGGGCCAGCCCTTCGGCCAGTGCGGTCTTGCCCACGCCCGCCTCGCCCACGTACAGCGGGTTGTTCTTGCGGCGGCGGCAGAGCACCTGGATGGTGCGCTCGATCTCCTCGCCACGGCCGACCAGCGGGTCGATCTTGCCTTCGCCAGCGGCGGCATTGAGATCGGTGGCAAACTCGGCCAGGGCATCGCCCTTGCCGCTCTCCTCCGCGGATGAGGCAGGCTCGGCGGCATCCGAAGACTCGGCCGGATCGGCATCATCGTCGCCCAGCCTGGAGATGCCGTGCGAGACATAGTTCACCACATCCAGGCGCGTCACATCCTGCTGGGCGAGGAAATAAACGGCATAGGCGTCCTTTTCGCCGAAGATGGCCACCAATGCATTTGCTCCGGTCACTTCCTTCCGGCCGGATGCCTGCACGTTGTAGACGGCGCGCTGGAGTACGCGCTGGAACCCCAGCGTCGGCTGGGTCTCCCGCCCATCGTCGCCGGCAAGTACGGCGACGCTGTCGGAAATGCCTTGCTGCAGGTCCTTGCCAAGGCGGTCCAGGTCGACCCGGCAGGCGAGCAGGACTTCCCGCGCCTCGGGATTGTCGATCAGGGCCAGCAGCAGGTGCTCGACGGTGATGTATTCGTGGTGCGCCTCGCGCGCATGGCGAACGCACTGGCTGATGCTGTTTTCTAGGTCTTTGGAGAACATGTCGTTTCCATAAAACGGTACTGCGACCGTTATGGGGACGACGCTACGCCTTTTCCATCGTGCACAGAAGCGGGTGCTGGTGCAGCCGGGCGAAATCGTTCACCTGCGCCACCCTGGACTCGGCAACCTCGCGCGTGTAGACGCCGCAGACGCCGCGGCCGCGCGTATGCACGTGAAGCATGACCTGGGTGGCCTTCTCCTCGTCCATGGCGAAAAAGCCCATCAGCACCTCCACCACGAACTCCATCGGGGTGTAGTCGTCGTTCAGCAAGAGGACGGTGTAGAGAGGGGGGCGGGCCAGTTTGGGCTTGGCTACCTCGACGACGGCACCGCGCTGGTGGTCGTGATCGGGTTGCCCGGGGCCGGACATCGCAAGCGGGGCGGAGGATCGATCCATCATCGATCCATTATAAGTCGGCACCCCCGCATGGACGGGCCAACGGACGCCGCCGATAATGCCGTCGATGGGGAACTTCCGCCATGAGACCGACTCGCCCGTTATGGCCTTGCCGAGCCTGTCCCCATGCGGACCACAGCATCGCTTCCGGACAAAGGCATAGTTCATGAGCTACCGCGAAGGCCGTTTCTGGCAGCCCGACGTCACCGTCGCCACCGTGGTGGTGCGGGACGGCAGGCTGCTGTGCGTGGAGGAGCGCGTCGCCGGCAGGCTGGTCATCAACCAACCTGCCGGCCACCTCGAGCCGGACGAAAGCCTGCAGGAAGCGGCCCTGCGCGAGACCCGGGAGGAAACCGGGTGGGACGTGCGGCTGACGGGATTCATCGGTGCCTACCAGTGGAAGGCACCGGCCAATGTCGACGGCAGCGGCGGCCGGCATTACCTTCGCTTCGCTTTCTGCGGCGAGCCCATCGGCCATGACGAAGCGCGCACGCTGGACGAAGGCATTGTCCGCGCGGTGTGGTGGACGCCCGCCGAGCTGCAAGCCGAAAGCCCGCGCCACCGCAGCCCGCTGGTCTGGCAGGTCGTGACCGATTTCCTCTCCGGGCGCCAGCAGCCGCTGGAGCTGACGCAGCAGATCGCGTGAGTCGGGCACGGACGATTGTCGGGCTGTCAGGCGGCGTGGATTCCTCGGTTGCCGCCCTGCTCCTGCAGCGCGCGGGCGAGCCGATCGCCGGGCTGTTCATGCAGAACTGGGCCGACGACGGCAGCGGCGAGTGCCGCGCCGAGGACGACCGCCGGGACGCGGTCGCGGTGGCCGGCCGGCTGGGCATCCCGATCCATTTCCGCGATTTCTCGCAGCAGTACTGGGATGGCGTGTTCCGTCATTTCCTTGACGAATACGCCGCCGGCCGCACGCCCAACCCGGACGTGCTGTGCAATCGCGAGGTCAAGTTCAAGCATTTCCTCGACGCTGCGCGGGAGCTGGGCGCCGATTACATCGCCACCGGCCATTACGCGCGGACAGACGCGCTGGACGGCCGCCATCGCCTGCTGCGCGGGTTGGACCGCAACAAGGACCAGAGCTATTTCCTGCACCAGCTCGGCCAGACGCAACTGGCGGCGACCCGGTTCCCGGTCGGCGAACTGCCGAAGCCCGAAGTGCGCCAGCTCGCGGCCGATGCCGGTTTCGCCACCGCGACCAAGAAGGACTCGACCGGCATCTGCTTCATCGGAGAGCGCGATTTCCGCAGCTTCCTCGCCCGGTACCTGCCGATGCAACCCGGCGAGATCCGTGACCCGGGCGGCGTGCTGCTGGGGCAGCACGAGGGCGTGTTCTTCCACACGCTGGGCCAACGTGGCGGCCTCAACATCGGCGGCGTGAAGGGGCGCGATGCGGCGCCCTGGTACGTGGTCGGCAAGGATGTCGCGCACAACATGCTCACCATCGACCAGGGCGTGGACAGCCCATATCTGATGTCGATGCGGCTGTTGTCCGAACCCGCGCACTGGATCGCCGGCGCGCCGCCCGCGCGGGAGTTCGAATGCACCGCACAGACGCGCTACCGACAGCCCGATCAGGCCTGCCACGCCAGCATGCGCGACGATGGCAGCCTGCTGATCGATTTCGATGCGCCGCAGCGCGCGGTCACCCCCGGTCAATCCGTGGTGCTCTACCTTGGCGATGAATGTCTCGGCGGTGCGGTGATCGCCGCGACCGACGCGCCGCTTGAACGCAGCGGCTTTGATCGCCATCTAATCCACTGACCCCCAGCCCGGAACACGATGAACGACGACCAGTTCTCGCAACGCGCCATGGCCCTCGCCGGCCTGCTGCAAGCCCTGCAGGAAGTGCGCCACCTCGCCGAGAACGGCCGCGTCGACCAGGCGCGCCTGCAGACGGCGATGGACAGCGTGCTGCGCATCGATGCCGATTCGGTCGCCGACATCTACGGCGGCGTCGCGCCGGTGGCCAATGGCCTGCGCACGCTGATCGGCTACTTCGACAATCGCCTGGGCGACCCGCAGCTGCCCAAACTGGCGCTGGCCGTGCTGCAACTGGAGCGCAACTTCAGCCACGACCCGGATGCGATGGAGGACGTCCGCAGCGCCATCGCCCGCCTCGCCGGTCCGGCGCACAACGACGGCGCCACCCATCCCGACATCCTCGCGCGGCTTGGCGAGATCTATGCCAACACGCTCAGCCCGATGAAGCCGAAGGTGATGGTGCAAGGCAATCCGCATTACCTCGCGCAATCACAAGTCGTCGGCGACATCCGTGCGCTGCTGTTGTCCGCCATTCGTTCGGCCGTGCTATGGCGCCAGTTGGGCGGCACGCAGTGGGACTTTCTTTTCAAGCGCGGCGACATGAAACGTGCCGCGACAGCGCTGCTGTCGGGCATCTGAAGTTCAGCCTTGAGGCTCGGCCGCACCGACCCGGCAAACGGTGGGCAACAAGCATCGCTCCAACCCAACCGCCAAACTGCCTCCAAGCAGCTGAGCAGCGACGAAGCCCCCCACGTCCTGCCAGCGAATACCGGCAAACGTGTCCGTGAACGCACGCGCCAACGTGACCACAGGGTTGGCGAAGGACGTGCTCGCGGTGAACCAATAGGCCGCGAATATCCAGGCAGCGACCAATAGAGGGATGCCATCGTGTCGATGACGCAGGCCCATCAAGATCGTCAGCAGCAGTCCCGCGCTGGCCACGACTTCGCTAAGCCATGGGCCTGCCCCGCTGCGCACCTGCGTTCCGAGCTGCCAGAGCGGCAAGCCGAACATCGCATGGGCCAGCCATACGCCCAGGATCGCACCAGCGATCTGCACGAGCACGTACATTGCAGCTTCCTTGACGGATATCTCGCGCCGCATCGCGAAGGCAAGCGTCACCAGTGGGTTGAAGTGCGCGCCCGACACCGGGCCCAAAACACTGATCAGGACAAACAATACGCAAGCGGTGGCTGCGGCGTTGGCGAGCAAGGCGATGCCGGTATTTCCTGCCGCCAGATCGACTCCCATCACGCCCGATCCCACCACGGTCGCCAACAGGAGGCCCGTCCCGATGCCTTCGGCCCAAAGCCGTGCGCGCAATCGGCTCATAGCTTGGACAGCAGCTCACGCACGCGGGCGCCGATCTCGTCGCGCACCGCGTGATAGTCGACCTCGTTCATGTGGCGGGGATCGGGCAGCCCCCAGTCCTCGCGATGATGCGCCGGCAGCCATGGGCAATCATCGCCACACCCCATCGTGATCACGGCATCGAACGTCCCGTGGACATCGTCCAATGACTTGGACGCATGGGAAGACAGGTCATAGCCCATAGCGGCCATCGCGGCCACCGCGCGTGGATTGATGCATCCCGAGGGTCGAGAGCCTGCGCTCATGGCTTCGATGTCATCGCCTCCCAGCATTCGCGCGAAAGCCTCGGCCATCTGGCTGCGGTTCGAATTCTCCACGCAAACGAACAACACGCGCTTCATGACCGGATCCCCTTGTCGGGAGTCTTGCCCAGGCAGCCGCGGGGCTCCAGGCAATCCGCCCGACCTGCGCAACAGTTCTCGGTCAGAAAATCGATCAATGCCTGCATACGTGGATAGTCCGCGCTGACGAAGATGCTTCGACCTTCGCGGGTATCGCTGACCAAGCCAGCGGCTCGCAGGCCGTTCAGATGGGCGGTCAAGGTGGCGGGAGGCACCTGAACTCGGTTGCGCAGCTCCCCGACGGATAGCCCTCCCGCTCCTGCTTGAACGAGTTCGCGGAAAGCGGTCAAACGGGTCTCGTGGCCCAATGCGGTCAATACGGTCACAGCAGAGGTGATGTCCATTATTCGATTTTTCCAGAATTATGGAAATTAATCAATGCGGATCAAACAAAAGCCCCGGTCTCCCGGGGCTTTTGTCTAACGGACGATGTGAGCGATCAAGCCGCCTTGACTGTATCCGCCACATCCTTGTACTCGGGGATCTGGTCGAAGTTCATGTAGCGATAGATCGTCTCGCCGCTCTCGTTCACCACGCCGATATCGGCCAGGTATTCCTCGCGGGTCGGGATTCGGCCCAGGCGCGAGCAGATCGCCGCGAGTTCCGCCGAGGCGAGATACACATTGCTGTTCTTGCCGAGACGGTTCGGGAAGTTGCGGGTCGAGGTGGAAACGACCGTCGCACCCTCGCGCACCTGCGCCTGATTGCCCATGCACAGCGAGCAGCCCGGCATCTCCATGCGTGCGCCCGCAGCGCCAAAGGTGCCGTAATGGCCCTCCTCGCTCAGCTGGTGTGCGTCCATGCGGGTCGGCGGCGCCACCCACAGGCGCGTGGGGATGTCGCGCTTGCCTTCCAAGAGTTTCGCGGCAGCACGGAAGTGGCCGATGTTGGTCATGCACGAGCCGATGAACACCTCGTCGATGTTGGCGCCGGCGACATCCGACAAGGTGCGCGCATCGTCCGGATCGTTCGGCGCACACAGGATCGGCTCGACGATCTGGTCGAGATCGATCTCGATGACGGCGGCGTAATCGGCGTCGCCATCAGCTTCGAGCAATTGCGGATCGGCCAGCCACGCTTCCATCTTGTCGATGCGGCGCTGGAGCGAACGCGCATCGGCATAGCCTTCCGCGATCATCCACTTCAGCAGCGTGATGTTGCTGGTGAGGTATTCGATGATCGGCGCCGGGTCCAGCTTGACCGTGCAGCCGGCGGCGGAACGCTCGGCCGAGGCATCGGCCAGCTCGAACGCCTGCTCCACCTTCAACTGCGGCAGACCTTCTATCTCGAGGATGCGGCCGGAGAAGATATTCTTCTTGCCCTGCTTCTCGACCGTGAGCAGCCCCTGTTTGATCGCGTATAGCGGAATCGCGTGGACCAGGTCACGCAGCGTCACGCCCGGCTGCAGCTGGCCCTTGAAGCGCACCAGCACAGATTCCGGCATGTCCAGCGGCATCACGCCAGTCGCGGCGGCGAAGGCCACCAGACCCGAGCCCGCCGGGAACGAAATGCCGACCGGGAAGCGCGTGTGCGAATCGCCGCCGGTGCCGACGGTGTCAGGCATCAGCATGCGGTTGAGCCAGCTGTGGATGATGCCGTCGCCCGGCCGCAGCGACACGCCGCCGCGCGTCGAAATGAATTCCGGCAGCGTGTGGTGGGTCTTCACGTCCACCGGCTTGGGGTACGCCGCGGTGTGACAGAACGACTGCATCACGAGGTCTGCGGAGAAACCGAGGCAGGCCAGGTCCTTCAGCTCGTCGCGGGTCATCGGGCCGGTGGTGTCCTGCGAACCCACCGAAGTCATCTTCGGCTCGCAATAAGTGCCCGGGCGGATGCCCTTCCCTTCCGGCAGGCCACAGGCGCGACCGACCATCTTCTGCGCCAGCGTGTAGCCCTTGCCGGTGTCGGCCGGATCGACCGGCAGGCGGAACAGGGTCGATGCGGGCAAGCCCAGCGCTTCACGCGCCTTCGCCGTCAGGCCACGGCCGATGATCAGCGGGATGCGGCCGCCGGCACGCACTTCATCCAGCAGCACATCGGACTTCAGCACGCTCTCGGCGATCTGCTGGCCATCCTTGAACGCAGTGACCTTGCCCGAAGCGTGGTCGATCTTCAGCTCGACCACGTCGCCCATGTTCATCTGGGCAACATCGATCTCCAGCGGCAAGGCGCCGGCGTCTTCCATCGTGTTGTAGAAGATCGGCGCGATCTTGCTGCCCAGGCACACGCCGCCGAAGCGCTTGTTGGGGATGAAGGGAATGTCCTCGCCCGTCCACCACAGCACGCTATTGGTCGCGGACTTGCGGCTGGAGCCGGTGCCGACGACATCGCCCACATAGGCGACCAGATGGCCCTTGTCCTTCAAATCGGCGATCAGCTGGATCGGGCCGCGCTTGCCGTCTTCTTCCGGCACGAACGGAGCACCGTCGCGCTTGTTCTTCAGCATCGCCAGCGCGTGCATCGGGATGTCCGGGCGCGTGGTCGCGTCGGGTGCAGGCGAGAGATCGTCGGTATTGGTTTCGCCCGGCACCTTGAACACGGTGATGGTCAGGCTTTCCGGCACCTCCGGCTTGCTGGTGAACCACTCGGCATCGGCCCAGCTCTGCAGCACGGCCTGGGCATTCGCATTGCCGGCCTCCGCCTTGGTTTGCACGTCGTGGAAGGCATCGAACACCAGCAGCGTGTGCTTGAGCGCGTTCGCGGCGGCCTCGCCAAGGTCGGCATCGTCCAGCAGCTCGATCAACGGGTGGATGTTGTAGCCGCCCAGCATCGTGCCGAGCAGTTCCACCGCGCGCTGGCGCGAGAGCAGCGGCGTCGATTCCTGGCCGAAGGCGACGGCGGCCAGATACGAGGCTTTCACTTTCGCCGCATCGTCCACGCCCGCCGGAACGCGATAGGTGATGAGGTCGACCAGGAACTGCTTGTCAGAATCAGCGCCCTCGCCCGCCGGCGGGTTCTTGATCAGATCGATCACCTCGGCGGTTTGCTGCGCGGTGAGCGGCAGCGGCGGGATGCCGAGGGCGGCGCGTTCGGCGACATGTTGGCGATAGCTGGCGAGCATGGAGGTGTCCAGTCGGGATGTCGCGTCACTGGCCCAGCGGGCCGCTCGCGGCATCGGGTGGAAGATCGGGAGATGTTGGTCCAGGCAGCCATGCGGCCGCGCACGGCATTTTCGCCTGAATAGGCGCCGACGACAAGCATGACCCGTCCGGAAATGCTTGAAATACAAGGTATTCGACGTTGGTCTGGGGGGCGGTCACACCGCGTGAATGGGGGATGAGCACATAATGGGAAATCGCCTGAACCGGGAAGTTTTCATGCACGACACATTCGCGACCCGCGACCAGCTCCAGGTCAACGGCAAGACCTACGCCTACTTCAGCCTGCCCAAACTGGGGCAGAAGTTTGGCATCGACCGCCTGCCCTATTCGATGAAGATCCTGCTGGAGAACCTGCTCCGGCACGAGGACGGCGGCCAGACCGTCGGCCCCGAGCATATCGAGGCGGTCGCCCAATGGAATGCGAAGAAAGAACCCGATACCGAGATCGCCTTCATGCCCGCGCGCGTGGTCCTGCAGGACTTCACCGGCGTGCCCTGCGTGGTGGACTTGGCCGCGATGCGCGACGCGGTGGTGAAACTGGGCGGCCAGGCCGACCAGATCAATCCGCAGATCCCTTCGGAGCTGGTCATCGACCACTCGGTGCAGGTGGACGTCTTCGGCCGCCCCGAGGCGCTGGACCTCAACGCCCAGATCGAGTTCGAGCGCAACAAGGAACGCTACAGCTTCCTGCGCTGGGGCCAGAAGGCGTTCGACAATTTCAAGGTGGTGCCGCCGGCGACGGGCATCGTGCACCAGGTCAACCTGGAGCATCTCGCCCGCGTGGTCGTCGAGCGCGAAGTGGACGGCACCCTGCTCGCCTTCCCCGACACCGTGTACGGCACCGACAGCCACACCACGATGATCAACGGCATCGGCGTGCTCGGCTGGGGCGTGGGCGGCATCGAGGCCGAGGCCGCGATGCTGGGCCAGCCTTCCTCCATGCTCATCCCGCAGGTGGTCGGCTTCAAGTTGACCGGCAAGCTGCCGGAAGGCGCGACCGCGACCGACCTCGTCCTCACCGTCACCCAGATGCTGCGCAAGCACGGCGTGGTCGGCAAGTTCGTCGAGTTCTTCGGCGATGGCCTGCAGCACCTGCCGCTGGCCGATCGCGCGACCATCGCCAACATGGCGCCGGAGTACGGCGCGACCTGTGGCATCTTCCCGATCGATGCCGAGGCGCTCAATTACATGCGCCTGTCCGGCCGCACGGACGAGCAGGTCGCCTTGGTCGAAGCCTATGCCAAGGCACAAGGGATGTGGCACGACGCCAACAGCCCGCATGCCGAATACAGCGCAGTGCTCGAGCTCGACATGGGTGAGGTCAAGCCATCTCTGGCCGGCCCCAAGCGCCCGCAGGACCGCGTGCTGCTCTCCGACATGAAGGCCAACTTCAACGAGAACGTTGGCCCGCTGACCAGCAGCCGCAAGGCCGTGGGCTGTGCGGTCAACGAACTCGATGCCGAGGGCGGCGATCAGGAGCAGGCCGGGCATCTGGCGGCCAAGCCTATCTCCCGGATCAAGCTGGACGATGGCGAGCACCACCTGACCGATGGCTCGGTGGTGATTGCGGCGATCACCTCCTGCACCAATACGTCCAACCCGGCGGTGATGCTGGGCGCGGGCCTGCTCGCGCGCAACGCCGCGGCCAAGGGGCTGAAGGCCGCGCCGTGGGTGAAGACCTCGCTCGGCCCAGGCTCGCTGGTGGTCACCGATTACCTGAAGAAGGCCGGCGTGCTGGATGACCTAGAGAAGCTCGGCTTCTTCGTGGTCGGCTACGGCTGCACGACCTGTATCGGCAACTCCGGCCCATTACCCGAAGCGGTGAGCAAGGGCATCGCCGAAAACGATCTGGTCGTGGCATCCGTGCTGTCGGGCAACCGCAACTTCGAAGGCCGCGTGCATGCCGAGGTGAAGATGAATTACCTCGCCAGCCCGCCGCTGGTGGTCGCCTATGCGATCGCCGGCACGGTCGACATCGACCTCACCACCCAGCCGCTCGGCAAGGACCCGGACGGCAACGATGTCTATCTGCGCGACATCTGGCCGAGCAACAAGGAGATCGGCGACGCCATCGCCGCGACCGTGGGGCCTGAGCTCTTCAAGCAGAACTATGCGGATGTGTTCAAGGGCGATACGCGCTGGGCACAGGTGCAGTCACCCGACGGCCAGGCCTATGCGTGGGACGAGGCCTCGACCTACATCAAGAACCCGCCCTACTTCGACGGCATGACGATGGATGTCGGTTCCATCAACGACATCGAGGGCGCCCGCATCATGGGCCTGTTCGGCGACTCGATCACCACCGACCACATCAGCCCGGCCGGCAACATCAAGAAGGATTCGCCCGCTGGCCGCTTCCTGATCGAACGCGGCGTGCAGCAGGCCGACTTCAACAGCTACGGCTCGCGTCGCGGCAACGACGACGTGATGGTGCGCGGCACGTTCGCCAACATCCGCATCAAGAACCTGATGCTGGGTGGCGAGGAAGGCGGCAACACCCTGTATTACGGCCAATCCGGCGCCGGCGAGAAGATGGCGATCTACGACGCCGCGATGCAGTACAAGGCCGATGGCGTGCCGCTGGTGGTGTTTGCCGGCAAGGAATACGGCACCGGCTCGTCGCGTGACTGGGCAGCCAAGGGCACCAACCTCTTGGGCATCAAGGCGGTTATCGCGGAGAGCTTCGAGCGCATCCATCGCTCCAATCTGGTGGGCATGGGCGTGTTGCCCTTGCAGTTCATGGATGGCGAGAACGCGCAGGTCCACGGATTGGACGGCAGCGAGACCATCAGCATCACGGGCTTGAAGGATGGCGCTTCCAAGACCGCGACCGTCACCGCCACTCACGCCGATGGCAAGCAAAAAACCATCGAAGTGAAGGTGCTCCTGCTGACGCCCAAGGAAGTTGAGTACTTCAAGAACGGCGGCTTGTTGCAGTACGTTTTGCGTCAACTTGCCGGCAACAAGGCCGCCTGATCATGCGGAGCGGCTGAGGCAGCCTCGGGCCTTTCAAGGTTGCGGATCCATCGCCACGCGCCCCAAGGCCCATTTTTCCATCGTCGCCATTGCTTCTCTTGTCGTGGCCTATGCGGCACCGCGTCAGGCAACCACCATCGATGCCGCGGCCCGCTGGCAACAGCAGGTCGCGGCGATCGGCGCCGGAAACGATACCGCCGCGCGCGGCGATGCGATCAAGTCGCGCTTGTCCTCGCTCGGTTTGAATCCACGGGAAAAGGCCTTCATCACCGGCGAGCACAAGGGCAGCAACCTCCTGGCCGATATCGGCGGACCGACAAGCGCGCCACTGCTCTTGATCGGCGCACATTACGACCGCGTCGGCGTGGGCCGCGGCGCCACCGCCAACGCTTCAGGATCGGCCGCAGTCCCGGAACTGACGGAGGCATTCGAATCCCGGCCGCTCAGGAACCATCGCGTCGCAGTCGCGTTCTGGGATCTGGAGGAGCATGGGCTGCCCGGCTCCGGAGCCTATGTGACGGATGCCAGCAGCCAGAAGCCCCCGCTCTACGTCAACCTCGACGTGTTCGGCTGGGGCGACCCCTTGAAGGATGCGGCCATCCGACCAGCCCTGGCTGGATGCGGAAACCACCGCAACCGCAAAGGCCAATGCCTTCCGCTCAGTGCCGGCGAGACGTATCCGCCGACCGATCACCTGCCGTTCCTCAAGGCCGGATGGCCGGCGGTATCGTTCTCGTTGACCGACCGCGCCGATATCGACGGCGTCATGAAAGCCTATGCGATCCTTGAGGCAGATCCCAAGGCCCGCCCACCGATGCCCAGGGTGATGGAGGTGATCCACAGCGATCGCGACACGGTTGAAGAGCTCGACCCCACCAATATTCCGGCGGCCTTGCGCACGATCGAGGCCGCCCTGCGCGCCTGGGATGCCGCGAATCCCGGACATCCTTCGTCATGACACCGCAGTCCAGTCGGCGTTGACGAGCTTCCATTCGCCGTCGGCAAACCGCCAGCCGGTTTCGACCCGGTAAACTTGGCCACTGTCCGGCAACAGGCCACCGGAACCGCCGGTGACAAGCACGCTGAATCGCGCAATGGCCTCGTCCTGCCCGTGCAGTCGGTCCGGGCCTGGCGTTCACTTGGCGATGCCGCAGGAACACCGCCACGGCCAGCCCTCGCGCCTCGCGCCGGTCCATTCCGCCATGTCTGATGAAATCCTCGGCCAGCACGCCGCTCAGCGCGCCCGCATCCCTTTCCTCGATCGCCGATTGCATCGCCTCGATCTGTCTGCGCACGGCCTGTTCCGGCGAATCGCGCGAGCAGGCGACTATCGCGAACAGCACTGCAATCGCCAGCACGAATCGGAATACCCGGATTCCATGCGGTTGTTGCATCGCGTCATTCTCCGCACGACGACTTGTCGCCTTGTCACTGATTGGAGCCTATGCTCAAATCGGGTGCAATCCATACGCCGTCGCATCCGTCGGCGGCTCATTCGCAAGAGGAATCGTGCATGTCAGAACAACGTCCTTGGCTGGCCAACTATCCGAAGGGCGTTCCTGCCGAAATCGACCCCGACCGCTATGCGTCGATCAACGACGTCATCCGTCAGGCGATCGACAAGCACCGCGACCGCCCGGCCTACCACAGCATGGGCAAGGAACTCACCTATGGCGAGTTCGATGCACTGGTCAACCGCTTCGCCTCCTTCTTGGCCAACGACCTGAAGCTCGCCAAGGGCGATCGCGTCGCGATCATGATGCCGAACTGCCTGCAACAGCCGATCGCGACCTTCGGCGTGCTGCGCGCGGGCCTCACGGTGGTCAACGTCAATCCGCTGTACACGGCACGCGAACTCAGGCACCAACTGGAGGATTCCGGAGCCAGCACCATCGTCGTGATCGACAACTTCGGGCATACCTTGGCCGAAATCGTCGATGAAACGCAGGTCAAGCACGTCGTCACCACGGCGTTGGGCGACATGCTGGGAGGCCTCAAGGGCGCACTGGTCAACTTCGTCGTCAAGCATGTCAAGAAGATGGTGCCCGCATATCGCATCGAGGGCGCAATCCGGTTCCGGGATGCGCTTTCCATGGCGGCGCGCAACATGGCGCCGGAAGCGACTGTCCGGAACACCGACATCGCATTCCTGCAATATACCGGCGGCACCACAGGCGTCGCCAAGGGCGCGATGCTTACCCACCGCAACCTGATCGCCAACATGCTCCAGGCGAGCGCATGGATTGGCAACAACGTCTCGCCCGGCAAGGAAATCATCATCACCGCACTGCCTCTCTACCACATCTTCGCGATGACAGCGAATGGACTGGTGTTCGCGGAACTCGGCGCCAAGAACGTGCTGATCACGAATCCGCGAGACATGCCGGGTTTCGTGAAGGAATTGAAGAAACACCGTTTCACCGCTTTCACAGGCGTCAATACCCTCTTCAACGGACTGCTCAACACGCCCGGCTTCTCCGACATCGACTTTTCCAGCCTGCGCCTGACGCTGGGCGGCGGCATGGCCGTGCAGCGCTCGGTGGCCGAGCGCTGGAAAAACACCACCGGATGCACCCTGGCCGAGGCCTACGGCTTGACCGAGACGTCGCCGGCGGTATGCATCAATCCGCTCGACATCGCCGAATACAATGGCTCGATCGGCCTGCCCATTCCCTCGACCGACATCTGCATCAAGGACGAAGACGGCAAGACCCTGCTGCTTGACGGCGAAGCCATCGGCGAACTGTGCGTGCAGGGACCGCAAGTCATGGACGGTTACTGGAAGCGCGATGACGAAACCGTCAAGGTCATGGATTCCGAGGGCTGGCTGCATACCGGCGACATGGCCAGGATCGAACCCACCGGCTACGCCTATATCGTCGACCGCAAGAAGGACATGATCCTCGTCTCGGGTTTCAACGTGTATCCCAACGAGGTCGAGGACGTGTTGTCCGCGATGCCGGGCATCGCGGAGGTCGCCGCGGTCGGCGTGCCCGACGAGCATTCAGGCGAGATCGTGAAAGTGGTCATTGTCAAGAAGGATGCGGATCTGACCGCCGAGCAGGTTAAAGCCTATGCCCGCGAGAACCTGACCGGTTACAAGCGGCCGCATATCGTCGAATTCCGTGATGAACTTCCCAAGACGAACGTTGGGAAGATTCTGCGGCGGGAACTGCGCGAAAACGGGAAATAAACGGCAGCAAACCGCACGGTCGCGCGTTTTCTTATGGGCCCATGACCGATTGCCATCGATATGGCCTTCGTCTCGCATGATCCACGTGGCTTCGGTTTAGAGTGGCCATGCCAGGCCTTGAACTCCCTTCCGTAGCAGCGTTGCGCGCCTGGCAGCGCGTTGCGCCACAGGGGATTTCCCATGCAAAAAGTAGAATTGCTTTATCCGGAGCACTCGCCCGACACGATTCGCATCGAGCGTGACGGTAGCAACAACTCGCATTGGTGTTTCATGCATGCAAAGCAAGCATTCATGAACCCCGACTATCGTGCCTGTTTTTCACCTGCGCTTTTGCGTGAGCTCCGCATCTTTGCCCGACAGACGATCGACGAAATCAACCGCCTGACGACGACGAAACCAGGCGAGATATCGCACATCGTGTTGGCATCCGACAACAAAGCCTTCAACCTGGGCGGGGATCTCGCTCTCTTCCAGAAGTTGATCCAGGAACGCAACCGCGAAGGTCTGCGCCGTTATGCCCATGAATGCGTCGACAGCATCCATCTGTTGCAGACACGCCTGCATCCAAGTGCACACACGATTGCCCTGGTTGAAGGGGATGCTCTGGGAGGTGGGCTTGAACTGGCTCTGGCATGCCAGACGATCGTGGCCGAGCGTGGAGTGCAACTCGGCTTCCCCGAAGTCCTGTTCGGATTGTTCCCGGGCATGGGAGCCTACACGCTTCTGACGCAGCGGGTCAGCCCAAAGTTGGCAGAGGAAATGATGTTGAATGGCCGCATGTACTCTGCCGAACAGCTTCACGAGATGGGCATCGTCGACGTGCTCGTATCCAAGGGCGAGGGCACACGCGCCGTGCACGACGTCATCCGCGGCAACCGACGCATGGCAAGCGCTCGCCTCGCGCTGCATGAAATCCGTGACGGCGCTTATCCCGCCAACCATGCCGAACTCATCCGCATCACGGATATCTGGGTCGAAACGGCATTGAAACTCGACGAAAAGTCCTTGCGCATGATGCAAAGACTGGTTCGCGCGCAGCTCAGAAGGCCCGAAGAACTGGATCACTCGACAAAAGGGAGTGCACAAGGGGCATAAGCATGGCGCAACCTGAGGCTACTCGTCGCCCTCGTCGTAACGCAGCACGATATCGCGGACTTCGAGTGCGACGAGCGCCTCCGCCAAGTCCTTTTCCATGTCCTGCACGCGCCGACGCCATGTCGATTCCAACGCCAGATTGGATGCGCGCATGCCTTCCCCCGCCTTTGCTTCCAGGCGTTTCGCGCCCATGTTTCCTGCTGCGCCCTTCAAGGCATGGTGTGCATCTCGGCACTCGTCCCAGAGCGCCGAATCCGCCGTTCTGCGTATCTCGGCAAAACAACGACGTATGTCGCGCATGCATTCCTGCAGGAAGCTATGCACAAAATCCTCTCCAAGCCCCATCTGCATCAGTTCATCCACCAGATCGTGCGACATCACGCTGGTGTCAGATGGGGGGCGGGACAGTCTCGAGGGCGCACCGCAGTTTTCGGCGGGCTCCGACTCGGTAGCGCCGGCTATGGCATCCAGCAGGCGGGCAACTACGACTGGTTTGTGCAGCACCGCATGAGCGCCCGCCTGAATGGATTCCTCCATTGCTTCCGGTGTCGCATCCGCGGTGAGAACTATGAAAGGGGTTTTATGGTGCTGGCCGGCTTGCAGCCAGCGTGACTGCTTGATCAGTTCGATGCCACTGATCTTCGGCATATGCAGGTCGGTAATCACCAAATCGACCCTTTCTGCAACCAGGACATCCAGAACGGAATCCGCGTCATTCATCCAGCGCACGGCATGTCCGGCCCTCTCGAGCAGCCTGCGGATCACCAGGACATTGGCTTCTTGGTCATCGACAACCAGAACCTGCTTTGGCTGGACGCGGGTACGATGCCGGATAAACGGATCATCGAAAGCAATGACATTGCCCGAATCCGGTACAACACGCGACTGCGTCTCCAAGGTCATCGAAACGGCCGGATGCATCGGAAGCTCCACGCGGAAAAGGGAGCCGACACCTACCTTGCTGGTCAACTCGATGCGGCCACCCATCAACTCAGCGAGCGCACGGGCGATCGTCGTGCCCAGCCCGCTCCCTCCATATCGGCGATCCCGTCCACCATCGACCTGCTCGAACATGTGGAAAATGCGCTGTTGTGCGTCCGGCGCAATTCCGATTCCCGTATCCTCCACATCGAAACGCAACAAGATCGCTTCTTGATCTCCTTCGGGCACCTCAATTTTCAGGAGGATACGCCCCGCTTCGGTGAACTTGACTGCATTGGAAAGCAGGTTCACCAATATCTGGCGCAGGTGCACGCTATCGCCATTGAGAAGCCGCGGCACCTCGGGATGGATGTCCATCTGGAATTCCAGCCGCTTCGCCTGGACCATCGGCGTCAACATGACGCGGATATCGGAAAGGAGATCGACAAGGTCGAAGTCGGCGTCGTTTCGCTGCAGTTTTCCCGCCTCGATGGCAGAAATGTCCAGTATGTCTTCGACGAGCAGCTGGAGAGCACGCGCCGAAGTGAGTATGACTCGCGCACTATCGCGTTGCTCTCCACTCATTGGCGTGGTGTGCAGCAATTCCGCCATCCCGATGATGCCGTTCAGGGGGGTGCGCAATTCGTGGCTCATCGTCGCAACGAAACGCGTCTTGGCCGCACTCGCCGCCTGAGCCTGCTCTGTCGCTCTGGTCAAAGCCTTCAACAAGGTGCTGAAATAGAGCGGGATCGCGATCAACCCGGCCAATAAGCCCCAGCCAAGCCATGGGTTCTGTTGCCAATAGTGTGTTGTATTGATGGCGATGAGAAAGGTGATGCTGGCCATCCCGATCGCGACATAGAGCCAACGAGGTCCATAGCGCAGGCCGTTACCTATCGTGACCCACATGATCAGCACATACAGCGGCGCCAGAAGCTCGCCCAGCAGGTGCATGCCGACGCCCATGAGGCTGTAATCCGCCACCATTCCGAGAAGGCGTCTCGGAATACTCCGTTCTGGTCGCCAGAGTAGCCAGGCGATGATCAAGCAACCGACTGCAAACTCAACTCCAAGAAAGATGAAGGCAAGTCGGAGCTGCTGCGCGACTTCATTCTGGGGGCGGATCGCAAACCATAGATATCCGGCCACCATGGTCAGTATCACGATGCGCACCAAGGCCTGCTGATGCTCGCTGTCCTTGCGCTTGGACATTCGCTCCAGTAACCAACGCGGCGTGAGTTTCATGGCTGGGATTCCATCGATGCATTATCGCCGCGCTCTGACCGGTTGACTCAAGCGCCGTATTGGGCCTTGGACGGATAGCGCTCGCAGATTTCACGCAACCGAGTCTGTTCACGCATGAGGACTGCCACGCAATCCGGGCAGAATAAACGCCCGCTCTCGGCACTCATGTATTCAAGGGCCTCCTCGATCGGCCATGCACGCTTGTAGGGCCGGGGGGAAATCAAGGCATCGAAGACATCGGCTGTTGCGACAATCCGGGCCTCGAGCGGAATACTTTTCCCCGATAGCCCGTGCGGATAGCCGCTTCCATCGTAACGCTCATGGTGATACAGGGCCACTTGGGCTCCAATCCGTATGAAAGGGTTCTGGCTGCCCGAAAGCAGGTCTGCCCCTTTGCGCGGATGTTGGCGCATGATCTCGAATTCTTCCTCGCTCAGCTTGCCTGGCTTGAGCAGTATGCTGTCAGGAATCGCTATTTTGCCGATATCGTGCAACGGAGCCGCCATTTCGATGAGCTTGGACCGCTCCTCGTCCACTCCCAGGCCTTCGGCAATCAGCCCCGCTACCCGCGACATTCTTTCAAGGTAGGCACTGGTGCCGGCATCGCGCATCTCGATGGCCCTGGCGAGCCTGGACAGCGTCTCGCGTTCTCGCTCCTCGATTTCGTGCATGCTGGACAAGAGTCTTTGTTCGAGCGACAGCGCGCGTTGCTTGACCGATTCCGACTGCTGACGCAAATGCAGCAAGTTCCGGCAACGCGCCTTGAGCTCACGGGGCCGGATGGGCTTGACTAGAAAATCGATCACCCCGGCATCAAGCGCGGCTTGCCTCAGCGGCTCATCGCCAACAACCGTGACGAGCACGATAGGGACATCACGATGTTGCAGGGAGCGCCGGAAGCGCTTGGAAAATTCCAAGCCATCGATACCCGGCATCCGGTAATCGAGTAGCAACAGGTCCGGGTGATGAGTCTCGCACCACTCCAGGGCGGCTTCGGGCTCGCCCATGTCGTGTACTTCGAGGGCGGGACTGATGTCTTCGAGAATGCGCCGCAACATGGTGCGCGCCGAACTCTGGTCGTCCACGATCAAGATGTCCACAAAACCTCCTTCGACCTACGGTCGGACAAGCAGAAGGACAACGTGAAAGGGCATGTTGCTTCCGAGGCCGTCAGATATATGAACCCATACCTGAACGGATCGTACTCTTTGTGATCATGACAGGCCAAGATCCTTTTGTCGCATGCCCGGAGCGAAGAACGGGTGGAGAACCCGTCCAAGCCTTCAGTCGTGGTTGGGCCGCATGTACGGAAAGAGAAGCACGTCACGGATCGAGGCACGATCGGTGAGCAGCATCACCAGCCGGTCGATGCCGATCCCCAGCCCACCCGTCGGCGGCAAGCCCACTTCCAGGGCACGAATGTAGTCCGCGTCGAAGTGCATGGCCTCATCGTCCCCGGCGTCCTTGGCTTCGACCTGGGCCTGGAAGCGCGCAGCCTGGTCTTCCGGATCGTTGAGCTCGGAGAAGCCGTTGGCGATTTCCTTGCCGCCGATGAACAGCTCGAAACGGTCGGTAATGCCCGGTTCGTTGTCCGACTCCCTGGCAAGAGGTGAAACCTCGACCGGATAGTGGGTGATGAAGGTCGGTTGGATGAGTCCGGTCTCCACTGTCTTCTCGAAGATCTCGAGCAACAACTTGCCCCAGCCATAGCCCTTCTTCACCGGGATCTTCAGGCGCGCGCAATGCGCGGCGAGCGCTTCACGATCACGGCAGTCGGCTTCGGAGATTTCAGGGTTGAGCTCGCGCACGGCTTCTTCCAGCTTCCAGCGGCGGAACGGCTGGCCGACATCGATCTCCCGGCCCTCCCACGTCAGCGCGGTCTTGCCGATGGCGTCCTCGGCCACGTGGCGGATCAGCGCCTCGGTCAGGTCCATCACCTCGATGTAGGAGACATAGGCCTCGTACAACTCGAGCATGGTGAACTCGGGATTATGGCGGGTGGAGACGCCTTCGTTGCGGAAGTTGCGATTGATCTCGTACACGCGCTCGAAGCCGCCGACGACCAGGCGCTTGAGATAGAGCTCCGGCGCGACGCGCAGGAACAGGTCCAGATCGAGCGCATTGTGATGGGTGACGAAGGGACGCGCGGTCGCGCCACCGGCGATGTAATGCATCATCGGCGTCTCGACTTCCAGGAAACGTCGCGCATCCAGCCAGCGGCGCATCGAGGCGATGACGCGCGAACGCGCCACGAACACGTCGCGCGCCTCGGGCGTCACGATCAAGTCGACGTAACGCTGGCGATAGCGCTGCTCGACATCGCTGAGGCCATGCCACTTGTCCGGCAAGGGGCGCAGCGACTTGGTGAGCAACTTCAACTTCTCGACCTTGACCGACAACTCGCCGGTACGCGTGCGCATCAGCGTGCCCTCGGCCGCGACGATGTCGCCCACGTCCCAGTGCTTGAAACTCTCGTAGGTCTCGCCGAGCGCCGTCGACTGCAGGAACAGCTGGATATCGCCGCTGACATCGCGCAGCTTGGCGAAAGCGGCCTTGCCCATGATGCGCTTGGCCATCATGCGGCCAGCGATGGTCACCCGGCGGCCGTCGGTTTCCAGCGCCTCGCCGGTCCATTTTTCGGCATCGGCATAGTCGGCCTGCAGGTCGCCCGCATGGTCGGCCCGGCGAAAATCGTTCGGGAAGGCGATGCCCCGCCCGCGCAGCGCGGACAGCTTGCCGCGACGCTCGGCGATCAGGCTGTTCTCGTCCTGGCTTGGCGTGGTTTCTTCGTTCATCACACTTCCATCAAATAGCCATGTCGGCGCGCTTGGCACCCGCATCGAGACCGGATTTCAGGCTGGCCTCGACGAATTCGTCGAGATCCCCATCCAGCACCTTCTGCGTGTCGCTACGCTCCACGCCCGTGCGCAGGTCCTTGATCCGCGACTGGTCCAGCACGTAGTTGCGGATCTGGTTGCCCCAGCCGATGTCGGACTTGCCGGCTTCCACCGCATCGCGCTCGGCATTGCGCTTCTGCAGCTCATGCTCGTACAGCTTGGCGGCGAGCATCTTCATCGCGGTGTCGCGATTCTGGTGCTGGCTGCGGCCGTTCTGGCAGGCGACGACGATGTTGGTCGGCAAGTGGGTGATGCGAACCGCGGATTCGGTCTTGTTGACGTGCTGGCCACCGGCGCCGGAGGAGCGGTACACGTCCACGCGCAAGTCGGCGGGATTGATCTCGATGTCGATGTTGTCATCGACTTCGGGCGAGACGAACACGCTGGTGAAGCTGGTATGGCGGCGGTTGTCGGAATCGAACGGCGACTTGCGCACCAGGCGATGCACGCCGGTCTCGGTCTTCAGCCAGCCATAGGCGTATTCGCCCTCGACGCGGAAGGTAGCCGACTTGATGCCGGCGACATCGCCGCCCGAGGCTTCCATCAGCTCGACCTTCCAGCCGCGCCCATCCGCCCAACGCAGGTACATGCGCAGCAGCATCTCGGCCCAGTCCTGCGCCTCGGTGCCGCCCGCGCCGGCCTGGATGTCGACGAAGGCCGAATGCGAATCCATCTTGCCGGAGAACATGCGCTGGAACTCCAGCTTCTCCACGTCCTTTTCGAAACGATCGACATCGGCGACCACGGCCAGCGCGATCTCCTCGTCGTCCTCCATCTCGGCCAGCTCCAGCAGCTCGCTGGCGCCGTTCAGGCCCTCGGTCAGGCTGCGGATGCCGTTGACATTCTTGTCGAGCAGCGCCCTCTCGCGCCCCAGCGCCTGCGCGCGCTCGGGGTCGTTCCAGACATCGGGGCTTTCCAGCTCCCGTTCGACTTCCTCTAGACGCTCTTTCTTGGCGTCGTAGTCAAAGAAACCCCCGGAGCGCATCGAGGCGACCGATCAGGTCGGCGATGCGTGCTCGGACGGGATTGAGCTCGATCATGGCGAATGACATCAGGTGAAACGGCCGGCAATTCTAGCAGCTGGGGCCGCTTCGGGCCGCCCTCACCCGGCGTTTGCCGCTGCCAAGGCAGGATGGAAGCTGGACCGCGCCGGGAGAATCCGTGATGCCTGCAAGACAAAGCTTCAAGGTCGGCGACCATGTGGGCTGGAACTCGGAGGCCGGACACGTGAGCGGCCGCATCATCAAGATTCACACGGAGGATTTCGACTACAGGGGCTATCGCCACCGCGCCTCGCCGGACAAGCCGCAGTACGAGATCAGGAGCGACAAGACCGACCACGTGGCCGCGCATTACGGCGATGCGCTGAGCCTGCTGGACGACTGAAGCGGCTCAGGCGTCGGTGCCGAAGCGCTGCTTCTGGCCACCGCGATAGGTGCGGCTGCACGGCAGGTTGGCGCCGTCCTTCATGTGGACGCGGGCGTCGCCAGTGTCCAGCGGCTCGATCGAGGCGACCTCGTCCAGATTGACGATGTAGCTGCGCTGGACGCGCACGAAGCGTTCCGGGTCCAGCCTGGCTTCGATCCCGGCGATGGTGCTGCGCAGCGGGTAATCGTGCCCACGCACCCGCAGGTTCACGTAATTGCCCGAGGCCTGCAGCCATTCGATGTCGTCGGCGGCGATCAGGAACTCGCGGCCCAGCTTGCGGATCAGGAAGCGCTCCGGCCGTTCCAGCGGCTCGACCGGCGGGCCTTCGTCCGGCGCCGAGAGCAGGCTGGCCTCGCCCTGCAGGCGGCGCATCACGAAGCGATAGCCCTCGATGGTCAGCACCACCCCGGCATAGGAACGGATGTCCTTGAGGTATTCGTAGCCGAATTCCCACCACCACACGCCGAAATCGTAATGCTGGCCCTGGCTGGCGTAGATCGCCTTGCGGACCGCCACCATGCCAATCACGTGCAGCGCCGACCACGCCAGGCTGCCGAGCAGGTGCGCCGGCAGCACCCGTCGCCAGTTGTCCGGGTGCAGCGGGTAGCGGCGGGTGAACCAGACCACGGCCGGCACCAGCACAAGCGCCGCCAGCGCCGAACTGCTTTCCCAGACGGCCGGCTGCCACGCTGTAAAGCCCAGCCCCAGCCTGCGCCCGTCCATGTTGACGGTGATGCTGTTGGCGATCGCGCCGACCAGGTAGCTGGCCACCCAGAACCCGATCTCGACGCTGCGCCGCCATGGCAGGTAGCGCTGGTAGAGGCTGGGGGCGGAGGATTCCATCCGCGCATTGTATGAGTCCGCCGCCACCGCCCCACCCCGGCTCATCCCCCGCATCCTTCGGCTCGTCCCAAACCCGCATCGGACGGTCACTTCACGCTGGCGACGGCGGGTGCCAGGGCGAACGCTGGCGGCAGTTTCCCGCCACGGGCCGACCGCCATGCAACGCCGCCACGACATCGATTGGGTCCGCATCCTCGCCTTCGGCTTGCTGGTCTTCTATCACGTGGGCATGTACTACGTGAGCTGGGACTGGCACGTCAAAAGCCCGTCTGCCGGCACCGCTCTGGAGCCGTTGATGCTGCTGACCAGCCCATGGCGGATGTCGCTGCTGTTCGTGGTGTCCGGCGTCGCCACCGCCTTCCTGCTGGGCAAGGCGCAACGCGGTGGCGAGCGCTTCCTGGGCCCGCGCTCGCGGCGGCTGCTGTTGCCGTTGCTGTTCGGCATGTTCGTGGTGGTGCCACCGCAGGTCTATTACGAACTGGTGGAAAAGGTGCCGGGCGGCTACCACTTGGGCTACGCCGCCTTCATGGGGATTTACTTGCGCGGCGGGGACTTCTACTGCGTCGCGCCCGGCGACTGCATCGACACCCCGACCTGGAACCACCTGTGGTTCCTCGCCTATCTGTGGGCCTACACCGTCGTGCTGTGGTTGCTGCTCAAGTTCGCATCGAAGGCAGTGCCGGCCGTCCGCGGCTGGCTCGAACGCAGACTGTCGGGGTTCGGCGCCCTGGTCTGGCCGGTGGCGTGGCTGGCGCTGGCGCGACTGCTGCTGGTTGAACGCTTCGAATCGACCCATGATCTTGCCGGCGACTGGTACAACCATGCGCAGTACCTGCCGATGTTCCTGCTGGGCTACCTGCTGGCGTTTTCCACCGGCTTCTGGGAGGCGCTGCAGCGGCAGCGCTGGTTCGCGCTCGGCGCCGCCTTCGCCGGCTATGCGGCGATCGTGGGCGTCTGGTACTTCGCCGGTTACAACGACGACGCCCCGCCACCACAGGCCATGCGGCTGGCATTGCGCGTGGCCTGGGCGGTCGACCAATGGTGCGCGATCGCCGCCGCGTTCGGCTTCGCCTACCGCTTCCGCAACGCCGACAGCGCCGCGCTGCGTTACCTGGTGCCGGCGGTATTTCCCGTCTACATCCTGCACCAGACGGTGATCGTGGCGCTGGCGCACAACGCCAGGCTGTTGGCGCTGCCGCCGCTGCTGGAAGGACTGCTGCTGGTGCTGCTGACGTTCGCGGCCTGCTTCGGCGGCTATGAACTGATCCGCCGGATCGATTGGCTGCGACCCTGCTTCGGGCTCAAGCGGAAAGCGAAGCCGCTTGCCGATGCACGACAACCAGCTGGATAGCCTCGCCGCCGCGGTAATCGTCCGGTGTCAGTCGATAGGTGACGTGTGATCGCGCATCCGGCGTGTCGCCACTCCAGCCATCGAACTGGATGGCGTTGAACCGGAAACCTCCTTGTCCCAGCGTGAGTTTGAGGTGCCGTTCGCCCAAAACCCGCCAATCGATCACATCGAACACGCCATCGAACAACGGTTCCGGATAACCCTGCCCCCATGCGCCGCCATCGCGCAAGGCGCAGGCGTGGGCGAAGTCGAGCGATGCGGCATCGAGCTCACCATCGCTCCAGAGCGTTTCGGTCTGTTCGAGCGCGTCGACCTGCTCGTCGCCGATGACGCCAATGGCCTTGATGAAGACCGGCAAGGCTTCGCGCGGGAGCGTCAGCCCGGCCGCCATCGCGTGGCCGCCGAATCGCGAGATCAGGCCCGGATGTCGGGCATCGACCAGGGCGATCGCATCGCGCAGGTGGAAACCGGGGATCGAACGCGCGGAGCCGCGCCATTCCTCCCCGCCTGCCGGCGCGAAGGCGAACACCGGGCGCTGCAGTTTCTCCTTGAGCTTGGACGCCACCAGCCCGACCACGCCGGGGTGCCAGCCCGCGTCGGCCACGCAAGGGATGCGCGAGGCATCGCCCGCGACATCCGGGCAGGCCACGGCCTGCTCGATCATCGATTGCTGCATCTGGCGACGTTCGCGATTGATGGCATCGAGCGCCTCGGCTTGCTGGCGGCAGGCAGTGAAATCATCCCCCAGCAGGCATTCGATGCCGAGCCGCATGTCCTCGAGGCGACCGGCGGCATTGATGCGCGGCGCGATGGCATAGCCGATGTCCGCCGTGGTCAGGCGCGATGGGTCGCGTCCAGCCACGTCGATCAACGCACGCAGGCCCGCGCATCCTTGTCCTTTGCGCAGGCGACGCAGGCCCGCACCGATCAGGGCGCGATTGGCGACATCAAGCCGCACCATGTCGGCGACGGTCCCGACCGCGACCAGGTCCAGCAATGCGCTCAAATCCGCCGATCCCGCCGGCTCGCCCGCATCGCGCGCCGTCCTGCGCAGAGCCAGCAGCAGGTAGAACAACACGCCGACGCCGGCCAACGCCTTGGACGGGAACGCATCGCCCGGTCGCTGCGGATTGACGATGGCATCGGCGTCCGGCAACGTCTCGCCCGGCAAGTGATGGTCGGTGACGATGACCTGCCAGCCACGCGCCTTGGCCGCCGCGATGCCGGCATGGCAGGCGATGCCGTGATCGACGGTGAGCAGGATGTCCGGCTGCAGTAGGGCCAGCTCATCCACAAGGCCGGGCGTCAGGCCGTAGCCATGCACCATGCGGTCCGGCACGGCGTAGGACACGCGCCCGGCCCCCAGCATGCGCAGGCCACGCACGGCGACGGCGCAGGCGGTGGCGCCATCGCAATCGAAGTCGGCGGTGACGACGATATGGGCATCGTTGGCGATGGCATCGCGCAGCAGGCCGACAGCCTTGTCGAGATCAAGCAGGCCATCAGGGGGCGGCAAGGCGGAAAGTGCCGGCATCGCCTCGCCCATGCCGGCGCTTCCGCGCATGGCATGCACGCGGCGCAGGGCTTCGGGCCAATGGGCGGGCCAGTCGCCTTCAGCTAATCCGGCCTTGTCGAGTGGACGACGGACGACCGGGCGTATCGCGCTCACGCCTCTTCCGCCGCGGCATTGGCTGCGGCCGCCCAGGGCTTGCGCCAGAAACGCCAGTGCCGCCGCGCCGACAGCGAAAACCCGATGCCATCTTCACAGACCCATTGCATGCGCTTGCCCCGTTCCATCTCATCCAGTGCGGGCTTCAGCCAACCGTCCGTCAAGGCTCCGCCGCGAACGCCGCGCAGGTCGTACAGACCTTCGGCATCGTCGGGCCAACGTGTCGGCAACCCGTTCGCCTCCATGTTGGCGAGCCGGGCAAGTCCTCGCAGCAGGGGATCATCGGAATGGAGGATGGGAAGCTCACTGGACGTCGCATCAGGCAATGCCGCATCGCCCCACCACCACAGGGCATTCACTGGCGGCAGGCCCGCGCGCTGGCGCTCGGCATTGCGCGGGTGCTGGTGCAGCGCGATCTGGATCTCGTTGTCCAGCACACGCCATGTGCGCTGGCCCTCCCCTTCGGGCAGATGATCGAAGGGATCGCTCCCCAGCGCTTGCACCGGCGTGGCGAAACGCGGCACGAGGGCATCGCGCGGCATCCGCAAATACCAGCGCTGCGGCGTAGCGGCTTCGAGACGATAACCCGCGTCATCCAGCAAGGCCTGCACGTCGGGCACGAAGCCCGTCACGTCCTCGGCATCCAGCGGCAGCATCGCGCCCAAGGCATACAAGCGCGCGCCATTGATGTCGGGGCGGATCCAGGCAGGCTCGGCGCGCAGCCAGCGATGGGCAGCCACCGCGGCGACATCCAGATCCCCTTCGCCGAGCCGCGACAAGGCGGCCGAAGGTGGCAGGCCGAATACGCCCCCGCTTTCGGCCTCGAATCGATCGGCACGGCCCAACGCCATGGCAATGCGCCCGGGCAAAGGCGTTGGCCAATGCCGTGGCGATGGCAGCAGCAGCTGGATGGGCGAAGCGGCCACTCAGCCTTCGTAGCGGACCGCGACGATCTCGAATTCCTTGGTGCCGCCCGGCGCTTCCAGGGTGACTTCGTCGCCCTCGTGCTTGCCGATCAGCGCACGCGCGATGGGCGAGGAAATCGCGATCAATTTCAGCTTGATGTCGGCTTCCAGGTCACCCACGATCTGATAGGTGATCTCCTGCTCGGTCTGCGTATCGACGAGGTCCACCGTCGCGCCGAACACCACCTTGTCGCCTGCGCCGAGCCGGGTCACGTCGATGATCTGCGCATGCGACAGCTCGCCTTCGAGCTGCTTGATGCGTCCCTCGATGAAGCCCTGCTGCTCGCGTGCGGCGTGGTACTCGGCGTTCTCCTTGAGGTCGCCATGGGCGCGCGCTTCCGAGATCGCCTGGATGACAGCAGGGCGCTTCACGATCTTCAGTTCTTCCAGCTCCGCGCGGAGCCGGGCCGCGCCACGCGCGGTCATGGGGGGATGGTTCATGCTTCTTGCAGTTCCTTGTGCAACTCCTGCAGCGACCATACCGGGCCGCTGTCGCGGAAGTCGAGCGAATGCAGCAGGGCCTTGGCGCCGGCGATCGTCGTCGAATAGGTGACGCGATGCTGCAGCGCTTCACGGCGGATCGAGAACGAATCGCTGATCGCCTGCTTGCCTTCGGTGGTGTTGACGATGTAGGTGATCTCGCCGTTCTTGATCAGGTCGACGATGTGCGGCCGGCCTTCGATCACCTTGTTGACGACGGTGCATTCGATGCCGTTGTCCTGCAGCCATGTGGCCGTGCCGCGCGTGGCGACGATGTCGAAGCCGCGGCGCAGAAGCTCCTGCGCGACCGGCAGCAGGCGCTTCTTGTCCGGGTCGCGCACGGAGACGAACGCCTTGCCGGGCTTGGGCGCACGGATACTGGCGGCCTCCTCCGCACGCGCGAACGCGGCGCCGAAGCTGCGACCCACGCCCATCACCTCGCCGGTCGAGCGCATCTCCGGGCCCAGGATCGGATCGACGCCCTGGAACTTGGCGAACGGGAACACCGCTTCCTTCACCGAGTAGTACTCGGGGATGATTTCCTCGGTCGCGCCCTGCTCGGCCAGCGTTTTGCCCGCCATGCAACGCGCCGCGATCTTGGCCAGCGGCTGGCCAATCGCCTTCGACACGAACGGCACCGTGCGCGAGGCACGCGGGTTCACTTCCAGGAGATAGATGGTGTGTTGGCCGTCGGCATCCATCTGCACCGCGAACTGGGTGTTCATCAGACCGATGACATCGAGCGCCTTGGCCAGCGCGACGACCTGCTCACGCAGTTCGTCCTGCACCTTCTGCGAGAGAGAATACGGTGGCAACGAGCACGATGAGTCGCCGGAATGCACGCCGGCTTCCTCGATGTGTTCCATCACGCCGCCGATCAGCACGTTGCCGTCCTTGTCGGCGATCACGTCGATGTCCACTTCCACCGCGTTGTCGAGGAAGCGGTCCAGCAGGACCGGAGAGTCGTTCGAGACCTTCACCGCCTCGCGCATGTAGCGCTCGAGATCGGCATCGGCATGCACCACTTCCATCGCGCGGCCGCCCAGCACGTAGCTCGGCCGCACCACCAACGGATAGCCGATCTCGCGTGCCAGCACCAGCGCTTCTTCGGCGCTGCGGGCGGTGCGGTTTGGCGGCTGGTTGAGCTTGAGCTTCTCCACCAGCTTCTGGAATCGCTCGCGGTCTTCGGCCAGGTCGATGGACTCGGGCGAGGTGCCGATGATCGGCGCGCCGCTCGCTTCCAGCGCACGCGCAAGCTTGAGCGGCGTCTGGCCGCCGTACTGCACGATCACGCCCTTGGGCTTTTCCAGCTCGATGATCTCGAGCACGTCTTCCAGCGTCAGCGGCTCGAAGTAGAGGCGATCGGACGTGTCGTAGTCGGTGCTGACGGTCTCCGGATTGCAATTGACCATGATGGTTTCATAGCCGTCTTCGCGCAGGGCGAGCGCGGCGTGGACGCAGCAGTAATCGAACTCGATGCCCTGGCCGATGCGGTTCGGGCCGCCCCCCAGCACGATGATCTTCTCGCGATCCGTCGGGTTTGCCTCGCACTCCTCCTCGTAGGTCGAGTACATGTAAGCGGTCGTCGTGGCGAACTCGGCCGCGCAGCTGTCCACCCGCTTGTACACGGGGCGGATGCCGAAGCCGCGCCGCAGCGCGCGGATCGCCGCTTCGTTGGTATCGACCAGCTGGGCGATGCGGGCGTCGGAGAAACCCATGCGCTTGTGGCGGCGCAGCGCTTCGGCGTCCAGCGCAGCCAGGCCGCCCTCAGCGAGGGTCTTTTCGGTGAAGATGATGTCCTCGATCTGATCGAGGAACCATGGATCGACGCGCGACAGCGCGTGCACGTCCTCCACCGACAAACCGGCCCGAAACGCATCGGCGAGATAGAACAGGCGTTCGGGGCCCGCCTCCTTCACCTCGCGCTTGAGCTGGGCCAGTTCGCCTTCGTCATTCCAATCCAGGCCAGTCGGATCGAGGCCGATCTTGCCGGTTTCGAGGCCCCGCAAGGCCTTTTGCATCGACTCCTGAAAGGTGCGCCCGATCGCCATCACCTCGCCGACCGACTTCATCTGCGTGGTGAGGCGCGAATCGGCGGCCGGGAATTTCTCGAATGCGAAGCGCGGGATCTTGGTGACGACGTAATCGATTGCCGGCTCGAACGAAGCCGGGGTCAGGCCACCGGTGATGTCGTTCTTCAGCTCGTCCAGCGTGTAACCGACGGCCAGTTTGGCGGCGATCTTGGCGATCGGGAAACCGGTCGCCTTCGATGCCAGCGCCGACGAGCGCGACACGCGCGGGTTCATCTCGATGACGACCACGCGCCCGGTCTCGGCATTGATGCCGAACTGCACGTTGGAGCCGCCGGTGTCCACGCCGATCTTGCGCAGCACCATGATCGATGCATCGCGCAGGCGCTGGTATTCCTTGTCGGTCAGCGTCTGTGCCGGCGCGACGGTGATCGAATCACCGGTGTGCACGCCCATCGGATCGAGGTTCTCGATCGAGCAGACGATGATGCAGTTGTCGGCATGGTCGCGAACGACCTCCATCTCGAATTCCTTCCAGCCCAGCACCGACTCCTCGACCAGGATCTCGTGCACGGGCGAGAGCTCCAGGCCGCGCCTGGCGATTTCCTCGAACTCTTCCTTGTTGTAGGCGATGCCGCCGCCGGTGCCGCCCAGGGTGAAGCTGGGGCGGATGATCGTCGGGTAGCCGACCTTCGCCTGCGTCGCAACGGCTTGTTCGAACGTGCGGGCGACCTCGGCTTTCGGGCACTCCAGGCCGATCTCCTCCATCGCCACGCGGAACAGCTCGCGATCCTCGGCCATTCGGATCGCATCGCGCGAGGCGCCGATCAGCTCGACGCCGTGCGCTTCCAGCACGCCGTTGTCGGCGAGATCGAGCGCGCAGTTCAGCGCCGTCTGGCCTCCCATCGTCGGCAACAGCGCATCGGGCTTTTCCTTGGCAATGATCTTCTCGACCGACTTCCAGTTGATCGGCTCGATGTAGACCGCATCGGCCATTTCCGGGTCGGTCATGATCGTCGCGGGGTTGGAGTTCACCAGCACCACGCGATAGCCCTCCTCGCGGAGGGCCTTGCAGGCCTGGGCTCCGGAGTAGTCGAACTCGCAAGCCTGGCCGATGACGATCGGGCCGGCGCCGATAATGAGGATGGTCTTTATGTCGGAGCGCTTGGGCATCTCAACGCGCCTCCATCAGCGCAATGAATCGGTCGAACAAGCCCGCGACATCATGCGGGCCGGGGGAAGCCTCCGGGTGTCCCTGGAAGCTGTAGGCCGGCGCATCGGTGAGTTCGATGCCCTGGTTGGTGCCGTCGAACAGCGAGCGGTGGGTGACGCGTGCGTTGGCAGGCAACGTCGCTTCATCGATGCAGAAGCCGTGGTTCTGGGAGGTGATCAGCACGCGGCCACTGTCGAGGTCCTGCACCGGATGGTTGGCGCCGTGGTGACCGTGCGGCATCTTCATCGTGCTGGCACCCACGGCAAGGCCGAGCAACTGATGGCCGAGGCAGATGCCGTAAATCGGCAAGTTCGCCCCGAGCAGCTCGCGGATGGCATCGATCGCGTAATCGCAGGGCTCCGGGTCGCCCGGGCCGTTCGACAGGAATACGCCATTGGGCTTCATCGCCAGCACATCGCCGGCGGGCGTCTGCGCCGGCACCACGATGACTTCACAGCCACGGTCGGCCAGCAATCGCAGGATATTGGTCTTCACGCCGAAATCGTAGGCGACCACCTTGAACTTCTTGTCCGGATTGGCGAAGGCGTTGTCGTCCAGGTCGAGCGAACCCTCGTTCCACACGTAGGGCTTGACGGTGCTGACGACCTTGGCCAGGTCCATGCCCTTCAGGCCCGGAAACTTGCGCGCGGCCTCGATCGCGGCATCGGCATCGATGCCCTCGCCCGCCATCACCGCGCCGTTCTGGGAACCACTCTCGCGCAATCGACGCGTGAGCGCACGGGTGTCGATGTCCGAGATGCCGACGATGCCGCGTTCGCTCATCCATTCCGGCAGCGATTGCCGGTTGCGCCAGCTGCTGGGGCGGCGCGGCACGTCGCGGACGATCAGGCCTGCGGCCCAGACCTTGGCAGCCTCGTCGTCCTGCGCGGTCATGCCGGTGTTGCCGATGTGGGGATAGGTCAGCGTCACCAGCTGTCGGGCATAGGACGGGTCCGTCAGCACTTCCTGGTAGCCGCTCATGGCGGTGTTGAACACCACTTCGCCGACAGAAAGTCCGGGCGCGCCGATGGAAACGCCCTTGAAGACGGTACCGTCTTCGAGCGCGAGAATTGCAGGTTGGGTCACGGGCTTCGCCTTGTGAGGGGTTGCAAAAAACCGCCGAAGAGCGCGATGGCTACCCCGGAGGCGATTGGATTCAGGCGAGGGAGAATCTTATACGGGATGGGCCGGCGAATCCAGCCCGGCGGGATCGTCCAGCATGTCGGCGAGGGTGTACGAGCCGGCCTGTTTTCCCGCCAGCCAGGCAGCGCCCCGCAAGGCCCCGCGGCCGAAAATGTCGCGGTCCGTGGCGCGATGCACCAATTCGATGCGCTCTCCCGGCCCGGCGAACTGGATCAGGTGCTCGCCGACGATGTCGCCGGCACGGATCGCGGCGTAACGCGGGGTGGCGCCTCCCTGTTCGGCCACCGCACCCAGCGTCAGCGCCGTGCCCGAGGGGGCATCAAGCTTGCGGGTGTGGTGCATTTCGATGATGTCGCAATCCCAGCCAGGCAAGGCGGCTGCCGCACGCCGCACCAACTGATGCAATACGGCGACCCCGATGCTGAAGTTGCTGGCCCACAACACCGGGATGATGGTCGATGCGGCCTGGATGGCCGCGCGCTGCGCATCCGACAGCCCGGTCGTGCCCGACACCAGCGCCGTCTGGCGTTCCACGCACAGCGCCAGCACGGCATCGAAGGCTTCGGGCAGGCTGAAATCCACCGCGACATCGAAGGCCGGGACAGCCGCCATCTCGTTGGCGGCGAAATGCGCGACCCCATCGACCACCCGCTGCGCCGGCGCGCGGCGCGAAACCGCCGCGACGGCGCTGCATCCCGGCTGTTCCTCGCAGAGCCGCAGCAACGCCCGGCCCATGCGGCCGTTGGCACCGTGGATCAGCAGGCGGAGGTCAGCATCAGGCATCGGCGATCACGTTAGCGGCGGCTGCACCTTGCTGGCAACCGCGCGCTCAACCGGTCACCCGGCCCCATATGCCCTTGACGCCGTCCATGAACGTGCTGTGACGCGGCGAATGCTTGCGGGCGCCCTCGCCGACGAAGGTCGTCTCGAACCGCTCCAGCAGTTCGCGCTGCTCACTCGTGAGGTTGATGGGGGTTTCGACCACTGCCGTGCAGTACAGGTCGCCTTCGTGCTGGCTACGTACCGATTTCACGCCCTTGCCGCGCAGGCGGAACACCTTGCCGCTTTGGGTTTCGGCGGGAATCCGCACTTCGGCCTCGCCATGGAGCGTGGGTACCCGCACGGAGTCGCCGAGCGCCGCCTGCGAGATGCGGATCGGCACTTCACAATGGAGGTCGTCACCCTCGCGGGTGAAAATCGCGTGCGGGCGGACGCGGATGTCGACGTACAGGTCGCCGGGTGGGCTGCCGGCCGGCCCGGCCTCGCCCTCACCGGCCAGGCGGATGCGGTCGCCGCTGTCCACGCCCGCCGGGATGCTGACTTCCAGCAATTTGTCTTCCTGTACCCGGCCGTTGCCATGACAGGTCTTGCAGGGGTTGACGACCACCTGGCCTCGGCCCATGCAGGCAGGGCAAGGCTGTTGCATGCGGAAAGGACCGCGCTGCATCGTCACGTGGCCGCGCCCGCCGCACTGGCCGCAGGTATCGATCTGGCCGTTCTCGGAGCCGGAGCCGGCGCAATCCTCGCATTCGACCAGCGTCGGCAACTCGATCTGCTTCTCGAGTCCGGCGATCGCCTCCTCCAGGTCCAGTTCCAGCCGATAGCCGATGTCGGCGCCGCGCCTCGCGCGCTGTGCGCCACCCATCCCGCCGCCGAAGATGTTGCCGAAGATGTCGCCGAAGATGTCGCCGACATCATGGAAGCCCGGACCGCCGCCGCCCATGCCGTGTTCGAAGGCGGCATGGCCGTGTTGGTCGTAGGCGCGGCGCTTCTGCAGATCGGACAGGACCTCGTAGGCTTCCTTGCATTCCTTGAACGCGACTTCCGCCTCGGCGACATTGTCGGGATTGCGGTCCGGATGATGGCGGGCCGCGGCGCGCCGGTACGCCACCTTCAGTTCGGCTTCGGTGACCGTCCGGGACACCCCGAGGATTTCGTAGTAATCGCGCTTGCTCATCGCTGTCGCATTTTCCCGTCTTGCTCATGCGAACGGGCAGACCGTGTGGGGCCTGCCCGTCGCCAGGGTTTGGCCCCTGGATCAGGCCTTGTTGTCGTTGTCGTCCTTGACTTCGGTGAACTCGGCATCGACCACTTCGTCGTTGCCGGTGCCGGCCTGCTGCGGACCCGGGCCGGCATCGCTGCCCTGTTGCTGGGCCGCAGCGGCAAACAGCGCCTGGGCCGCCTCTTCCAGCGCCTTGGTCCGGGCTTCGATCTGGCTCTTCTCGTCGGACTTCATCGCGGTCTCGAGGTCCGCGATGGCGGCCTCGGCCGCGCCGATCGCTTCGCCCGGCACCTTGTCGCCGTTGTCCTTGATCGCACTGCGCACGGCGTGGATCAGGGCATCGGCCTGGTTGCGGGCGCCGACCAGCTCCTGGAACTTCTTGTCGTCCTCGCGGTGCGCCTCGGCATCCTGCACCATCCGGTTGATCTCGTCCTCGGACAGGCCCGAACCGGCCTTGATCTCGACCTTCTGTTCCTTGCCGGTCTTCTTGTCCTTGGCGGTCACGTGGACGATGCCGTTGGCGTCGATGTCGAAGCTGACCTCGATCTGCGGCATGCCGCGCGGCGCCGGCTCGATGCCGGAGAGATCGAAACGGGCCAGCGACTTGTTGTACTGGGCCTGATCGCGCTCGCCCTGCAGCACGTGCACGGTCACGGCGGATTGGTTGTCATCGGCCGTCGAGAACACCTGCGAGGCCTTGGTCGGGATCGTGGTGTTCTTTTCGATGATCTTGGTGAACACGCCACCCAGAGTCTCGATGCCCAAGCTCAACGGAGTCACGTCCAGCAGCAGCACGTCCTTGACGTCGCCGGCCAGCACCCCGCCCTGGATCGCGGCGCCCAGCGCCACGGCCTCGTCCGGGTTCACGTCCTTGCGCGGCTCCTTGCCGAAGAACTCGGCCACCGCCGCCTGCACCTTGGGCATGCGGGTCTGTCCGCCGACCAGGATCACCTCGCCGATGTCGCTGGCCTTGAGGCCGGCATCATTGAGGGCGACACGGCAGGGTTCGATGGTCTTCTTGATCAGGTCATCGACCAGGGCTTCCAGCTTGGCGCGGGTCAGCTTGATGTTGAGGTGCTTGGGACCGGTCGCATCGGCCGTCACGTACGGCAGGTTGACGTCGGTCTGCTGCGCGCTCGACAACTCGATCTTGGCGCGCTCCGCCGCGTCCTTCAGGCGCTGCAGGGCCAGCGGGTCCTTGCGCAGGTCGAGGCCGTCGGTCTTCTGGAATTCCTCGACGAGGTAATCGATGACGCGCTTGTCGAAATCCTCGCCGCCGAGGAACGTGTCGCCGTTGGTGGCCAGCACCTCGAACTGCTTCTCGCCATCGACATTGGCGATCTCGATGATCGACACGTCGAAGGTGCCGCCGCCGAGGTCGTACACGGCGATCTTGCGATCCTTGCCGTCGCCCTTGTCCAGGCCGTAGGCCAGCGCGGCCGCGGTCGGCTCGTTGATGATGCGCTTGACGTCCAGGCCGGCGATCTTGCCGGCGTCCTTGGTCGCCTGGCGCTGGCTGTCGTTGAAGTAGGCCGGCACGGTGATGACGGCTTCGGTAACGGTCTCGCCCAGGAAGGCTTCGGCCGTCTTCTTCATCTTCTCGAGGATCTTGGCGCTGACTTCCTGCGGCGACAGCTTCTTGCCGTCGCTGGTTTCCACCCAGGCGTCGCCGTTGTCGTGCGCGATGATCGCGTACGGCACCAGGTCGAGGTCCTTCTTGACCTCCGCATCGGTGAACTTGCGGCCGATCAGTCGCTTGACCGCGAAGAAGGTGTTCTTGGGGTTGGTGACGGCCTGGCGCTTGGCGGGCGCGCCGACCAGGACTTCGCCGTCCTTGGTCCAGGCGACGATGGAGGGCGTGGTACGGTCACCTTCCGCGTTCTCGATGACGCGGGCCTTGCCGCCTTCCATCACCGCGACGCAGGAGTTGGTGGTACCGAGGTCGATGCCGATGATCTTGGCCATATGGATTTGCCTCAAACTGGGATAAGGGAAGCGGTCGTGCCGCGATGCTGGGTATTTGGGGATTGCCGGCGGCGATTCAAGGGATCAATCGCACCCTTCGTCACGGCGCGACGACCACCATGGCCGGGCGCAGCAGCCGATCGTTGAGCAAATAGCCCTTCTGGAACGCCTGGACCACCGCGCCGGAAGAAATGCCCGGGGCCGGCTGCTGGCTCACCGCGTTGTGGTGCTCGGGGTTGAACGCATCGCCCGACTTGGGCGCAACCTCGACCAAGCCATGCTTCTCCGCCACGGCATGCAACTGCTTGAGCGTGAGCTCCAGGCCGGCGCGCAGCGGATCGTCCGCGGCGGCCGCGGCCAGACCCGCTTCCATCGAATCGAACACCGGCAGCAATTCAGCCAGCAGTTTCTCGTTGGCGAATTTGCGGGCGATTTCGATCTCGCGGGCAAGACGCTTGCGCTGGTTGTCCAGGTCGGCGCGCTCGATGAGCGATTGCGCCTGCAGCTGCTCGAGTTCGGCCTTCAGCGCCTCGACTTCGTCGATTTCGCCATCCAGGGGTTGTCGGTCGTTCGGATCGAATTCGGTTTCAGTGGTCATGGGCAGGTTCGTGGGTATTGAATGATTCGACAATCCGGAATTGAGGCCGCACGCTGCGGGTTTCAAGCCCGCCGGGCGAACCCGGAGGCCGAAGCGCGCACGATCTTTTCGCCCAACGTCGCCGCGGTGGCCTGGACGACCGGGATGACCCGCTCGTAGGCCATCCGGGTCGGCCCGATCACGCCCAGCACCCCCAGCACCTCGCCATCGCGGCCATAGGGCGCGGCGACGACCGCCAGGTCGTTGAGCGGGGCGATCCCGGTCTCCTCTCCGATGAATATCTTCACCCCCCGGGCGTGAAGGGTGCGCTCAAGCAATTGCAGGATGTCGCGCTTGCGGGCAAAGGCTTCGAAGAGCTCCCGCAACCGATCGACATCATTGATGCCCTGGCTGCCCATCAACCGGGTCTGGCCCGCGACCAGCAGGGCATCCGCGCCTTCGTCGGGGGCAAGCGCGGCTTCCGCGAATTCGACTGCCCGCGACAGCAGCGCCTGCATCTGGTCGCGTGCAGCCCGCAGGTCCGCCACCAGCTGGCGCCGGATCATCGGGAACGGGACACCGGCGAAATGCGCATTGAGGTAGTTGGCGATCTGCTCGACCGTCTTCGGATCGATGGCCTGCTTCAGTTCCAGTACGCGGTTCTGCACGCTGCCGTCCTGCAAAACCAGAACCGCCAGCAGGCGATCGGGCTCCAGGCCCACGAAATCGATGAACCGAAAGGCCGCGGTCTCCGGCCCGGGGGCGGCGACGACGCCGACGAAGCGGCTCATCGCCGAGAGCAGTTCCGAGGCATTGCCGAGGAGTTCGCGGGTATCGCTGCCGGCCAGCTCGTGGCGGAGCTTCTGCATTTCCGCCATGGGCAGCGGACGGCACTGCAGCAGGCTGTCCACGAATACCCGGTAGCCTTGGGACGTCGGCACCCTGCCTGCGGACGCATGCGGCGAGGCGACCAGTCCAAGCTCTTCGAGGTCTGCCAGGATGTTGCGGATCGTCGCCGGGCTGACCTTCAGTCCCGCATGATCGGCCAGCGTCTGCGATCCGACCGGCATGCCGTCGCGGATATGCCTCGCGATCAGGGTTCGCAGGAGCTGCCGCGAACGGGCGTCTAGCGGAGCGGCATCGTCGGTCATGTTCCCGATATGGTGCCGGATGCAGGGCTTGCAAGCATCTCAACGTCTGCGATTCCAACCATTAAGCTATGCGCGATGCTGACTCGCCTCGCCATTGCCGATTTCGCCGTTGTCCGTGCCGCCGAGCTGGAGTTCGGGCCCGGCATGACGGTCGTTTCCGGCGAGACCGGCGCCGGAAAATCGCTCCTGGTCGATGCGCTGGGCTTCCTGTGCGGCCAGCGTGCCGATGCCGGGATGGTGCGCCACGGCGCCGGGCGGGCCGAACTGGCTGCCGAGTTCACCCTCGACGATGCGCCCACGGCCCATGCCTGGCTGCTCGGGCAGGACATGGACGAAGGCCGGGACTGCCAGCTGCGCCGCGTACTGCGGGCCGACGGCGGCTCCAGGGCCTGGATCAACGGGCGTCTGGCCACCGCCACCCAGCTGGCAGAGCTCACCGCCCTGCTGGTGGAAATCCACGGCCAGCACGAGCAACAGGCACTGCTGTCGCGCACCGCGCAACGCGAGCTGCTGGACGGTTATGGCCGCCATGCGCCGTTGCTGGATGCGGTGGCCGGTGCTGCCCGCCGCTGGCAGGCTGCACGCGACGCGCTGGACGATCTGAACCGTCGTGGTGATGTCGCCGAGCGCATCGACTTCCTGCGCCACCAATTGCGCGAACTGGAAGCCGAGACGCTGGATGCGGGCAGTCTGTCCGCACTGGACGCCGACCATCGCCGTCACGCGCATGCGAGCGAGCTGACAGCGGCGAACGCCGCCGCGCGCGACTGGCTGGCCGAATCCGATGAAGGCAATGCCCTGTCGCTGCTGCAGCGGGCGCGCGACGCCATCGGCCGCGTGATCGACCACGAGCCACGGCTGGCCGAAGTCGAGGCCCTGCTGGAGACGGCGACGATCTCGCTGGACGAGGCGGCCGATGCACTGGCCCGCCTGGCCGACGACCTGGACCTGGACCCCGAGCGCTTCCAGTCGCTGGACCAGCGCCTGCAGCGCCTGCATGCCCTCGCCCGCAAGCATCGGGTCGGCATCGAAGGGCTCGAGGGCATCCGTCGGCAGGTCGTCGATGAGCTGGATGCACTGGAGAACGCCGAGGCGCGCCTGGCCGGTCTCGGCGCCGAACTGGAGGCGGCGCGACAGGCCTGGGTGGACGCCGCATCGATGCTTTCGCGCGCCCGCGCGGACGCTGCCGTCGTGTTGGCCGCCGCAGCCGGCGCGATCGTCCATGAGCTCGGGATGGGTGCTGCGGACTTCCGCATCGAGTTGGAGCCTGAAGCCGGCATCGAGCCCAGCCAGCACGGTGCCGAGCGCATCGAATTCCTGATTGCCGCCAATCCCGGCCAGCCGCCGCGGCCGTTGCGGAAAGTGGCTTCGGGCGGCGAACTCTCGCGCATTTCGCTGGCGATCGAGGTCGCTGCGCTCGGCATCGACACCGTTCCCACGATGGTCTTCGACGAGGTGGACAGCGGCATCAGCGGCGCGGTCGCCGACGTGGTCGGCCGCAAGCTGCGGGCGCTGGGCAGCCGCTGCCAGGTGATGTGCGTCACCCACCTCCCGCAGGTGGCCGCGCAGGGACACGCGCATTGGAGGGTGCGCAAGGCCAGCGACGAAGGCGTGACCATGAGCGCGGTCGAACGTCTGGACGATGCCGGGCGCGTCGAGGAACTGGCCCGGCTGCTCGGCGGCGCCAGCATCGGCGATGCGGCGCGGGCCGCCGCGCGCAGCCTGCTGGAAGGAGCCGACTGAGCCTCAGCGCTTCTTGCGAACGTAGAGGACCAGCGCGTGGTCCTCGATTTCATAGCCGTGCCTTGCGGCGATCTCGCGCTGCAGCTTTTCGATCTCCACGCTTTCGAATTCGACGATGCGGCCCGTATCCAGGTCGACCATGTGGTCGTGATGGTCGCCCCTGTCCAGCTCGTATACCGCCTGCCCGCCCTCGAAATGGTGCTTGAGCACCAGCCCGGCCGCCTCGAACTGCGTCAGCACGCGATAGATGGTGGCCAGGCCGATATCCTCGTTCTCGGCCAACAGCTGCCGATAGATGTCTTCGGCGGTGAGGTGCCGGGCCTTGTTCTGCTCGAGCAAGGTCAGGATGCGGACCCTGGGCTGGGTGACCTTGAGGCCGGCGTTGCGCAGATCGTCGTTGTCCATCCCTCGTCCCGTTGGCGTCTGAACGCCGGCAGGCGGACCGCTTCGATGCGATGCGTCGGTACCGGCGATGCGTGTATTATCGCCCAACCTCATGAAAGACCCGTGTGCATGCGCAACGCCTTGCTCCTGATCGCCATCGCCCTGGGGACCGCCGGGTGCGGCGTCCTCTATCGCCAGCCGATTTATCAAGGCAACCTGGTCCAGCCGGACGCCGTCGCGCAACTGCAGGTCGGGATGGGCAAGCAGCAGGTGCTGGCGCTGTTGGGAACGCCATCGATCGAGGATCCGTTCCACCACGATCGCTGGGACTACACCAGCACCCAGCGCCGTGGTCGCAGCGGCGGCACCGAGGTCAAGAATTTCGTGGTGTATTTCCAGAATGACGGCGTGACCCGCTGGGAAGGCGATTATTTCCCCGACCAGGACGACGTGCTGGCCAAGCGCGCGATCAAGGACTTCGGCCCCAACCTGCGCAAGGACAAGAAGAAGGACCGCTGAGTCGCTTGTCGCCCGGCCCCGACCAAGCCCGCGCTCAGCGGGCTTTCGTCTTCATGGCCTGGGCGGTTTCGGCACGGCGGCGGCGGGCTTGCTTCGGGTCGATGGCCAGCGCGCGCAACAATTCCAGGCGATCGCCATCGACCAGGGTCGCGCTGCCGGTCACGCGGCGTCCGAATATCGCCATGCCGGCCAGCGGATAGCCTTCCGCCAGTCCCGATGCCGCGCAGGCCTTGGCCGCACACGCGCCCTCCGGCAAATCCAGCAAACGCACCTCCGCCCGGCCGGGCCATGCGGCGACGACTTCCACTTTCATCGGGCGGCCTCCCGGGTCGCGATGCGGACGAAATCGTCCACCATGCGATCCGCCAATCCCTGCAGGCCCAGCTTCACCACCGGCGCCAGCAGGCTGGAGGATGGCTCGAACTCGAGTGTGAGCGAGACCTTGCTCGCCGCTTCCGACAACGGCAGGAACTCCCAGCGCCCGTGCAGGCGCTTGAATGGCCCGTCGACCAGCCGCATGTCCATCGCGCGCCCGGGATCGAGCACGTTCTCGGTCACGAACCAGGTCTTGAAGCCGGCCAATTGCAGATCGAGCCGCGCCTTCATGCGCCCCTCGGCGCGCTCCATCACGCTGGCCGCCTGGCACCAGCCGAAGCGCCGCGGATAGGCCTCCACATCGGCCACCAGCGCGTACATCGCCGCCGCCGGGCGCATCACCAGCGCGCTGCGTTCGATCCTGTGGGCCACCAATCCTCCTGCATGCAGTCCGCTCCGCCATCGGCGACAATGCCCGGATGAGCAAGGCTGCCAAGAACAAGACCGGGAAGGATACGTCACGCAACCCCACCATCGCGCTGAACAAGCGCGCGCGGCACGATTACCACCTGGAACAGCGGTTCGAGGCCGGCATCGAACTGCAGGGCTGGGAGCTGAAGGCGATCCGTGCCGGCCGCGCCAACATCGGCGAAAGCTACGCGATGATCAAGAATGGCGAGATCTTCCTGTTCGGCGCGCGGATCACCCCGCTGATCCAGGCCTCGACCCACGTCGTCGCCGACGACCGCCGCAACCGCAAGCTGCTGCTGCACCGGAGCGAAATCGACGTGCTGGTCGGCCGGGTCGAGCGCGATGGCTATACCCTGATCCCCACCGCGATGTACTGGAAAGGCAACCGGGTCAAGGCCGAGATCGCACTGGCCAAGGGCAAGCAGGCCCACGACAAGCGCGAAACCAGCAAACAACGCGACTGGGACCGCGAAAAACAGCACTTGATGAGGCGCCACAACAAATACGGCTGATCCCGTCAGGCTATGGATCGCCCGGGCGCGGCGTCGGCAGGGTGAAGCGGAAGATGGCCCCGCGTCCGACCGCGGCCTCCACCCATACCTCGCCGCCGTGCCGCTGGACGATCCGTCGCACCGTCGCCAGGCCGATTCCGTGCCCTTCGAACTCCGACTGGCCGTGCATGCGCTGGAACGGCTGGAACAGGCGTGCGGCGTATTCGGGATCGAACCCCGCCCCGTTGTCGCGGACGAAGAACGTCCCGCGCGGCTCCATGCCGAACTCGATTCGCGCATCCTGCGTGCGGCCGGTGAACTTCCATGCGTTGCCGATCAGGTTCTGCAGCAGGTTGCGGGCCAGCGCCGGATCGGCATCCGCCCGCAACCCGGGCTGGATGTCCACGCGCACGCTCCGCGCAGGCTCGGAGGACTGCAGTTCCTCGACCAACTCCGCCGCCGTCGCGCTGAGGTCGACCGGTGCCCGCGCCAACGGGTCGCGCCGGGTGCGCGCGAGCTTGAGCAGCCCTTCGATCAACTCATTCATCCGCGTACCGGCATCGAGGATTCGACCGAGCTTGGCGGATGCCTCGGGTGCGATCGACGCCGCATGGTCGCGCCGAAAGGCCTGGGTGAAGCCGAGCATCGCGCGCAACGGTGCCCGCAGGTCGTGCGACACGCCGTAGGCGAAGGCCTCAAGCTCCTGGTTGGCCTCGCTCAATGCCCGCGTGCGGGTCTCCACCCGCGCCTCGAGGGTCCGGTTGAGCGCTTGCGCACGCGCCTCGCTCGCCCGATAGGCTTCGGTCATCCGCAAGGCCAGTGCCCGTGCGCGATGATGGGTGTAGGCGAGCCCGAACACCGCAGAAGCCAGCAACAGCGCGGCCAGCAGCCCGGTCATCAGAGCCATCCGAAGGAAACGCTCGCGGGTCGCGCCCAGCCCCGCCTCGCCGCCAACGAATTCGATCCGCCAGCGACGCTCCATCGCGCTTGTCTCGACATGATGCGTCAGGCGGCTGCTGTCCGCGGCTGCACTCCCGTACCCCGGGCTGGCGTACAGCTCGATCGGGTGGTCGCCGTTTGCATCCACGATTCGGGTCTTGAAGCGCCGCGCTTGCTGCCGCTGCAACACCCCCTCGACCAGCGGCGCGACGCGGAACGGCATGTAGACCCATCCTTGCATCGAAACGCGGCGGGCCTCGATGCTGACGGGGCGGTCACCGGCCCGGTAAACCGGTGCGTACGCCAGCAGGCCGGCGACATCACGGCCGCCATCCTGCACCAGGCGGACCCGGCCGCTCATGGTGATGCGCCCGGTATCGCGCGCGGACACCATCGCACGGGCCCGGATTGGTTCCGACAGCATGTCGTAGCCGATTGCCGCGATATTTTCCGGTGTGCGTGGTTCCAGGTACAGGATGGCCCCGTAGACGGGCCTGGAACCGCGTGGCCGCACCTCGAACCGCCCGATCCCCGCCTCCCGCCAAACGCGCATCGTCCGCTGCAGTCGCTCGGGATCCGCATGGATGGCGAAACCTAGCCCGGTGAGCTCGGGGTGCCGTTCCCGCAAGCGGAGTCCCTCGACGTAGGAACGCCACTGGAAGGTATTCGGCAGACCCATGCTCTCGAACACCGCCACGCCGCCGCCCAGCATCAGTTCATATAGCTGCAGGCGGGTCTCGATCTGGCGGGCCAGGTCGGTCGTTGCCGCTTCGAATTCCTGCTGCGCGACTCGCCGCTCCCGAACGGCGACGGCCTGCCATCCCAACCATGTCAGCAGCAGGCTGCCGAGGAGGACAAGGGACGCCAGCAGGTAGGCCGCCCTCCCGTTGCCGCCCGGCGGGTTCGGCGCCGTGGATCGTGCGTCCCTGACTGGGTCATTCGCCATCGCTGCAGGATACCCGCGAGACACGAAGCGCGGACTCCGGGCCCGCGAAAAGGCAAGGGATAGGGCCTCCGACTGAACGCAGGGCGAAGCCTGCCAACCAGCCTGATGCGAAGGTTGGCGACAGCCCCTATACTCACCGCGTCGGCGACAACCGACTTCCCGGGGGTGCACTGGCTTCGACGGGGGTTGCGAAATCGTCTGGCGCATGCCGAGGGGGTAGCTTTCCTCGCTAATCCAGCTGCAAAACTCATAGTTGCCAACGACGACAACTACGCTCTGGCCGCTTAAGGCCTAGCCCCGAACCCACTTGTGCCCGTGCTCGTGGATGTAGGGTCATCATCACGGGATGGACGCCGGCGGCGACCCGCCAACCGGTGTCGAGATAAAGCGGGTGTGGGTGTCGGTGTGCTTCGCACGTTGTGTTGCCGCCATCCGAGATCGAACAACGGGCTAAGCATGTAGTGCCGGGCATGGAGTGCCTTCGGACGGCGGTTCGATTCCGCCCACCTCCACCACTCTCACCTGCAAAGCTAGCATAAGCGCTTTGTTTTTGCAGGGTTTTTTGGTGATTTGCGAGCCTCAAACGATGCCTCCTTCAGGTATCGTTTGAGGTATCGTTTTGCCCAAACCTCTCTTCTTGCGTCGGCCAAGCGGGCTCTATGCCCGCTTTTTGGTGCCCGCAGATCTGCGCGCTCATGTGGGTTCTCGGTTCCTGGTCCGCGCACTGCCAGGGCTGCGCGGCGACGCCGCGCGGCTGGTGGCCGCGCGGCTCGGGCTGGCACTATCGGAAGCCTTCGACTTGTTGCGCAGGGGGCGCACCGTGGACATCTACGAAACATTGAAGGCGATGCAATCGACCGCCATCCGGGAGCTGACCTTTGAGCGCGAGCGCCTGGCGGATGGCACCGTCCGGGAGCGCTGGCAAGTGGACAGCGACGACGATGCGCGCCGACTCAAGGCCATCATCCAGAGCGACAGCCCCCGGATTGAAGACATTGGGGTGTTCCCGCCGCACCTGCTGGCCGAAGCCAACGCCCCGCGCCTGGCCGAGCGCATTGAGACCTACCTGGGTGACATGCGCTTGGCCGAGCGCAGCCAGGGCAACCTGGACGACACGACTTACACGCTCCACCTGTTCCTGGAGTTGACTGGTGACAAGCCGCTCCACCGGCTCACAACCGACGACGTGCGCGCGTTTCTGAAGGCCATGGAGGTCTACCCCAGCAACGCCAGCAAAAAGAAGGTGTTCCGGGGGCTGACCCCGAAGGAAATCCTTGCCAAGGCCCAGCGCGAGGACCACCCGCGCTTGAGCATGCGCACCAAGGACAAGCACAAGGACCGGTTGGCCGCCTTCCTCAATGCCCAGGTGGCCGAGGATCTGCTAACCAAGTCGCCGCACAAGGCCATCATCAACCGCGACAAGTCCAAGACCGACGCGCCCAGCCGGGAGCCGTTTTCCCCGGAAGAACTGGCGGCGCTGTTCGACCCCGAGGCGTTTCCGAAGTGGGCCGCGAAGTATCCCCATCGCTGGTGGGGCACGATCCTGGGCGTGGCCACCGGCGCACGCCTCAACGAAATCGCCCAGCTCTACGTGGACGATGTGCGCTTGGAGGCCGGGCACTTCGGCATCCACATCCGAGCCGGGCGAGAGGACCAGCGGTTGAAGAACGCGCACTCGTCGCGGTTCGTGCCGCTGCCGTCGGCGGTGCTGGCCGCGGGCTTCCTCTCGTTCGTGGAAGATCTCAAGCGCGCCGGGTGCGAGCGGTTGTTTCCGCACCTGCCGTTTTCGCAAGCCAACGGCTACGGCGACGCCATGGGCGACCAGTTCCGCGCCTACGCCATCAAGCAAGGGTTGACCGGTCGCTTGAAGTCGTTTCACTGCTTCCGGCACAACGTGACCAACGGCCTCATCAATGAGCACGGCGTGGCCGTCCACACCGCGCAGGAAATCACCGGGCACGACTTGAGCCTGCCTTCTGGCCTCAAGCATTACGTGAACCCGGGGACCATTCCCAACCGCGTGATGGCGTTGCAGGCCTATGGCCCACCGGTTCAGCTGCCGGCCTATCAATCGGGCCAATTCGCCGCCTCGTTCAAGCTCCTCAAGCACATGGAGAAGCGCCGGCAGCGGGCGACGAAAAAGCGCCAGGTCTCACGAAGCAAAACCCCCGCGTGAGCGGGGGTCTTGGTGTCGGTGGGTCTTGCGGATTTTCTAAGCCGCCAGCATGGCGGTGAACTGGGGAACACCCCCGCTGACGCGGGGAAACCACCGACGCCCCGACGTTACGACGACAAGGGCCGGTGTCAAGCGCTCACGTTCAGCGCGCTAGGCTGCCGCGCATTTTCCCGGTCTTCTTCCCTTGGCGTGCGGCGTGCGCCTTCTCCCGCCGCTTCTTCATTTCCTGGCGCAGGCTTGTGCCTTTCGTGCTGTAGCCTGCCGCCTTCAAGAGTTTGTTTGCAGCGCGTTCCGCTGCTCGCTTCTGTGAGTTGTCCATCCCCAGTTGTTACCACCCCCCGCGCCATTGGCAAGCCCTGGCGGTGCCGGGAGGCACCGCAATGGGCCAAACCTCCCGGAGGGAAGCGAGCGGGAGCGAGCTAGGCGGACGGCGGAGCCGGCCGCGCTTTGGCCGTTGCTCTTGCTGTTGGACCGGTTTCCCGGGGACGCGGGCACAGGTAAGAAATGGGGCGTGGGTGAAGCCCAGGCGCAGCCTTCCCAGCGGCGAGGTCCGCGCGCTTGTCCCGACATGTCGCCCCCGTGTTGCCCCTGGTGGCGGCCGGTTGTCCGTCCCTTGCCGCCTTCGGCCGCTTTCCTTCCTGGCGGCCCCTGAACCGTTGCGGGGGGCGCCACGGCGCGCCCCCCGAGCCCCCCGCCGCCGAGTGCGCCCCGCCTGCGGCGGGCTCGCCCTCGGCCTTCGGCTCACCGTTAGGCTTTTCCCTTTTCAGGAAAAACCGGACCGGTTTCCCGGGGACGCGGGCACAGGTGCCCCCACCCTCGCGAGTGTCGAAAATGAGATTGGCGGCCCGCGCTTGTGGTGCCCTCGCGGGCTGCGGGTGTGCCGGTGGGAATGCGACCCCATCGGCCCAGCGTGGTTCTCATGGGTCGCCCCATCTGCCCCCGGTCCACGCCACCTGGCGGTCTGTTCCCAGGTGTCTCTATCGGGCTGCGGCCTAGCCAGCGTTCGCGCACGTCTCCACGTGTGCCCAGGTTGCGGGGGTGTCCTACACAGTTAAGCCCCCAGTCCCCAGTTGCCGCGCGCTTGCCCGTTTAAGGGGCTGACCGTGAGAACCGTTTACCGGGGATGAGCCGGGCCCGCCTAGCACAGTCGCGCAGGCCGTCCGGTTCGTTGGACAGGAGGCGAGGCGTGGGAGGGGGTTGCGGTCGTGCCCTGGCTTGGTAGGCTGGTCGTGAGGCCAGCGCCTGGGCTCGGTAGTTCGTCCCTACCTTGCTCGCCTCCGAGGTTCCTACTCCTCGGGGGCCTTCCCTTCAAAGTAGCTCGCCCCGGTCATCCGTCAAGGTGGCCGGGGCGTTCTCTTTTTTAGCGCTCTGGCGATCTCGCCCCGTGCGACCCGGTTGGCCCACGCTTCGCCGGCACCCATACTTGGGCTTTGCAACGAGGAAGCCGCGATGGGCGTGAACCTGGACAAGCCAGACCGATGGAAGGCCGACGTGGCCAAGTCGGTGGACATGTATAACGATTGGTTCTTGAAGTTCGCCCCCAAGGCGTTCCGGGAAACGCGCGTGGAGACCACCAAGGCGGTGGAACACAGCCTGGACATCACCCGGCACCTGCGCGACATCGGCCCGGCGACGTTCCGCGCCAACCCCACCATCCTCCCGACGCTGCGAATGTCCGCCTGCCCTCCGCTGGCCGTGGACCGCCTGGTGGGCTTGGCGGGCGTAAGCGACAGCCTGGTGGACAACCTGGAGAAGAAACAGCGCCTGCCGCCCCGCATGCCTGCGGCCGATGTGGACCGCGATCTGGCCAAGATCGGCGACATCATCGAGCGCATGGCCGACCCGGATATTTTCGTTTGGCTGGCGCGTGGGGACGAACCCACCGAAGCAGAAACGCACCGGGCGGCCACCATCGTGGCAGATCGGCTGTGCGGGGCGGTGGCCAACCCCATCATCCGCAACGCGCAAGAAGAACGGCAGCTGGCTGCCATCAAGAAATGGCTGGAGGCCAGGGGCTACACGGAAGTGCCGGCCGGTGCCCGCGTGGACTTCCGCAAGATGACGCCGGGCACCTTCAGTTTTCGCCTGAACGTCCAGGTGCTGGCCGGCACCACCAAGCCGGTGAACATCCCCGTGGACGCGGTCATCATGCCCAAGGCTGCCCAGGCCGGGCAGTTGCCCATTCTGGTGGAGGCCAAATCGGCCGGCGACTTCACCAACACGAACAAGCGCCGCAAGGAAGAGGCGGTGAAGATGACGCAGCTCAAAGCGGCCTATGGGGACGACGTGCGGTTCGAGCTGTTCTTGTGCGGTTACTTCGACAGCGGTTATTTGGGCTACGAGGCCGCCGAGGGCATTGATTGGATCTGGGAACACCGCATAGACGACCTGGCCGAATTGGGATTGTGATGATTGAGCAGTTGGAAGCCCGGCGCCTGGAATTGCAGGCGGCGCTGGACGCGGAAAAGACCGCCGAGGAACGGAACAAGATGGGGCAGTTCGCCACCCCGTCGGCGTTGGCGCGCGATGTGCTGGCCCACGCCCAGGCGTTGTTGCCGGCGCGGGGCAAGGTGCGGTTCCTGGACCCGGCGCTGGGCAGCGGAGCGTTCTACGCGGCCCTGCTGCGCGTGTTCGGGTCGAAGAAAATCGCCGAGGCGCAAGCGTTCGAGATTGACCCCCACTACGGCCAGACAGCGGAACAGCTGTGGACGCCCAACGGCCTGACGCTCACGCACGGGGACTTCACCCGCGCCGAGCCCCAGGCGCGCTTCAACCTGGTCATCTGCAACCCGCCGTATGTGCGCCACCACCACCTGGGCGCGGACGAAAAGCAGCATTTGGCCGAGCGCACGCGCTTGGCCACCGGGCGGCAGTTGAGCGGCCTGGCGGGGCTGTATTGCCATTTCCTGCTGCAGGCGCACGCTTGGATGGCGCCGGGGGCCATCGCCGGCTGGCTCATCCCCAGCGAGTTCATGGACGTCAACTACGGCCAGCAGGTCAAGGACTACCTGCTAGACCAAGTGACCTTGCTTCACATCCACCGGTTCGACCCGCGCGACGTGCAGTTCTCCGACGCGTTGGTGTCCTCGGCGGTGGTGTGGTTCCGCAACACGCCGCCCCCGGCTGGGCACGCGGCCCGCTTCACCTTTGGCGGCAGCCTGGCCGAGCCGGCGCATGCGCTGAATGTGGCGGCCACCGACCTGGCCGCGGAGCGCAAGTGGACGCGCTTCCCAATGCTGGGCGTGCGGGAGGCCACCGGTGCGCGGGCCACCGTAGGCGACCTGTTCAAGATCAAGCGCGGCCTGGCCACGGGTGACAACGGTTTTTTTGTGCTCGATGAAGCCCAGGTGCGTGCCCGCAAACTGCCCCCGCAGGTGTTGCGGCCCATTCTGCCCAGCGCCCGTTATGTGGAAGGCGACGCCATCGACGCCGACGCCGAAGGCTTGCCAGCGAACACGCGCCGGCTGTTCCTGCTGGACCCGCGCATGGACGAAGCCGACATCGATCGGCGGTTCCCTGCGCTGGCTGCTTACCTGGCCGAGGGGCGCGCCCAGGGGTTGCCGGAGCGTTACCTGTGCCGCAGCCGTAAGCGCTGGTATGACCAAGAGCAACGCGAGGCCGCCCCCATCGTGTGCACCTACATGGGGCGCTCGGATCGAAAAAGCGGTCGGCCGTTTCGCTTCATCCGCAACCGCAGCCAGGCCACCGTCGCCAACTCCTACCTGGCCATGTATCCCACCCCGCTGTTGCAAGAACGGCTGGCCAATGATCCGACGTTGCTGGATCGGGTATGGCAACAACTCAACGCCATCGACCCGGACGACTTGCTGGGCGAGGGTCGAGTGTATGGCGGCGGGCTGCACAAGCTGGAGCCGAAGGAGCTGGCAAAGGTCCCCTTGGCGCTGGACTGAACAAGGCCCTGCAAGTGCAACGCGGGCGCTTGGTCGGGTGAGCGATTGCCGGCGAAAGCCACCAACGCAGAAGCCTGGAAGGTGTCGGGACTCGGCATACACATGACGCACTGAAGTGGGTGTGCGTTGTGGGTTCATCTGCGCCGCTCAAATCCGGCGAAAGCTCGGTGGCGCTTGGGATTGCGCTGGCCCCACGCCGTGGGGCCAGTCCAGCGCCGGTTTTTGTCCAGAAGCCAGGCGGGGCGGGGCTTTCGTTGTGCCCACGCCAAGCGTTACTTTCACGGACCCGGCGGTCTGGGCCTTGTGAAGCGCGGGGGCACCAATCGCGGCGGCTGGAAGGAGGAGCCTGCGCCCATCGTCTTGCCTGGTGCCGGTTCGGCTGTGGGCGTCGGGGCGGTGGGTGGCCACTGCTCGGGGAACCGGAAGCCGTCGGCTGGGTGGGCCTTCTGGAACGCCAGCAGCAGGCGTTGCCGGTTCTTCTCGGCTTCCTTGGCGGCCTTCTGCTGGTCGGCACCGGTGACGCGCTCCAGGTCTTGGGCCATGGCCACCTGCTGCTCGGACAGCTTCACCGCGTCTTGGAGGTCGCGCAGGGTCTTGGGCGTCCATCCCAAGCGCTCGGCCAGTTTGCCGGCCCCCTTGAGGCCCGCTTGGCCCTTGTCGCGGTAGTGGGCAGCGTCGTGCCGGTCGCGCTTGGCTTGCTTGAGGTCTGCGGCGGCTTGATCCCGCGCGAGGGTGACCAGTTGGGCTTCGCCTTCGGCGTGGAGGTAGTCGCGGGCGAGCGAACGCGGCAAGGGGTCGGCGTGGCCCTGCGCCCAGGCCAAGGCCTTGTGCAGGAGGTCGGCCATGTCCTTTTCCAGGGTCGCCAGCCAGGCGTTGGCCACCCGGGCGGCCTGTTCGCTTTCGCGTGAGCCGTTGCCAGTCACTCGGGTCCGCGTTTGCGGGGCCAGCTGGGCCGCTGGCCCAGGGCCGCGGGGCGGGCGTTGGGCCCGTGCCTTGGTCAGGGGGCGGAGGTGAACCCCGAGCACTGGCCCACCGGCACCGTGATGTCCCGATGCATGCGGCCGCAGTAGACCACCAGCGACGGGGGAGAAGCCTCCAGCCCGGCCGGGGTTTCCGCTGGGCTGGGGCCGTCCGACAGCTGCAGCACCGTCGAGTGCGCGCACCGCAGGCAGGGGCTGGAGGCCACGGGGGCGTCCATCGCTCGGCAGGCCAAGAGGATGGCGGCTATTTCGGTCGAGTGCGGGGGCAAGGGAGAAGCGCTGGGGGCGGTTGCTTTGGCCATGGACTGGGCTCGGGGTGGGGGATGGGGTCGTGGCCTGGGCCTGTCGGGCGCGGCCTTCCTTCGTGCGCTCCAGGAGCGCTTGGGCGTGCGCGGCCTGTTCGTCGATGGGCACCAGGCGGCCGTCGGCTTGGGCGGCGTCCACGAGCCGCTGGAAGCGTTCCTCGTGCGCGTCCAGGCGGGCGGCGTTGGCCCGTTGGATCCGGTCGTTGCGGCGCACGCGCTTGGGACGGTGCCCACGGCGGCGCGCCTGCGTCAGTTCCTTGCCCTCGTGCTTCGTGGCGATCCGGTCCACCTGGGCGTAGCGGCGGAAGTCGCCCTGGGCCAAGGCGTCCTCCCGCTGCGCGGCCAGGGTGCGGTGGTCCACGCGGGCATCCACGTGGGCACGGGCCAGGGCGGCGTTGGCCATGCTGGCCCAGTGCTCGCGTTGAACGTCCGCCAGGTTGGGCAACTCGGGCTTGGCCCGCTTGCAGGCGATGGGGTCCAGGGCCACCGCCTTCTTGCCCAGGGTTCCATCGGGGCCGACGTGGCAGGCGCTCAAGAGGATGTGGGCGTGGTGGTTGCGGTTGTCCCCGCCCTTGCTGGGCGCGTGGATTGCCAGGTCCGCCGCGATGCCGTAGGTGTCGGCCAGGTGCTTGGCGAAGGCATGGGCCAGCTCCTGCCGCGCGGTGTCGTCCAGTTCAGCGGGCAAGGCAATGACCACTTCCCGGCAAGTGACGGCGTCGCCGCGCTTGTGGTGGGCTTCGACACGGTTCCAGAATGCGGCCCGATCTGCGGTCTGGTCGCCAGGCAGGCAGAGGGCGGAGAACGCCACGCCGTGGCGTTTCGTGTAGTCGTGAGTTTCTCCGGTGAGCGCGTCTTCGATACACACTCCGGCGCGATACGCGGCCGCCGCCGTGGATGAGTGACCATCCCGGCGGGAATACGCTTTCACGGTGAGGTGGTAAATCGCCAACATGCCTCCGAGCGCAGCCCCTTGGGGGGCGAGCAATGGGGGGCAGGCGTGCGAAGCGCGCCGGGGTGTCGGGGGCGTAGCCCCTGACCGCACGTAATCCCGAAGGGATTACTCTAAGTGCGCTCTTGCTGTGTTTTTCGGGCTGCTCCGCACCCCTCAATCACCGCCGAGAACCGGGGCGCTCGCTGTCGCTCGCTGGCCCCCGTTTCAGATTTACATGCACGGCGAAGCTGTCAACTTTTTAGCCAAAGCAAGAGCGGCGCTCGCTGTCCGCTCGCGCCAACAATTGGGCTTCGCCCCCT